>Ga0172368_10000837_pt1 | contig 43539 bp, 46 predicted proteins | sample Lak11m_FD_114540 | JGI IMG/M metagenome (GOLD analysis project Ga0172368, IMG submission 114540) | Freshwater microbial communities from Kabuno Bay, South-Kivu, Congo - kab_022012_11m | ecosystem: Environmental > Aquatic > Freshwater > Lake | place: Democratic Republic of the Congo: South-Kivu... | reverse complement strand
TATTTTTTAACTTTTTTAACCCAAATTCGCTCAACGTAAAGTTTCCGCCACCAAAAGCGACCGAGGAAAAATCCGCTGACTGCGCCGCCCGCCCAAAGCAAAATTTGCAACCATGGCCAGAGAACACAGCTGCCATAAAAAACCACAATTCGATCATGGCTTTGAGCCCAGTTTAAATAATTTATTTCAATTGCCGCGTGAGCGAGATAACTCAAAAAAATGCCTAAAACTACCGAGGCCGATAGATAAGCGGCCTTTTTTAATTTAGTCGCCTTGCCTGGTTTACCAAAAATCATAATTTTATTTTCCTAAAAATTTAAACGCCTCATACACCAAAAAAGCTGGCCAAACTAAAGCCTTCAAAAAACCAACCACGCCGGCCCAAAAACCCACCGCTTGAGAAATATAATAAACAGCCGCACCAATAAGACCGAGCCCATAGACAGCATTAGGGCCGCCACAATGCATTTTGTTTTCCATAATTCTCACCTCCTTTTTTATTATGTTCTTATCTTCTAATGTTCTAATGTTCTTGAGAATATAAGAATGTTATTTTTATTGCGATTAATCTATCTGCGCAAAAAACTCATCACGCGGTCTTTGACGAAAAGTTTTTTATCCCAAACAATTTCCTTTCCGCTAGTTTATCTTTCAAGGAGCAATCATCTCGAATCATTAAAGAAATCTACATCTTTTCTGGCGCGTTGATACCCATTAAATCCAAAGTATTTTTTATGACGATCCTGGTAGCTTCGCAGAGGGCGAGGCGAGATTGGGTTAATTCTTTGTTTTCCTCATCGATAACACGACAATCTTCGTAAAACTTGTGGAAACTTCGCACTAAGTCCAGGACATACTGCGGCAAACGGTGGACTTGATAATCTCGCGCGGCATCTTCCACGACCTCAGGCAAGCGGATGAGTTGTTTTACTAGAGCAAACTCTGATGAGTGATTAAGTGACTGAGTGATTAAGTGATTAAAGGGTTCAGTGATTAGGTTATCACTCTGCGCCTTGCGCAAGATAGCGCAAATACGAGCATGGGCGTATTGCGCATAATAAACCGGATTTTTGTCGGATTGTTCTTTGGCCAAGTCCATATCAAAATCCATGTGCGTATCGGGCGAACGCATTAAAAAAAACCAACGCGCTACGTCCAGCGGAATTTCTTCAAGTAGCTCATCCAGCGTTATATAAGTTCCTAGGCGCTTGGACATTTTGACTTCTTGTCCGCCAGCAAATAATCGAACTAGCTGCATGATAACAATTTTCAAATTTTTCTCATCCCAAATTTCCAGCGCCTTGCCCGCCGCCTGAAGTCGCGCGATGTAGCCGTGATGATCTGCGCCCCAAACATCGATCACTGTGTCAAATTTATCGGCCACAAATTTTTTATAATGATAGGCGATGTCCGGCAAGAGATACGTGGCGCTCTGCTCCCTATCGTCTTTGGCCGAAGTGATCAACACCCGATCCTTGTCATCGCCAAATTCGGTGGATTTAAACCACGTCGCGCCGTCTTGTTCGTAAATTAAATTTTTCGATTTTAAGATTCCTAAAACTTTATCCGTCAGGCCACTGTCGCGAATGGCTTTTTCTGAAACCCACTCGTCAAATTTTATTTTCATCCGATCTTGGACCGTCGGCCGAATATAGGTTTCCAAAATATAACTAGCCACCATTGCGCCAGTATCAATAATACTTAAGCCTTCAGTTTTGGGCTCTAAAATTGGATTGTCTAAATATTCTCCTTTGTACTGGGCTTTTTCATCTTTGCGATAAGAATGCCCCAAAATTTCCACCTGATAACCCGCATCATTAACAAAATATTCTCGTTTAACGCTAAAACCGGCTCGCTCAAGCACGTTGGCCAAAACATCGCCATAGAATCCGCCCCGGCCATTACCCAGGGTTAAGGGGCCCGTAGGATTAGCAGAAATAAATTCCACTTGAACCTTCTTGCCTTGGCCAAAATCCAACGCACCATATTTTTCTTTAGCCTCCAAAATTTCAGCTGCTTGAGCACGTAAAAAATCAGCCGATAGAGTAAAATTTATAAATCCTGGCAGAGCCACTTCAATTTTTTCAAAAAGCTCCTGGATTTCCGGTTGAGTTTTTATTTTGGCAACTAATTCCTCGGCCATTGCCATCGGATTTTTCTTTTCTTTTTTGGCCAGACGCAAAACCACGCCCGTTGAATAATCACCAAAATTTTTGTTTTCAGGCTGATCAATATTAGCATCTTCAACGCCGATAATTTTTCTAATCGAGTCTCTAATCATGTTTTTATTTTAGGTTAAAAAAAGATAAAAAGAAAGAGGCGGGCACCAGTTGGTGTCCGCCTCGGATGAAACGGGTCTACTCCTTCAGGGAGTTGCGTTCTTCGAGCTCTTTCAAAAACTCAAAAAGATTTGTGCCATTCTTTTTCTTCAGATCCTCTGTGCGCTGAGTTAGCACCGCGGCCTGAAGACGAAGGCTGCAAGTTTCTCGAAGGAGGATTTTAGCCGGAATCAAGAAATTTCGCAGAGTCTTGAGCTCTTTTTCCATCTGTTTCATTTTCTTGTTGGCCGACTTGGCTGAACTAACGGCTGCCCTAGCGGTTTTGCTGCTCGCTCTGATGGCGGCATTTTTTTCTTCCGCCACCCGAAGGTGCTCAGCAAATAACTGATGTTCGCTCAAAAGCAATTCCAATGGCCTGAGATATTCCGGCGGCTTACCCATAAATTTGATGATGGGTGTCAGTTCTTCCAGAACCTTTTTGGCCACCGTTCCAGAATTGGCGATTTTCTTGATCGTTTTCTCCGATGCTCTGCTCGCTCTTTTGCTTTGAGTAACCATTCCACCAAACCGCTTGAGCGCGTCCCAAAGCCGACTTGGAACACGACCGAGGTTACCGTTAATTTTGTCCAGCGATAACGATAATCCCGCTAGTTCGCTGTAGGCGACCGATTTTCCCGCTGCCTCATGGCTTTTTACAAAATCCCGCAAAACAACCTTCTCTTCTTCGCCGAACCGCTTCAACTTTATGTTCTTATTGCTCACTTATTAATCCCCCTTTCAAATGTTGTTAGAGAACTAACTCTGCCTTTTGACTGGTCATTCCAGCCATTCATATTTTAGATTATAACATTCAAAATTACCATTGTCAAGTTCAAAACTCCGTGCTAAACTATCCCTATGACTGACTACGCCTACAATCGAAAAGCTGGATTTGAATACGAATTCCTCGAAAAATATGAGGCGGGCTTAGTATTGAGCGGCCAAGAAGCCAAATCAATCCGCGGCGGGCACATTTCCCTGCAAGGCGCCTATGTGGTTATTCAAGGCGGCCAAGCCTTTTTGCTAAACGCGACTGTCTCCCCCTATCAAGTGAATAATACGCCCAAAGATTATGAGCCGACTCGCTCAAGAAAACTGCTGCTGCATAAGGAAGAAATTGATTCATTAATCGGCGCGACCAAACAGAAAGGATTGACTTTAGTGCCAATTCGGGTTTACAATAAGTCAGGTAAAATCAAGTTGGAATTCGTGCTTGGCCGCGGTAAAAGATCATTCGATAAAAGAGAGTCTATCAGCAAAAGAGAAAGTGATCGCCGCCTGAGACGCGAAATCAGAGGAAAACTTGAGTAGCATAAAGCCCTGGGGACGCCAGGCTTCGACAGTTAATGTTCTTAAAATAGGCAAACCGAGTTTGCTAGAACCTCGAAAAACTTCCAGCAAAAATCAATAAGTGCCAACTTATTGTCAAGCATTCGGGCCGCTTTTAGCGCGCCTGCGTATGCTCCGGTTTTAGCTTAATAGCTTTAACCCATCCGACCTGCTGACTTCCGATAGGCAGTCATCGGGTGTCATTTTTTCGGGATAGATTATATTCTTTCCAGGGGGTATAATTGGTCAATCACTGGATAGGAGTTTAAAGTATTTTGCTCAGTTTTAAGCTTTAAAATCCCACCCAACAAATTGAGCTAAGTTTGTAGATCTATTTTTATAATATTTTCTGGACAGGGGTTCAACTCCCCTCGTCTCCACTCGACTCGTTCCTCGATAAATCTCGGAACTCGCTCGTGGCGAGCCACCTAAGATAGACAAAGAACAGGTACATCAAAGAGTCGAGTGTCCCGAGCGTAGTCGAGGGACAAAATACAATGTTCTACGCTTATATAATAAAAAACGATAATAACAAATTATATATTGGCGTAAGCAATAATCCGCAACAACGATTAGATTATCATAATAAAAATCGTGGTGCTGGCTTTACAAAAAATCAAAAACCCTTTAAAGTAGCCCTGCTTGAAAAATATAAAACGCTAGCCAACGCCCGCCAGAGAGAAATACAGATAAAAAAAATGGCGGCGAGATAAAAAAGAAAATTTAATAGAAAGATACAGAAAAGGATTAATAACAATTTTATAAATTTTAACTAAATACCCATTGATCAGAAAACCTTTTTTTAACACTTTTAATAAACCCAAAAATAGAATTAATGAGGCAATTCGCGTGCCGCAGGTCCGGGTTGTCGACGAGAAAGGATTGCAGTTGGGCGTAATGGAGATTGTTGACGCAATAAGAACAGCGAAAGAACGCGGCCTCGATTTAGTAGAGATTACCGCCAGTGTTAATCCCCCGGTTTGTAAAATCATTGATTACGGAAAATTCTTATACCAGAAAGAGAAGAAAGCCAAAGAGCAAAGCAAAACACATAAGGTTGAAGTTAAAAATATCCGATTGAGCTTTAACATCGCCGAACATGATTTGGAAATGAAAGCAGCACAAGCCCAAAAATTTCTGGAAAAGGGCGATCGAGCCAGAGTTGAAATCGTTTTGCGGGGCCGAGAGAAAGCCTTTGCCCATCTAGCCAAACAAAAATTAGAAACTTTTAAAACTTATATAAAAATACCAACTAACGTTGACCAGCCAGTCACTCGCGAGCCTCGCGGTTTCTACCTGCTGCTCAGCAAAGGAAAATAGGAATTACAAAATTATGTCCACCAAAACTATAAAAATGGCCACCAAAAGATTACGCGTCACTAAAAAGGGCAAGATTCTTTTCCGGCCTAGCCGACAAAATCATTTTAATGCCAAACAAGATAGTAACCAGACACGAAGCAAGCGAGGTTTTAAAAATTTACCAAAAAACCAAGTCAAAGTTTTTAAAGGAGTATTAGCTAGATAATATATTTAAACTCAAAATTTCCAATTACCAATTCCCAATAACCAATGAATTTTTAATGATCCAATTGCCAATTTAATTGAAAATTTGAAAATTAGATATTAATTGAAAATTGAGATTTGAAAATTGACAAATTAATACTATGCCACGAGTTAAACGCGCCGTTAGCGCCAAGAAAAAAAGACGAAAGACCCTAAAGATGGCCAAGGGATATATGTGGGGTCGAAAAAACCGCTATCGCCAAGCGAAGGATGCTGTTAAGCATGCCCTGGTTCACGCCTACGTTGATCGCCGAAAGAAGAAACGCAACGCTCGCCGCCTCTGGAGCATTAAAATTAATTCCGCCACGCGAGCCCAAGGATTAACCTATAGCCGATTCATTGCTGGCTTGAAAAAGGCCCACGTTGAATTGGATCGGAAAGTCTTAGCTGATTTGGCCCAAAACAATCCAACCGTTTTTGCCGAAGTTATGGCACTGGCAAAAAACTAGATTTACTTAAAATTAAAAAGCCTCTCCATTCGCGGAGAGGCTTTTTAATTATGGTTAATTAGCTTTCTTTTATAATTCCAAATCGATGTAATAAAAAGATTCCACCTGTAATCGCCATGGCCCCCAAACTATCTTGTATTACGTCCTGCCAGCGGCACTGGCGATTGGGCACAAAGTATTGATGCAGCTCATCAGAAGTGGCATAAAGCACAGTCAGCAATAAAGACCACCAAAGTGCCTTTTTAAAATCTATCTTCTGGCCAAAATAAAGTGCGCGCCACAAGAGCAAATTCAAAACACCAAATTCCATGGCGTGAAAAAGTTTGCGCCAAAAGACATCCCAAAAAACTGTCATATTGGATGCTAGGCCCGAAATGCCGGAGAGATAAAAAATTCCACTCGCCCACAAAATTGGCGGCAACCAATAAAATAAAAATTTCTTCATATTGATTATTACGGCGCTAGATAAGTTTTATTGATTAACTTTTTACCAACAGACCAGACTTCGGAAACTGATCCCGTACTGCAAATTGCCTTCACCCGGTGCAAATCGTTAAAATCTCTCTTAGATAATTTTAGCAACGCCGCAACAATCGGATCCTGATGAGAAACAAAAACAATATTTTGACCCGGATATTTTTTAAGCCCCTTAGCCACCACTTTCAAAACCCGCTCGGCCATTTTGGCCAAGTTTTCACCGCCAACCTTTGTTCGAGCAGGATACCGCTGGTAATCACGGCAAATTTTCGGATATTTTTCTTTCGCCTGCTGGCCGTTTAATTTTTCAAAAAAATGACCCAGCGCTGTTTCGCGCAAACCTTTTTCTACTTGCGGTTTTATTTTTCCTTTTGAAATAGCTTGGCTGATAATCTTGGCTGACTCTTGCGTTCGTTTTTGCGGACTGACAAAAATCGCAGCAATATTTTGCTTTTTTAATAAAGCTCCGGCCCTCTTTGCTTCCACTCGCCCCTTGGCACTTAGCGGTAGTGGCAAATAACCATAAATTATGTGCTTGGGATTTTGAACGTTACCGTGTCTAACTAAAAAAACCTTAGCAAACTTATTCTTAATTTTCTTCGGCATATGATCTTTTTTATTCACTAATTATTTGTGCGGTAAAGGTGTAAATATCAGTTTCCTTATCTTTCCAGCAATCCCAGGGCAAGCCAGCTTTTTGTGAGCATAGCTGTCCCAAAAAAGTTTCTAGGTCCCAACCGGTCTCGGTGGCCACCTGCGGCAGAAAAACACCTGAGTTGGATCCCTTTTTTATTTCCACTCCGTGTTTACCTAGCTCAATTTTTCGCCAATCATTAATTTGCTCTAGCGGACTCAAGACCGAAACTTCATATTCTAAATCTTTAAGTTCATCAGCCTTAACCGGCGAAAAACGCGGATCGCTAAAAGCAGCGGCCTTAGCCATTTCCGCTACCGTCTGCCAAAGCGGTAAACTGCTTTCACCCGTAAAAACCCCGATGCAGCCACGCAGCTGATCGCTTTTTTTTAAAGTAACAAAAGCGCCTAATTTTTGATTTAAAGCGACTGACTTTTCTTCTACAGACGGCGCTCGGCCAACGGCCGCGTAGGCCTCCACCGTTTGTCGGGCAATATTAATCAGGCGCGCTTGCTCCGCCGCGCTTAATTCTTCAGCCACGCGCCGGCCATAAAAACCAATCGCCCCGTAACCAACCACTTGCGACCGATCACCGCCAGCTATATCCCCCGAGTTAGCATATTTTAATAATTTTATATCCACTACCCCCAAATTTTTCATCACTAACATTAAAGTTTTTACCGCGTCGGCACTGCATAAAAAAGTTTGCGTGTTAGCAATCTGTTCTCTTTCCAGTTGCGTAATAGCTGTTTCCAGATTTTTTACTTCGCCCGTCAAAATTGCTTCTGAAGTTTTTTTATCAACATATTTAGCTTTTTCGTAAGGCGGATAATGGGACATATCAGAGCTGGCCACCACCAAAATATTTTTACCATTTATATGTTGACTAATTGCCTGCGCCACAATTTCGGCCGCATTCCCCGGTGTGTTGCCAAACAGAATCGGCACAATTTTAAATTTTTTCAGCGTCTGCTGCAGAAAGGGAATTTCTACTTCCAAAATCTGCTCAACATCATGCGGCCCATCATCGGCTTTAATCGCACTGTTGTAGCTAATAATTTTTTTAGCTAAGTCGGCATCTACTTCAGTTTCACCCAGCGGTGTCTTAAAAGATCCTTCTGAATACACTGCCGCACCTTCAAAATATTGGTGGTGTGAATTGCCAAGCAAAATTACGGTTTCGATATTTTCACCGGCCAGTTGAGCAAAAGCCGTGGCCGCCACTTGGCCGGAAAATTCATAACCAGCGTGAGGCGCGAGCAAACCTAAAATTTTGCCTTCCATTTTTACTTTTTCCGCCCCAGTTAAAAAGCCGTCCACTTGTTTGGCTAGCACTTCGCCATCCGCTGGATAATATTGGCCAGCCACAACGGGCTCACGAACTTTTTTATTTTGATTATCCTGAGTATTCATTTTAGCTTCTTCTTTATTTACATTATGCGTTAAAAACCAAACCCCGCCAATTAAAATAGCGACCATCAGAATAAAACTAATGCCAGCGGTTAAAATGCCTTCCTTCATCTTACTAATTCTACCGAATTTTTACAAAAGAAAAAAGGCGAACTCTTTTGAGTCCGCCCCGCAAATAACTGCGTCAGTTTTTAACCCTCCTTAAAATCTCATCATACTTGGTCGTTACTTCCCGTAAAATAGCGGCCGGAATCTTGGGAACTCTCGATCCCTTCGGCCATTTATGATTAGCCAACCAAACCTTCACCAGATCGTCCGGGTGGACACCGTGATCCTCGACCAGCGAGAGGCAGGACGAGTTGGGAGTGAAAAAATCACCCATCAGAACCGGCTCGCCGCCTAGCCAGCCAAAATTCAAAACACTGCAGCAAAGAGACAAGCCTCTTTGATCCACGTGTTCCTTCGCCTTTCGAAAAAGAGAAAAAGAAAGACTATCCATTTTTCTTTTCAGCGATCTGGCCTTGATGATCTCGCCTGTTCCATTTTTTCTAAGGCCGTTTTTATTTATCCATTCTTCCAGCAAAAGTACCGCGTCCTGGTGATCCAGCGATTCTCCGATGGCCACATTAAACGCAACGATGCTTGTTCCGCCCGACTCGGGTTGACCGACGAACCAACGAATTGGCATTAGCGGGATCTTTTTAACCAAAAGAGCTCTTTCCTCCAATTTATCTCCGAACTTCTCGGAAAAAGCCCGACTCTTCCGTAAAGAAAATAGTTCATCGATGACGATAAAACTACCCATCGTTTCCTTGAAAAATTCTGCCCAAAAAACCATGAGCCCAGCAAGACACTTCCCCTTGTTGGGAATCGCGCCCACCAGTTTATCATTGAGCCATAAGCGGTCGGTTCCGATCATTAAAAATCGGTCTGATGGAAGATCCCAAAGGTCCCAGACGTCGTCTTGAGAATAGAAATCAAGCCCTGAATAAGAAATCAGCCCGGGAAACTGCGCCTTCTTTGTGCTCATCATTATCCTCCTTTTTACCTCAATGAGATTAAAAGACATGGAAAGAACCACCTTTTGTACCCCTATGCTATACCATTTAATACTACACAGGTCAAGAGAAGCTACCTTCCTTTTGACACCTCAAAAACAGGCTCTATTTTTTTAAAATCTTTATTCCTTGAGACTAATTGTATGATCAACTCCTTGGCCCGCGCGATAACTTCTTCAAAAATATGACTGCCGCGGATTAATGCTTCCGGACCAGAAAAATTTACGGGAATAATAAAAATCTCATCTTTTTTCATCTGATTTTTTAAAAATTCATTTTCTTCTTTATTCCGGCCCAAAATTATCTGCGCGCCATCAAGCCAAAAATGCCGGCCGAAGCGAACCAAGTCAATGTCATAAGCGTTGAAATCCGGTTTATTTTTCATTAATTCGCGCAAGCGATCAGAAAAACCTTTTTGCGTTAGCGCGCAGCCGCCAGCCGGTGTTGGGTAATCTTTTATGCCATATTGCGCAGCCAGTGCTATTTGCGTCTTGCGACTACGACCAGAAATGTCTAAAAATTTTTCTCGGTCGACTAGGCCTTCTTTTTCGGCGATGGTCGGCTCCAGCAATTTAGCCGACAGGGGCCGCAATAAATAACCAGCAACGTCCGCCTCTTTTTCCACAATATTCAAAGCTGCTTTATGTTGGCTCATTGGTCGCTCACCCAGCACCTCACCCGTAGCCAAAAAATCAAAGCCTTCCGCGCTCATAATTTCACCCGCTTTTTTTAGCATCAAAGTATGACAGTCAATGCAAGGATTCAAGCCCGCGCCGTAGCCATGTTTTGGTTTTTTTAAGATCGGTAAAAAATCTTCTCGGATATTGACCTCTCTCAAATGGACGCCTAGCATTTCTGCCGCTGGCCGCGCTTTGCTCGGCCCACAAAAATTAGTGCGAAAATTTATAGCCGTGACTTCAACATTTTGCTCCAATAATAATTTAACAGCCAAGATTGAATCGAGGCCGCCAGACAATAGAACCAGGGCTTTTACTTTCTTTTTCATATGCTTAAATATGCCACGATTTATTTATTTTGCCAAATAAGCTAGAAGAGGGCTTTTTGCTTGGAGAAATTATCTCTTTCCGCTTCATCATAAATTTGAATTTTCCCGTATTCACCATCATGCCCCGGACTAAATTTGACCTTCCCATCCCGCACTCGAATAATAGCTTCGGCTACCTCAGGCCTAGCCGCCCTGAGCAATTCTTCTCTGGACAATTCTAACAAAATTTTAAATTCTTTACCGAATTTATTTATTAATTCTTGATATTCATTTTCGACTCTCTTGGTTATTGAAGCCACGCCAAAACTAGCTGCAATTATTTCTTCTAGTGGAATTGTTTTTACAAATGGAATTGTTTTGGTTGGTTGCCCGCCGAAAGGACGATCCGCTAATTTCTCTACTCGACTAGCCACGCCAATGGTTAATTTTTTCTTACAAACCGGACACAGTCCCTTGTGCTTTTTTGTTTCCGCTGGACTGAAAAAAACGTGGCAATTGCGATGGCCGTCATAATGATATTTCCCCTCTTCCGGAAAAAATTCCAAAGTTTGCACCAGACGATTTCTGATCGAGCCCGGAGCATGAACGCCAAGTCGCAAAGCTTCCATTAAAGGTTTGTACCCCTCTATCTTGCCTTCAAAAATATTCGCTTCTCGGCCGATGCGATGAGGATTATGTGAATCCGAGTTAGAAATCAAAGTAATTTTATCTAATTGCGACAGGCGCCAATTCATGGCTGGATCAGATGATAAACCCGTTTCGATCGCAAAAATATTTCGGCTATATTCATCAAAGCATTCTTGCAAAGAATTAAAACCAAAATCGAAACTAAAAATCGAAAAGTGGGAAGCCCAAGCATGAGACGGAACAATAACGGCCTCAGGCGAAACATTAAACACTATTTTGGCTACCTCTTTAGCGTCCAGCCCTAAGATTGGCCGACCATCTGCTTTTAGATTTCCCAGCCATCCCAGGTGCGCGTTCAATTTCTGCGCCGCCTCAAAATTTGGCATAAAAACTAGCAGAGGAATTTTACGGGTCTTATTTTTCTTTTTATAGATACAACTGACTTCGCTGGTGAGAAGATAGCGTAAATCAATTTCGTCTTTCTGTTTATCTGGCAAGCGCCAACTATTATTACTTAATTTTATTTTATTCTTTTTCTTTAATCGAAAAAGACCCGGCTCCGCTGGTTCTAATTTTTCCCTTAACTCTTTAAACCAAGCTGGGTGAGTAAAATCGCCAGTACCCAAAATATTGACCCCCTTAATTCGCGCCCACTTATCCAAATTTTCTAGGTCCATTTCCTTGGAAGTTGCCTGAGAATATTTTGAATGAATATGAAAATCGACAATAAATCTGGCCATAGACTGCTTTAAGTCCAACTAAAATCCGCCCAAGGCGGATATTTATGCTTATAGATAGCGAGATAATTAGTTTTAAAACTAATTATCTCGCAAATTTTATGCTTTCAGAAAGTATGTCCGAGCGTTATTTTCTGACAATTGCCACCAAATTCTTCTCACCGCTCCGGCGAGTTAAAATACCGATGCTTTCAATTTTAAATCCCACCTCTTCCAGATTCGCATGCAATTCCTTTGAGGTAAAGTTATGAAAAAATCTTAGCCCCTTATTCCCCCAGGGTTTATAAAAATCACCCCAATCTAATTTGGATTTATTTGTTAATTTTAGCCAAGCATATTTTAAAAGTAGCGGCCAATGCATTTGAGTCTGCCAAAGATACCAAGTCGTCATCACCATAATGCCACCGGGTTCGAGCACTCGATAAGCTTCCTTTAAAAATTCTCGCCGTAATTCGTAACCAGGCAAATGATGCAACACGGCAATGCATAGTATTTTATGAAAAAAGTTTTCGGTAAAAGGCAATTTTAATCCGTCGTTCAGAATAAATTGACCCTGCGGATAACGTTCACGAGCAATTTTTAAAAGCTTTTCAGAATTATCAACTCCAAAATATTTTATCTCAGTATTCTGGCCGATGACTAAATCACAAAAACGGCCATTACCGCAGCCCAAATCCAAAACTCGTCCGCCACCTTGAAAATACTCGCTAAGTGATTTAAACTCTTCCCAGATGGTTGAGCGGGTTTGAGAAAATTCCTCGGCCATCAAATCATAGAATTGCCGATTAATCTCCATTATTTTCATGGCCTCACTAAAATCCATAGATTTAGAAAATATAATTATTGCCTTAAATAAAAAGGGAGCCGTCAGCCCCTCTTTTTTGGCTAGACTCAAAAGGAAAGCGGCCAAAAAGTCCCGCCATCAATTTGTCACCAACTTCCACTTGATTAAAGCTTATCATAATTTGATCAAAAATAAAACCATTGATCCTAGCCCTAAAATTGAGAATCTGCTTCGCCGTCGGCAAATCCGTACACTCTCTGGCGTGGCCGTGATTACCGTTTTAACCCGCCCCTATCCCTGCCCCGGTCAATGTCTCTTTTGCCCGAAAGAAAAGGGTATGCCCAAGAGCTATCTAAAAAATGAGCCAGCGGCTCATCGCGCTTTTTTAACTAAATTTGACCCCGCCACTCAAGTTGCCGTTCGTTTGCAAGCCCTCGCCGATAACGGTCACCCGATTGATAAGCTGGAGCTAATTGTGTTGGGCGGTACCTGGAGCGCTTATCCAGAAAATTATCAATACTGGTTTATTAAAGAATGCTTCCGAGCGGCGAATAAATTTACCGCTAGCTCAAAATTACCCATTGCCTGCGACCAAAAAATTAAGATCCAAAAGCTCAGAAATCAGACCAAAAAAGAGCAGAAAAAGAATGAAACGACTAAACACCGTATTATTGGCATAACACTAGAAACCCGACCAGACTGCATTAATCTTGAAGAGATAAAAAGAATGCGCCAGCTGGGTTGCACCCGAGTTGAGATTGGTGCCCAAACCGTTTATGACGACGTCCTCAAAAAAAATCAACGTGGCCACACCGTCGCTCAAACTATCGTTGCCACCCGATTATTAAAAAATGCCGGCTTCAAAATCAATTATCACACAATGCTTAATTTGCCGGGTTCCAGCATCCTGCGCGACCGGCAAATGTTTGTCGAGCTTTTTTCCAACCCAAACTTCCAACCCGATCTTTTAAAAATTTATCCTTGCGCCGTACTAAAAACTGCCCAACTTTACACTCTTTGGCAAGCCAAAAAGTATCGGCCCTATACCGAAAGACAATTAGTGTCTTTATTGATAGCTATTAAAAAAACTATTCCCCTATATGTGCGAATTCAACGAATCATTCGTGATATTCCAGCCGATGATATTGTGGCTGGGAGCAAGACCAGCAACTTGCGTCAACTGATTAATAACCTTGGCGCTAAACAATGCCAATGCATTCGTTGTCGAGAAATCCGCGAGCAATACACAATTAATGATAAAATTAAACTTTTCCGCCACGACTATCCGGCCTCTGGTGGCCAAGAAATATTTTTATCATTTGCCAGCCCAGACCAAAAAAAACTTTATGCTCTGTTACGCCTGCGGCTTAATTCTGCTTCTTTAGGCGAGAGTGAAATTTTACCGGTTTTAAAAAATGCTGCCTTGATTCGTGAACTGCATACCTACGGCCAACTAATTAATATCGGTCAAAAAACCGATATTAAGGCCCAGCATATTGGTCTTGGCAAAAGACTAATGATTGAAGCGGAAAAAATAGTAAAGAATGAGACTAACTGCGAAAAAATCGCCATCATCTCTGGCGTAGGCGTACGTGAATATTATAAGAAGCTCGGGTATAGACTGGAAGAAGAATATATGGTAAAAAAAGTAGACTAACCATAAAGGAGGAATTATGGATAAACGAATAATCGTGACCTCTGGCCCAGTCATTATCGAAGACGATAAAGTCCTTTTAAATAAACATGGCGATGATGGTTTTTGGAAATTTCTAGGCGGCCGCGTTGAAAATTTTGACTTCCAGGACGAAACTAATTCTCTAGAAGAAGCTTGTCGCCGCGAAGTCAAAGAAGAAATGGGTTTTGAAATTGAAATTATTCGACCACTCAAGCCGATGATGGTTCAAAAACCCGGCGACCCGAACACTTGGGTAATTTTAATTCATTATCTAGCCAAGCGCCTGGGCGAGATTCATCTCGGCGAGGACATTAAAGACGCCCAGTGGTTTGATATCAATGATCTTCCGACCGATTGCGCTCCCAATATTAAACCGGTAATCGAAGAATATAAAAAATCGATTGTTTAATCTCAATAGAAAACAAGGCTCCAACGCATTACGCGCTGGAGCCCTTTTATTACTGCAGAGTTTCTCCTTCCGGACAACATGAATTGTCCTTTTTCTTCTTTTTAATTTCCGGAAGTCTGATGACCCCATTTACAAATCCCTCGGGCAAAGCGACCCATTTTCTTTCAAGTTCCCTGCCTTCAAACTTGATTAAAAGAACAGAGATTGTCGACAGATAAAAGTTACAAACCTTTGCCAGTTGCTCTCGAAGAACAAAATTTAAAAGCCGAACTTTTTCGAAATCAGCTGCCGCTTCATAATGTAAAATCGTACGAGGCAAATCATCTTCTGGTGGAGTGACTGCTATCCACCGACCAAAAAGCTTTTCGTCGATGCAGGTATTTAAAAGAGATCTTAAATACCCAAAGAGAATTTCCACGTGCTCGGAGCTTCCTTCAATATAGACCCCGGAACGTGGACTCGAAAACTCAAGCGGTGAAGAGACGACTAAGTCGCTATTTGGAAAAACACCCTCCAAAATAATTGCCGACTCATCAACACTCCCCTGAAAGTTTCTCATTTGCCACCTCCATTTTGAATAAAGCGGGTTAACGAAAAGAACGCTTATTTTTAATAGTAATGCTTTCTAATAAAAAATACAATTTGTGATTTGTGCGCCCGTGAGGAGTCGAACCTCAATCTCAAGCTTCGGAGGCTCACGTTCTATCCATTGAACTACGGGCGCCTAAAAGTCCTAGAATCAGCCAAAATAAAATTTGTCCTTGCTGCAAATCCCACCAAAAGTGATCTGCCAGACCAGTCAGGATTATAAAACAAAAAATGTATAAAAAGCAATTCTCCATTGCCAGTCGCCTATTTTTTAACGCCCCTCGAAAAACCAAAAATATAAAAAATGAAAAAAAAGATAAGCCAACAAGGCCAGTCTCACTGGCAACCAAAAGATAAATATTATGCACTGGTTGAAAAACCCAAGTTTCTAGCGAAGAATAATACTGGCTAAAATTATTAACAAAGTTTCCTTGGCCAATACCCAGCAGTGGACTGGAATAAACCAGGTCCACTGCGACCTGATTATAATACACTCGTAAACTCGCTGCTTGATTATTGACTAGACTATCGACACTAAAACGATTGGCATAAAGTGGCCAATAATAAGCGACCAAAAACAGATAGCCAACCGCTAGCAATAAAAGAATAAAAATAGCTTTCTGTCTAAGCTCCTTTTTCCGGCTCAAAAATAAAAGCCAAAAAATAAGAAGTATGCCGCCAACGGTTATGACCGAACGAGAAAAGGTAAAAAACAAGGCAAGCAAAATAGTAGCAAAGGCTATTGAGAAAAGGTAGAAATCTTTTTTCGAATTTCTTTGTAAAAATAACCACACCAGTCCAAAAACCGCGATAATTAAAATCGCCGCTAAAATATTAGGATGAGGCGCTAAGCCGTAGGCTCGAATTATTTTGGCGCCATCAACCACAAGCTTCGCTACCCCATCGATATTGGGCGAGAGCGGACTTTCGCCTAAATATTTTAAACCTAGACTTTTTTGACCGAAAAACTGAGCGATAGCGATTAAGCTCTGGAGAAGCGCTCCCGAAATATAGGTTTGCCAAAAAATTTTTAAATCAAAAATCTTGTCTAGATTATTTTTAACATATAAAAACAGACCGACTAATTCAACTAATCTTAGCCAGCTATAAAATCCCAGCCACTTATTATCCGCTAAGCCAATCGAAAATAAAGAAACCAGCAAAAAACCGGCCAGCCAAATTTCTGGTCGCTGCCAAGAGAGCGATCGCCTTTCTTGATTAAATAATTTTTTACCCGAACGATAAAACCAAAGCCAAAGCAAAACCAAAATAAAAACATCGGTTGCGAACAAGGACAGGCTTAGCCACTCATTAAAACTCCGACCAAAAGAATAAAAAATATGCCTCGCTTGTAACGGCAGGCAAAAAACTAGCGCGTAAAAAATAATTTTTTCAAACCAAAATATCATCTTTTTATCCTGTTGATAAATAAACAAACTGATAGATAAAGCCTAGACTAAATATTAAAATTAATAGCCAGCCCCAGAAAACACCACTTTTTATCTGGTACTCTGGCTGGCGATCACCCGCTTTTTTCGCCTTAAAATAAATCAAGATCGTTAAGATTCCATCGATTCCCGAAGCCAAGGCGCCAATTAGGCCAATGATAAAAATGAAGCTCTTAAAACCAAAAAGATATGCCAAAAAAGGTACAAGGAGCGCTAAACAAAAAGCTGCTCGTTTTTTTATTCGATAGTCGTCATGAAAAATTTCTTGCAGGCCAACGCCCAGTACTAAAAAAGAAGTGAAGACGGCTAAAATTCCAAAAATTGCTCCGACCGAAACAATCCAGTTCCCCAAATATGGTATCAGTCCATTAATAGCTTCCTCGGTCGTTCCTAACCCGGTAATCCCAACGATCACTAAAGCAAAAAATAAATAAAGAACAATCGGGATTAGCGTGCCAAGAAAAATTACTTTTTTCATCCCCCGCTCCTGTCCCGTCATTACCTTTCTGACCTCAGGAATCGCCGCTGATCCGGCCAATGAAAAAAGAATCACGCCATAGGGTAGAAAAAATTTATTAAAATTTATCGTCTTTAAATTAGAAAAATCAATTTGCGGCAGACCGCTAAAAAGAACAGCGGCTAATGATAATAAGAGCAGACCGGTTAAAAGTAATTCGTTTTTCACAATTGTTCTTAGGCCGCAAAAGATTAAACCCGCGCCAGCCACAAAAAAGAGCGTTGCCCAAAAAACTTCATTCCCACCAAAAAATCGACCCAGCAAAATCATTAAAAAATTTCCGCCAATAATGATATAGGCCAGAAGAGAGCCGTAGTATTCAAATAAAACCGTTAGCATCGCTATTTTTTTAGCTCGACTCCCTAAATATTTTGCGGCATAGCCAATCAACCGGTGTTCTTGATTAGTTCGCAAAATTATTTCGCCATAAAAAAGATGTACCAAAATGACTGCTCCGCCAAGCAATGCTAAATAAAAAAGGCCGACGGCAAAGCCGGCTTGAGCGACAACATACGGGATACCAAAAACACCTGCCCCAACAATCATCCCAATTAAAATCGCAATCGCGTAAAAAAAATTTCCTCTGGCAGATTTTACAATCATTTAATTAAAGACTCAAAGAAATAGCCGGCAGATTATGACGTACAAAATATAGCAAAGCCGCCCCCCAAAGAATAGAAATAGCGGCAATAATTCGACCCTCTTTCTTTAACTCTGGTTCGCTTAGATAAACCGCCCCAAGCAGCAAGCCAGCAAAAACTGGATTCAGCAGGGCCACAAAAATTCCCAGCCATAACCACTTTTTTCTGGAAGAAATAAAAATTATTTCTTCATTTTTCTTTATCTCCGATTCTTCCATCTAGGTTTTACAGAAAAAATCTACCGTTTCTTTCCGGCAAGTTTTTCTTTTTATTTAAAATTATTTAATTTGCTAGACCCTAAAAACTTGATCACCCTCTTTAACTTTTTGCACCACTTTTAACCCAACTTGATCACCCGCTTTGGCCGATTCAATATTCTGATGCTCTACCTGCATTTCGTTAACCACCTGTTCAAAATCAGTTACCGAGCTTTTAATGTGAATTGTCTCTCCCACCTTTAATCCATCGGATAACTCAATAATCCCCACATTAATATGGCCAAAATAATGAACAATCTTGCCAATTAATTTTTCCTCTGCCATGCTTCTCACCTCCTGTCTAAAAATTTTCAAATCACAATTTCCAATTTTCAATCATATCCCGCTCCGCGGGATTTTTGGTTATTGGGAATTTGTCATTTGATATTTATTTTTCTATTCTCCTCCTCCCTTACCTGGCGAAAAGTCTACTTCGATCTTTTTTTCTTTCTTGATTATCTCGACTAATTTTTCTACTAATTTTTTTGGATCGCTTTCATAAACAATTTTGCCCGGTCCACGATTACCATTTTTAATAATTTCTTCCAATTGATCGGCCATTCCCCCGCTGCCGGTTAAAATGCCAATCGGTTTTTTATCCTCAAAGGCAATGGTAAATTCATTCAGAGTGCCCAGGCGACCGCAAACAATAATCACGGCGTCCGAAGCTCGCGTTAGGATTAAATTTCGACCAGAATATTCAAAGCCGGTATAAACAATCATATCAAAATAATCTATCGGCAAATGATAAGTTTTAACATGTGCCAACTCCGAAGAGGCTGGTGAAAAACCGATCGAGATGCCGCCCTCTTCTTTGGCGCCAATAGCGGCCCAATAAGGCGCACCGGTTGTTGCACCGGTCACGACAATTCCATTTTGACGCACAATTTCCCGACCAAGCTCTTTGGTCATTTCCATCGCCCCGTCGGCACAGCATTCCGTCCGCGCCGCACCAGAAACACAAATTTTATATTTGAGATAGCTGTTGTTTAGATTTTCCATAGTACTTTACATTTTAATCTATAAAATTTAAAACGTCTATAAAAAAATTAGAGACTAACTGATTCGCCAAGCTCTGGAATATAAGATTCAATTCCTAGTTCATCTCTTATTAGCCCGGCCAGAGTTCTGCTTGATCCTTCTTCTCCCTGAACTACAAAGACTTTCTTTAGCCCCTGATTTGCCCCCTGATCAACCTTATGAATTTTTTTGAAATGTTTAACCCACTCCATTAAAAACTGCTGATCCGCATGAGCGGAATAGCCCGAAAGTTTTTGCACTTTAGCCTTTATTTCTATCGGCCGGTCTAAAATTTCAATGTTTTTAGCGCCATCCGCTATCCTGCGACCAAGCGTTCCTTCGGCCTGATAGGTTATCAGCAATAAAGTATTTTTTGGATCATCCAAATAGAGCAGTTCATGATGCATAATCCGCCCGCCCTGCGACATACCTGAGCCTGCAATAATAACTTTTGGCGGTGGGACATTATTTATTTTTTTAGAATCTTTTGACGCTTCGGTAAATTCTAGTCCTGGAAATTTAAAAATGTCATCACCGGAATCAATATTAAAGATCGCCTCTTTGTTATAGTACTGCGGATATTTTTTATAAACTTCCGTAATTTTAATGGCTAAGGGACTATCAATAAAAATTGGTAACCGGGGAATCCGGTGATTCTCGGCTAAATTATTTAAGTGATAAAGCAACTGCTGAGTGCGCTCCATTGCAAAGCTAGGAATCATCAAGACTCCACCGCTAGCCACGGTATCTTCAATCGCATTTTCCACCACTTCTTGGCAAGTCGCCGCCGGTTCATGATTTCGATCGCCATAAGTTGATTCCAGGATTATATAATCGGCTTCTTCCAAAAAATCAGGCGCCCGCAGCAATGGCACCGGCGGGTTACCCAAATCACCTGAAAAAATAATTTTTTTATCATTAACTTCTACCTCGGCAACCGCTGATCCCAAAATATGACCCGCTTCGTGGTATGTAAAATTAATTCCTTCGGCGGCTTCGGTTTTTTGATAATAATCTGTCGCTACAAAATGCTCCATGACATGATCAACTTCTCGCTGGCCAAAAAGTGGCAAAACGCCTGCGTGCTGGGCCTTTTCCATTAAAATTTTCACGCTATCTTCCAAAATTAATCGGGTAAAATCAATTGTTGGCGGTGTAGCAAAAATTTTTCCAGCAAAACCACCGGCAATTAGTTGTGGCAAGCGGCCAATGTGATCCAAGTGAGAATGAGTAATAATTACAGCTTTAATCGTTTTGGGATCATACGTAAATCGCTCGGCATTTTTTGCTTCCAGCTCTTTTGAGCCCTGAAATAAACCGCAATCAACCAAAATTTTTGAGCTTTCTGTTTCTAGCAGATAATTAGCGCCCGTCACTGAACCGGCCCCACCACAAAAAGTTAATTTTAAATTATCGGTTTTCGCCATAAATATTTTTAGTATTTTTAATTTTAATTTTGCTAATCTTCTGATTTTGCCGATCGCGCCAAGGGCTCGGCGAGCGATAGGCTGTTTTCCCCCGCCCAGATCGAGCTGAAGAATAATTTTTCATGCCAGGCAGTGAGAATTCGACTTATTATTATAAAAGTATTCTTTCAACATTCTTTTTAATAGCCTGCCACCTTGACTAGTTTTTAAATATTTTTCTCTGCGTTTTGCGTCTCTTTCATTTTTATACGCTTCAAAAAATATAATTTGCCAGGGCAAATATGGTTTTGTAGAAAATGACAATCCGCAATTATGTTCTTTAATTCTTTTATTTAAATCAACGGCAAAACCGATATAAAGACGATTGTAATTTACACTCTTCAATACATAAACATAATAGAACATAATCGCAGTCGAATTTCTACTGCCTGGCATGCTTAAATTATACACTTTCGCCAAAAATTACGCTAATATTGACACAAAATTAACAGCCTGTTATAATATATAATATAGTTCTTAATGTTGCTTTATTCAGATTTCCAACCTTTTATTTAAAGGAGGGCTCTATGAAAAAGCTTTTTGACTCCACGGACGGGCCCCGCTGCGTCCACTGCGGGACCCCCAACCCAGACCGTGGCCCTATCTGCGGAAATTGTGGAGAGAACCCATTCTCCGCCCAAGAGGGGGAGACTCTTCTCTTTGACCCCCATTTAATCTCCAAAGAGAGATTGAAATCCGCCGAAGCGTAAGAGACACCTATGGCCCTTGCTCAACGAGCGGGGCCAGTCTTTTTAAGTCACGGGATAGAAAAGGAGATTGCGATGGAACAGAAAAAACTACCTACTTTGTTTTTTGTCTACCCGGAGGACAAGTTCTCCAATGACGTTATTTATCAAAACATGGAAAGGCGAGCCATTGATGCCAAGGAAGCCAGAATCCAGTACGAAAACAGATTCCTGCTTGCGTGGGAAGTCGAACTGGAATCTCTAAAAACTCTTTGGAGAAATAAAGTGTCAATCCCCGGTTTTAAATTCCGCGTCTACGCCAAGATTAACGATTGCGTTCAGTCGTGGAAATTACTGGGCTCTCATAAAAACGCCCGAGTCGCCAAGGCCCGAAAAGTTTTACAAAAAATCGGCCAAAGAAAAATTGACGCCAAGCGGCAGGCGCCGACTGAATAAAAACAAAGAAGTTCCTGTCTGAAAAAGACAAATCCCCAACGGTTTCGCTGGGGATTTTTTAATTAAAGAGAAAGAGAGCAGGATCCGGACTCGAACCGGTACGGATGGCCGCAAGAATCTTTCGGAAGTAGTTTTAAAGGACTATGTGAGTCCCATTCTTGAAGGACAACCATCGAGGTTAAGGTTATGAGCCTTCCCCATAGGACCCCCTTCGTCTTCCCTGCTCTCTCTTGTTTCCTAGATACCAGAAGGTTACCTTCTTATTTAGCAACCGTCAATTTTTTAATTTCTTCACGAACAACATTTCTATCGTCCCAGTTTATTTTTTTGTCGCCCTCAACATAAGTCTGTTCCGTTCCCTTGCCTAAAATTAAAACAACATCCCCCGCTTGAGCTCGAGCCAACCCCTTGGCAATCGCCAACCGGCGATCTAAAATTATTTCCGGTTTAGTTTTTTGGCAACCCGCCGCAATTTCTTGGCAAATTAATTCTGGCGATTCTTCATATGGATCCTCGTTGCAAATAATTACACTATCAGAATTTTCCGAGGCAATTTTACCCAGCTCCGGCCGTTTCCACTTATCGCGTCCACCACCGGCTGAGCCAAAAACAACGATAATTTTATTGTGCGGCCCGCTTCGACTAGCCGAAGGCGAGGCGAGTAAATTCTTAAATAATTTAAAAACTTTTTCAAAAGAATCTGGCGTGTGAGCCAAATCAACTACCACCGTGAAATCTTGCCCTTCGTTAATAATTTCTAGTCGCCCGGAAATTGACTGAATTCTTCCAAGTGCTTGGGCTATTTTTTCCAATAACACTCCGCAAGCCTGACCAACTCCGGCTGCCGCCGCACAATTGGCAACGTTAAATTCGCCCAGTAGATTGGTTTTAAATTTCTCGCCGTTAATGTCAAACTCTGAGTTATCTGACTCTAAAATAATATTTGAGATTTTTAGAATCGACTGAAAGTTGCCCGCCCCGAGCAAAGTTGACGGAGAAGCCGAAAATTGAAAATTATTTTTTGTACTATAACCAATTTTATTTCTTATCGGATATTTTAAAAAATATTCTATATTTTCATCGTCCAGATTATAGACCCCAAAACTGCTTGGATTTTTAGCCACCGCTGCAAATAATTTTTCTTTAGCGGCTCGATAGTTATCAAACCCGCCATGCGCTTCCAAATGTTCGGGCGCTAAATTCGTAAACACCGCGCCTAAAAAATTAATAAATTTGTGACGGTATTGTTTAATTCCCTCGCTTGTTACTTCTACCAGAGCATATTCGCAACCATTCTTTACCATCTGCGCTAGCGATTTTTGAATAAAAAATCGGCCCGGCATCGTCATGTGATACGGATTCATAACTTCATTTTTTCCATTATTGATAGTGAGTGATGAAACCCAGCCAACTTTTTTACCGCTTTCTTCTAAAACCTTTCCGGCCAGCATAACCACCGTTGATTTTCCTTTTGTTCCCGTCACACCAATCACTTTTAATTTTCGCGATGGAAAGCCACAGATTAGCGCCCCAAACAGAGCTAAGGCGAAATGATAGGTGCCAAGTAACCAATCGGGAATAAATTTTTTAATAAAATTTTTCATCTATCCGTTTAGGCCTAAACTAAATTTTCTTGTCCCAACTAAATCATCATTAATATATATTTTAGCGAAATAATCGCCTTTATCTGGAAAAATCATATCGGCTATCTGATGAACGAATAAATGCTTGCCTTTTTCTTCTTTTTTGACGCTGCTGCGAGCCATTTCTTTTTCCTGTCCATTAAAATCGATTTTTAAAATTTCTAAGTATTCTCCCTTGTCTAAAGTAGCCTCGGTTAACACGAACATCTCTTTATGCCGTGCTGGAAAACTAGGCGCATTTATATTATCGAAGACACCCAAAATGTCTATTTTCCCGCCCTGGTTTAAATTTACTTTGTCACATAAAATTACAAAGTTTAACGATGGTAGCATTATCTTCTAAATTTTTGTACTAATCGATACATTAAGTGCCAAAGCATACTTAACGGATAATCAAAATAACCAATATAATTTACCTCGTATCCACCAAAACCTTTTTTAAAACGAGTGAAACCCTCCCAGCTTTGGCCACGCTTATCTAGTGTGTGCTCATTAACAATCCCCCAAAAATCATATTTAATGCAACCAAAAGATTTGGCATATTCTATTTGTTTCCATTGCAACAAATGTGGCGCCATTAAAGATCGTTCATTATTATCGGTTGCGCCATGAAGATAGGTTGCCCTATTTCCGCAAATTACAACGATGTTGGCTGCGATAACTTTTTCCTCAAGCTCGGCAACAACTAATAAAAACTTAACTTGCTGGCTATTAATTGCTAGCTGTTTTTTATAGTAATCTTTTGGATGATGCTTAATGTGCTTTCGCTCGGATGTGCCCTCGTCTACCAACCGATAAAATTCTTCAAAATAATGCTCAAAGCTTACAACGTCCGACGTCACGAATTTTATTTGCAGACTCTTGCGCTTCGCTAATTGAATATTATAGCGCCATTTTTCATGCATCTGCGCTAGCAATTCATTTTCGGTTTTAGTAATATCGAGAACTAAAGTCTGGGACGGCTCGATGTCATAACAGAGCTGTTTAAAGCCCATCCCCTTAAGACTATTCGCCATCGGCCAATAGCTATTGTTGATATCCCACTCCGGTCCCAAGCGAAAAAAGATAACATCGTCACTCGCTTTCTTTTTTATCTCTTCAATAATTTTCTTCACTTGGTCGCCAGCTAGTTGCTCTTTGTCATCAGCAATTACTGGACCTCTGGGACAGTGCCAATATTTTTTACCAAATGGCAAGGGCATTTCAATAAACTGCGCGCACCACCCCTCGACTTCGCTCGGGGTAGATTTTGCGGAGCAAAATCTAAAAACCCGCCGACCGACGCTTTCTTGAAATTCGCCCCACTCGAAAGTCTGCAAAAAACTCCCGCCATTAGCAAGAATAAAATTATTCCAAGTTTCTTTTTGTGTTTTTTCTATCATTTGAAGCTTAAAGCGAGGGATATAATTTTTAAAACGCTCAAAATTGCGAGCGGGCACGGTTTTCCGCGACAGCGGAAAGAGCGAGTAATTTTGGCGAGTATAATTTTTCACGCTGGGAAAAATTATACGATTTTAAAATTATATCCCGAGTGTTATTTCTTCCCTAGCCTCTTCAACGCCTCCCTCACTCGATTCTCTATCCCCCTAACTTCCGATGGAACTTGTTTTATGGCTTCACGAGCCTCGCTGATTCGATAACCCAGCGTGGCTAGCGCATCGATAATTTCAATCTCATCCGCCACCGAGAATTTATCGCCCGAAGCCTTAGATAGTTTTTTAATTTTTGACTTTAATTCGATGACAATTTTCTGAGCCACTTTTTTACCAATCCCCGAAACTCGACTCAAGACCGTTTCGTCACCCAAAATAATCGCCTCTTCTAGATCATCCACCGAAGCACCCGATAAAATTCCCGCCGCCGTTTTAGGACCGATGCCGGAGATAGAAATTAATAACTCAAAAAGTTCGATTTCAGCTACCGTCATAAAACCGAATAAATCCCAAGCTGTTTCTCTCACCGACAGAAAGGTGAACAACTTTACCCTGTTAGAAATACCACTATCCGACCCGTCCGAAACCCCAAGTCCGCCATCCTTGCTAGCGGAATTTCTAACGGGGTTTACGGAATTGCCAATTTGTGGTAATTTTGAGAGTGTTTTCTCGCCACACCAAATCTTGTAGCCGATACTATTGACCTCCAAAATTATATACTTTTCCGCCCGTAGTGTTATTTTTCCCTCAAGAGATGAAATCATATTGATTTCATCTTACTCTACGCGCCCTATTTTTTCAATCATCATGTCTAAATTCGAATTGGTCTCAAATTTTAAACCAACTGGCGATCAGCCCACCGCGATCGCCAAATTAGTCAAAAATCTCAAATCTGGCGCTAAAGACCAGACACTTCTTGGCGTCACCGGCAGCGGTAAAACTTTTACGATCGCCAACGTTATCAATCAGCTGCAAAAGCCAGCGCTGATAATTTCCCATAATAAAACCTTAGCGGCGCAGCTTTATCAAGAATTCAAAGAATTTTTTCCGCAAAATTCGGTTAACTATTTTGTTTCCTATTATGATTATTATCAGCCCGAAGCCTATATCCCCCAGACCGACACCTATATAGAAAAAGATGCAAAAATTAATCAAGAAATTGATCGCCTGCGTCACGCCGCTGCTCAAAATGTTCTGTCTCGTCCGGACACAATTATTGTGGCTTCAGTTTCTTGTATCTATAACATTGGCCTGCCGAGCTCATATTTGGAATTGAGCATCGTACTAAAAGTCGGCCAAATAATTTCCCGCCAACAATTACTGCGCCAATTAACTGACCTGCAATACGAAAGAAAAGATATTAGCTTTGCCCGAGGCTCTTTTCGCGTTCGCGGCGAAAGCGTGGAAATTTGGCCATCAACCGGCGAAAATATTATCAAAATAGAACTTAAGGGAAATGAAATTGTCACCATTTTAAATCGGCGAACCGAAATGACCCGTGATTTATTTATTAAAAGAGAAACGGCCGAAATGGCGATTAGAATCTATCCGGCTAAATTCTGGGTCGCCTCGAAAGAGAAAGTTAAACTGGCCGCCAAAAATATTGAGAAAGAATTGAACGGACAGCTGACCAAACTTAAAAAAGCCAACAAAATATTAGAAGCCGAGCGATTACGCCGACGAACCAACTATGATTTGGAAATGATGCGTGAAGTTGGCTATTGCCATGGCATTGAAAATTATTCTCGGCATCTGGAATTTCGACCGGCCGGAACATCACCATATTCCCTGCTTGATTATTATCTTTCTCCCACTGAGGAAAATAAAGCCAGAGATTTTTTACTTTTCATTGATGAATCGCACATGACCATTCCTCAAATTGGCGCGATGTACGAAGGTGACAAGGCTCGCAAACAAACTCTGATCGATTTTGGTTTTCGCCTGCCATCGGCGCTGGATAACCGACCGCTAAAATTTAGTGAATTTGAAAATAAGATCGGCCAAACAATTTATGTTTCGGCCACGCCCGGTAAATATGAATTTGCCAAATCCAAAAACAAAATTGCCGAGCAATTAATCCGGCCTACCGGCCTGCTTGATCCGAAACTTTCGGTTCGGCCAACCGCTAATCAAATTCCCGATTTAATCAACGAAATCAAAAAACGAGTCGCCAAAAAACAGCGAGTCTTAATCACCACGCTTACCAAGCGCATGGCCGAAGATCTCTCGGATTTTTTGAAAGATGAAAAAATAAAAAATCATTATCTGCACTCGGAAATCAAAACGCTCCAGCGGCCGGAAATTTTAAAAAAGTTCCGCGAAGGCGCTTACGATGTGATTGTGGGCGTAAATTTATTAAGAGAAGGATTGGACTTGCCTGAAGTTTCACTGGTCGCTATTTTAGATGCCGACAAAGAAGGCTTCCTGCGCGGCGAAACCGCCCTAATTCAAACTATTGGCCGAGCTTCGCGACACCTGGAAGGTCAGGCGATAATGTACGCCGACAAAATCACCCGCTCGATGAAATTTGCAATCGACGAAACTAGTCGCCGCCGAAAAACCCAAGAAGAATACAACACCAAGCATAATTTAAAGCCACAAGCGATCACCAAAAATATCCGCGCCAGTATTGTTGATATGCCCGAAGATTTTGAGGATCAAAAAGTGGCTAAAGATAATAAAGAATACTTCAAGGAATACTTGCGTGAGTTGCAGTTAAAGATGGACATGGCTAATCGAAATTTGCAATTTGACGAAGCCGCCAGCATAAAAAACGAGATTGAGAAAATTAATAAAGTTGCCAAAAAATAATTTTTATGCTATATTCTTTTTAACCTCTCAAACAAACATAAACTGATAACTTAAGGAATAAAAAACATGCCAATTAAAGAATCAGCTAAAAAAGAACTCCGCAAGGCTGCTAAGCGCCGAGGATTTAATCTCTCACGCCAGAAAGCCATGAAAGATTCTCTCAAAAAAGCTAAAAAGCTTATTGCGGACAACAAGAAAGACGAAGCCAAAAAATTGATTCCCGCCGCCTATCAAGCAATTGATAAAGCCGTCAAACGAGGGATTATCAAAAAGAATGCCGCAGCTCGCAAAAAGTCCCGCCTGATGAAATCGTTGAACCGCTAATTTATTTTGTAGATCCGGACCAAAAAACCGTTCTATTAATTTAGAACGGTTTTTTCTTATATTACCCAACTTTATACTTATCACATTATTGCTGCTATAGCTGAGATAATGAGATAAATAGATCATCCGCAAATCTCCCCAGACACCAGGTCCAACGCCACCGAAGCTTCAATGCGGCCGGTTTTAATGGCAATGTCTAATTCTAATAACCGCTCGTAGATTTTTTTAAGCGCCAACAAGGTAAAACCTTTGCCCTGTTCAAAACTTTTACGCAAAACATACGGATGCAATTTTATAGTTTTAGCCAATGATTGAAATTGCGCTCCCCGTTCGATTTCGCTTTTTACCAGTAGCAGATTCCGAAACTGATAAACCAGCATCGAAAGCAAATAAATTTCTGATTCGCCTTCAGCTAAATGACGATGTAAAAGAGATAGCGCCATTTGTTTGTTGCGCGTGGCCAAGGCATCAATCGTTTTAAAAATATCGTTTTCGATTTTAGCACCAACCAGCTCGTCAATATCCGCCGGTAAAATTACTTTACCGTTTTTATAACTAATTAACTTATCTATTTCATTGCTTAGGCGCCACAATTCCGAGCCAACAAAAGTAGCGATTTTTTTAATTGCTGCCGCATCTATTTGACCGCCTCGCTCTTCCACTTGTTTTTTTATCCAAACCTCTAATTTCGTACCGCTTAAAAAATTAAATTCTTCTGCGTTAACCGGTTTGCTGGTTAATTTTTTAAATAAATCTTTATTTTCTTTCAGCGCATAATCCTTGCTCTTTCTCTCTTCTAGCCGCCCTAACTTTTGCCCGACGACCAAAAAACTTTCCGTGGTTTTCAAAATACCACTGGATTCCAAGTATTCCAGAAATTTTTCTTTAATATCTTTTCGGACATCAAATAGATCTTTAACCACGGCTAATTTCTTTTCGGCAAACATAGAATAAGAATCAAAAAAGTTCTTCAATTTTTCCCATTCCCCTTCTTGCGCCAAGTCAAAGCAACCAAAATTAAAGCCGCTTTTATGCTTGGCCTGATATCCCGCCACCACTGAACTAATTTTTTGTTTTAGGCGAAAATCATCTTCGCCGTAGAAAAAATAGACCACAAAATAAAAATACCAAATTATTATTTATATATTATTGCCTGATTTACTTGCACCACCTCCACCCAAATTTGCCCCGGCACAAATTTTATTTCCTGGCCGGCGCTATCATAAAAATATAGTTTTTTTGTTTGGTCGCTAGCATCTTTTTTCCAGGTGCCAATAATTTCTTCGCCGTTGCGGTAAATCTGCGCCCGGCCAGAGCCAGTCACATCCACATCGTTATACTGCCCCTCAATTTGTCGAGAAGCCGTAATCATGGCCACTACATTTTTAGCCGCTACTTGTTGGCCATTGTTTCTGTCGGTTTCTTTGGTTCCGCCACGCCAGCGCAGATATGAATTCTTAGCAGAATCATAAACATATTTCACCGCAAAGGCACCGGGAAAGCCGATTGATAGGGTTTTTGTGGTGGTTGCGCTACTAACTGGAATGTCATCAAAAAATAAATAACTATCTTCTTTTCCTTCGACGCGATAACCAAGCTTTTGAGATGCTTCTAATAATCGAGTATATGAAGTGAAACCATTATGCGGCGCGACAATTCCTGATTTTCTAAAAAAAGAGTCGTGAGGATTTGCTAGCGCATCAATATTATTCATAATACCCTTATCTAATTTATCCAACGCAAAGTGCGACCCACCCCAATGAACAAAAATTGCATCCAGTCCCCGCGCTAATTCGATATAATCATGGCGAGCCGAACGAACCGAGCCAATTTCCTTGGGCGAGTTGCAAACAAAAACTGCCATCAGCCGAGTCATACTATCTGTAATCACTGGCATATTAAAGACCATGTCCGCCTCGGATAACCCGGCCAAAGGGCGTGCTACTGGATCGCCCGCTAGCATCACCGCTATTGGCCGACGATTAGCGTTGGCACAGGCTAAGCCACTCAACGGGCTCCTAGAGCCAACTGATTCAGGCGATTGCTCTGGCACACCAGAAATAATCTCGGCGGGGCCGCTACTAGATAAGTTATTATAAATCTTAATTGACTTTCCTTTTCCCCGGATAGAATACCAGCCCAAACCAATTAAAATAATTAGTAAGATTAGTGGTAAATATTTTTTAATTTTTCGCTTCAAAATTTTTAGTTTAAATTATTAGTTTTTTTAACTCTCCCCAATTATCACCTGCCTCAAAATCGACTTTTAAGGGCACAGCTAGTTGATAAATATTTTCCATAATCTTTTTTATTTCTTGGGCTGCCTTAGTAACCTTATCTTCCGCGACTTCAAAAACCAATTCGTCGTGCACCTGAAGCAACATTCTACTGTTGGCCACCAACCACTCATTTTTAGCCACACTAACCATCGCCATTTTTAATAGATCCGCCGCGGTCCCTTGCACCGGCATATTAACTGCCGCCCGCTCCGCTGCTTGACGCAAATTCCAGACCGCCGAATTAATTTCCGGCATAAACCGCTTGCGGCCAAAAAGCGTTTGCACAAAATTATTCTTAGCCGCTGACTGCCGGCTATTTTCTAGGTACTTGGCAACACCGGAAAATTCGGCAAAATATTTTTTTATGAAATCTTTCGCCTTGCCATATTCAATGCCTGCCGCCTGGGCAAACCCATGACTACCCATACCGTAGATGACCCCAAAGTTTAAAACCTTAGCCATACGCCGCGCTTCTTTACTAACTTCATTAGCCTCAATTCCCAAAACTTCCGCCGCCGTAGCGGTGTGAATATCTTTGCCTTCAGAAAAGGCTTTGATCATTTCCTTATCGCTAGAAAGAGAGGCCACCACCCGCAATTCAATTTGAGAATAGTCGGCTGACAATAATTTATTGCCGCGCTCGGCCACGAAAGCCTTGCGAATTTCTCGGCCTAGCTCGGTTTTAATTGGAATATTTTGTAAATTCGGATTTTTGGAAGACAAGCGGCCGGTGGTTGTGCCTAGCTGATCAAAAGTGGTGTGCAGTCGGCCGTCACTGGCGACTAGCTCGGGCAAGGCATCAACGTAGGTATTTTTTAGTTTGGCCAGCTCGCGATATTCAATGACACAGTCCACCACTTCATGCTCGCCACGCAATTTATTTAATTCCGACGCGGCCGTTGAAATAACCTTGCCGGGCGTTTTTTTGAGCCCCTTAATCTGCAAATTCAATTTTGTAAATAACACCTCCGATAATTGCTGAGGCGAATTAATATTAAATTCTGCGCCCGCTAATTTATAAATTTTTGTTTCCAGTGTCTTTAATTTTTGCCCCAAATTATCGCCTAGATTTTTTAAATAGTCTTTATCAATTTTAATGCCAGCCTGCTGCATTTTTGCAAGCACCGGCGCTAAGGCTTTTTCGACTTGGTAAATTTTTTCAGACAGAACTCCCTGTTCGTGTGCTTGCTCAATTTTTTTCAAAACAGTTGGCTCGTCATTAAGCAAGCTACCTTGCCCCGGCGTAATTTTTTCTGTTTTTTTATCACCGGCTAATTTTTCTACCTCTTTGGGCAAAATATTTTTTTCATCAGCAGAATTTAGGCGGGTGACCAAACTAAAAAATCCTAATTCCTTAAAAAGCTCGACTACTTTCTGTTTGTCAAAATCCTTAGCTAGTGCGGCTGATAAATTAAATTTTATTGGCACATCTTGCTTAATCGTCGCCAAATATTTGCTAAAAAAGGCTTGTTCTTTAAATTCCAAAAGCTTTTCCAAAAGCTTTTTGGAATTTACCCTGAGCGATTTATCCCGAGCGGAGTCGAGGGAAGTCGAAGGGTTGTCTTTTTGTTTTTCTATTTCTTTATATAACTTTTCCAAACTACCAAAATCCTTAAGCAAAGTAATCGCCGTTTTTTCCCCCACCCCAGGCACACCCGGAATATTATCCGACGGATCACCCTTGAGCCCCTTATAATCATTCATCTGGTCGGGCACCAAGCCCTCAAAACGCTGGCGCACCGCCGCTTCGTCGTATATGATCGTGTCTTTTATGCCTTTTTTTAGTGTGTAGATACTGACTTTATCATTAACTAGCTGTAGTGTATCCAAGTCACCGGTCACAATTAAGACTTTAACTTTCTTGCTCGCTTGCTTGGCTAGGGTGCCGATTATGTCGTCCGCCTCAAAGCCTTCTTTTTCAAAAACCGGAATATTGAAAGCGGCCAACACGTCTTTAACTCTTTTTATTTGCGCGTAAAGTTCGTCCGGCGCCTTGGCGCGCGTGGCTTTATACTCATCGAATTCTTTATGGCGAAACGTTGGCGCCGCCATATCAAAAGCTGCCGCAATATAATCGGGTTGCAGCTCTTTTAGAACTTTTAATAAAATTGAGGAAAAACCAAAAACCGCATTCACCAGCTCCCCCCGACCGGTTGAGAGCGGCGGCAAAGCGTGATAGGCACGGTGAATGAGAGCGTGGCTGTCGATGAGGACAAGGGTTTTCTGATTGCTTCTTTTAAGCATAGAATAACTTATACCGCTTAATTCCTATTAATATTTTTTAAACTCTAAGTCCTAAATTCTAAATCCTAAACTCTAAACAATATCTAATGAATAAAATTCAAAGCCCAAAACGATTCGAAATCTCCCTCGCCTCGACTCGCTGTCGCTTGTCGACGCGAGGCGGGGGGAGGATTTTTTGTAATTATTTGGAATTTTAATAATTTGAATTTAGGATTTGTTTAGGATTTAGTATTTTTATTTTCCTCATGTCTTCTCCCCCATGTTCAAATTCCAGCCAAACCGCATCTGGCGGCAATGATTTTTTAATTCGCTCCGCCCATTCAATCACTATTAAATTATTCTTATCTTTTAAAATATCCTCAAAACCCAACTCGGCCAGATCTTTTTCGCTTTCCAAGCGATAACAATCAAAATGATAAAAATCACTAAATTGCTTGCCCGACGGAACGCCAAAGTGCTTCATGATCACAAACGTCGGGCTTAGAATTTTTTCCTTGATGCCCAGCGCTCCGCCCAAGCCCTGAATGAAAGTGGTCTTGCCGGCGCCCAGGTCGCCCCTCAGCGCCAAAACCAAAGCGCCGCTATGCGACATCTTTACCATTTGCCCCAGTAACTGCCAGGCTAGTTGCTGAGTCTCCTCAAAATTTTTAGTAACAAACTCCATGGCTGTTTTTTCTTATTATACCGCAGGACTAGCTATATTAGAATAAACTAAAATAGTAATTTTGCAAAAGAAAGAGGCCAAGCAGGTTTGCCCGCTTGGCCTCAAAAACGTTAAAGAACTTTACCGGTATAAGTGAATCGCCGGCCGATAATAATCAGAGAAGTCCCAGTTTCCGACTGTAATTTCCCTCGTATAACTGAAGGGATGAAAAGTGGAAATCTCAATGGATCTTTTTTTGATCCCGAGATCTCGCCAGCCAGAAGAAGTAGCCTCTCGACCCTTAATGTGAATGAACTGTGACCCGACGCCAGGAAAATTAAAGGCTCGACCTTCTTCAGGCGCAAGCTCTACGTCTGGCTGACCAGCTACTTCTCGGCCCACCCAGATCTTCATGTGAATACTGGGTGACTGATTCCGAAAAATAACTCGCGTTGGATCTGGTCGCCAAACCATTGGGTCTGGCGACCGAAGAGCCGTTGGATCGTTCTCTACCGATATCCTGGCCGAGTCTATACGGAAGCAACCGGCCAAAATTATCGTCGCCGCGACAATCATAAAAGATAACCAAAACTTTTTCATCTCCCTCACCTCCCATAAACAGCTTCGGTTAACCCCCTGGTGATTGCCGCGCTATAGGGTCGCGTATCGATTTCGATATTGACAAATAACGGACGAACCGAAGATTGTTTTTGATTCAGTCGAATCAACCCACCAGCATAAGTTTCTCCACCAGAAGGAGTGGTCATCCAGTAACGAATAGCATCTGGAGAACTGCCAGTCCGACCGGCTCCGTAATATGGAAAGCCCCAGGGAGAATATTCACGGTTAGAAAGAAGACTCTTTACGTCAATAATTCTGTGTTGAGCCGCCCAGACATAGGAGAAGTTGCGGGGTAATTCGACACTGGCATACTCGTGCCAATTAATTGAACTATTGGCACCACCAATCTCGAGACAGAAGAAAGCTGGACGGGAATACTTCCAGCCACCATTTTTGGCGTCAGGGATCAACTGCACCATTGTCGAGCCCTCAAAAAAACAAACTTTTTGTTTTTCAAGGTCTGGATTTTGAATATCCACCCGAACAAATCCGGCCGGAGGCTGAGTAATAATTCTTGGCGCATTTGTCATATTCGATGAACTTTTCACCGGCATACCACTGCAACCAGCCAACCACATCATTGCTAACACAACCATCATTATCTTTTTCATAGCCATTCCTCCATATCGCTAGGTTATTTTATTGTAAAGTTGCCACCCTTTTGCCCTATTTAAAGCCATTCCATACTCACCTATATTATACCAAATCTATAGTTTTTGTCAACCCCTTGACCCTTTTTTTTAATTAAGATAAATTAACCTAATATGTTTTTCTTTTTTATTAGAAATTAGTCATTGGACATTTGTCATTTACACTCATGCTCTCTCCCCTACAACAAGCCATCGACGCGCTCAAAAAGAATACCCGTCTTTTAATCGTGTTACCGGAAAATTTAAATGGTGATGCGCTGGGTTGCGCGCTCGCGCTGGAAGAGGCCCTCCAAAATTCTGGTAAAAAAATTGATATTGTCTGCGCCGGCGAAATTCCGGAAAAATTAAAATTTTTACCCGGTCAAGAAAAAATTAAAAATAAAATTACTGCTTGGCAGGATTTTATTATCTCGGTTAATACCGCCACTAATAAAATTTCCCGCTTACGCTATGAAAACGAAACGGGAATGCTAAAAATCTTTTTAACAACTCCCGGCAAAGTAGAAGAAAAAGATATTCGTTTGGAACCCGGTCAGTTTTTTTATGATCTAATTATCACCATCGATGCGCCGGATCTAGAATCCCTAGGCCAAGCCTTTGAAGAGAATACCGAACTTTTTTTTGGCAAATCGATTTTGAATATCGACCACAAAGCCAGTAATGAATATTTTGGCGAAATTAATTTTATTCAACCAACCGCCGCGGCTTGTGTCGAAATTATGGTCGAATTGATTGCTGGCCTTGGACTAGTAACCAACGAAAAAATTGCTACCCTGCTTCTAGCTGGTCTGATTATAAAAACTCGGAGCTTTCAAAATAATCGAACAACGCCTCAATCATTGAGCCTGGCGTCCAGTTTAATAAACCAAGGAGCAGAGCAGGAAACAATTATTCAGCAACTCTATAAAACTAAACCGTTAAATAAACTCCAGCTCTGGGGCCGATTGCTTAGCCGCTTAGATTTCGATGAACAAAAAAAGATTGCCTGGATCTTAATTACTCCGGAAGACTTTACTGCCACCAACACCTCAACTAAGGATGTTAATTTTATCCTTGAAGAAACACTCGAAACTTTTCCTCAGATAGGTCTAATTTTTGTTTTTTGGCCAGAGACTAGTGGCTCTTTCTGCGTTCTCGCCCAAGCCAAACAAGTAGAGACTCTCCAAAAAATCAATGCCGAATTGGCCGGTAGTCTAAAAAATGACAGACTCTTAATTAGAAGCTCAAATACCGAGCCTAGCGAGCTCCGAGAAAAAATTACCGCCTTGCTAAATTCTAACGAATAGCTTAAAATACAGGGTATTAAACCCTGTATTTTTGTATGAATAAATCTTCCTCAAAAAAATCGACGAATGAAGAAGAGCTCAATGAAAAAATAGCGAATGTTTTGCAACACGAACAAGAAGAGAAGGCTAAACAACTGGCCGCCAAGCTTGGTCTGCCTTATATTGATATCACGACTATCCCAGTTGATAGCGACGCCTTATTGATTCTCTCTCAAGAGGAGACCGAGGGTAGCAAAATAGCCATTATTCAAAAAAATGAGGATAATCTAAAAATCATTGCCGAAAATCCAAGCCTACCAACCACCCAAGCAATGCTCAAGAAGCTTCAAGATGCCGGCAATAAATGCAAAATCTTTATCTGCTCTCCTCGTAGCCTAAAAAAAGCGCTCGATCGGCATAAATCAATCGCCAAGGAAAAAGAAAGCGTTAGTGGACAGATTATTATTGAAAAGGATCGACTCCAATCGCTTCAAGAAAAACTAAAAACAATTGATGACGTAAAGAATGCCTTGGGGAGTCTACCTCACGACGCCGCGACTGATTTTTTAGAAAATATTGTTGTGGGCGCCTTGCAAACTGACACCTCGGACATTCATCTGGAAAGCCGCGACGAAAACGCTCTCTTTCGATACCGCATCGATGGTATTTTGCACGATGTGGTTTTTTTGTCTCTCAAAGTTTATGCCCTGGTAATTTCCCGACTGAAACTAATGTCTGGCATGGTTTTAAATGTTCGCGATCGAGCGCAAGATGGACGTTTTACCATTCGACTGGATGATACTGAAATCGAAGTTCGTGCTTCAATTATTCCCGGACCAGCTGGTGAAAATGTCGTCATGCGTATTTTAAATCCTAAAAATATTAATTTAAGCATAAAGGATTTGGGCTTTCGGGAAGATGCTTATCAGTTTATAAAAAAAGAAATTGTTCGGCCAAATGGCATGATTGTAACGACTGGTCCAACCGGCTCGGGAAAGACCACGGCTCTTTATGCTTTCTTAAAAGAAGTAACTGATCCGGAAATAAAAATTATTACCTTGGAAGATCCAGTTGAGTATCATTTAATTGGCGTCACCCAAACCCAAGTTGAAGCCGACCGTGGCTATACCTTTGCGGCTGGACTGCGCGCGATTTTGCGACAAGATCCGGATGTCGTGCTGGTCGGCGAAATTCGCGATCAAGAAACGGCGGATATTGCTATTCAGGCGGCTCTAACTGGTCACATCGTTTTTTCTACGCTTCATACCAACGATGCCGCCGGCGCCATTCCCCGCTTTATTGATATGGGTTCCAATGCAACTTCTCTTTCAGCGGCGTTAATTGATATTATGGCTCAGCGGCTTCTGCGCCGAATTTGCTCCGCTTGCAAAGAAGAATATGACCCGGCGCCAGAAGAAGTGGAGAAAATAAAAAAGGTTTTTGACACTTTGCCAAAAACCGTAACCGCCCCCGATATTTCTAAGCCCTTTAAACTAGCTCGCGGCAAGGGCTGCCCCAAATGCAACAACACTGGCTACAAGGGCCGGGTTGGTGTTTATGAAATCGTGCCGGTTGATTCAGAAATCGAAAAACTAATTACCAAGTCGCCATCCCACGCTGAAATTTTAGAGGTCCTAAAACAAAAAGGTTTTGTTTCGATGTATGACGATGGCATCATTAAAGTTGTCGACAAAATGACAACAATTGAAGAAGTCGAGGATATTGTCGGCACCCGTTAAAAACAAAATCCCCCTTCGCTCGCCTCATCTTCGACAAGTCGAAGCGGGCTAAAAGCTATGGGGGAATAAAAAAATTCCTTTAGAACTGCAGGTAATCTTCTCGTGTCAGGCACGAGAGTAAAGATTTTGCCAAGGAACGATCCAGCCGCAGCCATGTCGTCCTGATATTTAAACAAAACCCCGCCAAGACCCTAATAATAAAAAGAGGCCTTTATCACCTACAGATCTAAAAGAATTTTTAAAAGGGCACCTTGCCCGATTTATTAGGTTATCACGAGTTAAAATGTTTGTCAAGCCCTGCTGCGCTTAATTGGTCAATTCCGTAAAGATGCGCGACTGCTATAATGCCCATCCTTGACTATACACATGACTAAATCACCCGCCTATCCGCCATGGCGGATAGGCGGGCTTCATTGAAAATTAATAATTGGAAATTGTCCGCCAGAGGCGGATCCGCCTTGGGCGGAAAAATTTTATAATATGTTAACTGACCCTATCGCCAGTGAAGAAGACTTGGGAGCAGATGTCTCGTTGCGCCCCCAGGGCTTTAAAGAATACCAAGGCCAAGACAAAACCAAGGAAAGTTTGGCCGTTTTAATCGAGGCAGCCCAAAAAAGAAAGGAGCCAATCGAGCATGTTTTGCTTTGTGGGGCGGCCGGACTTGGCAAAACCACCCTGGCTAATATTATCGCCAAAGAAATGGGCGTTGGTATGAAGATCACTTCCGGCCCGGCCATTGAGCGTGTCGGTGATTTGGGTTCGATTCTAACTAACCTCGCCAACGGTGACATTCTATTTATTGATGAAGTCCACCGGCTAAATAAATTAGTTGAAGAAGTGCTCTATCCGGCAATGGAAGATTTTCGGCTGGATATTGTGATCGGCAAGGGGCCATCAGCTCGAACGCTGCAAATTGATCTGCCTCGCTTTACTTTAATTTCCGCCACCACCCGACCCGGACTTTTATCCTCCCCTCTTCGCTCGCGCTTTGGCATTACGTTCCGTTTGGATTTTTATAAAACCGAAGACATTGAAAAAATCATTCATCGCTCGGCGCGAATTTTAGATATTAAAATTGATAAAGAAGCGGCTAAAATTATTGCCATTTCAGCTCGCTCCACGCCGCGCGTGGCCAACCGCTTGTTAAAACGCGTTCGCGACTTTGCCCAAGTCAAAGGCGATGGCTTTATTAACGCTCAGTTAGCCCGTGAGGCGCTGGCGATGCTCGAAGTTGACGACTTAGGCCTTGAACCCATCGACCGCCAAATCATCAGGGCAATTATCGAAAAATTTGACGGCGGCCCCGTTGGTCTGCAAGCGCTCGCCGCTACCGTTAACGAAGAGACCGACACCATCGAAGACGTCTACGAACCATATCTTATGCAACTTGGTTTTATTAACCGCACCCCGCGTGGCCGCACCGCCACGCGCCTGGCCTTTGAGCGATTTGGGTTTAAGTATCCCGAAGATTCGCAGAATCGGTTGATTTAGAGTATTTATTCGTATAATAACTAAATTTAAGTATATTATACAAAAACACTCCGTATATAAACTAGTTAGGCAAAATCGCTTGCGAACCCTCTTAATAAATTTTCTAAAATTGTGCCAGTCTGGTCATTTAATTTAGAGAAAAAAGATAAGATTACCTACCGCTTGGTTATTTTTTTAACCTTGGCGGCTTTTTTTGTCTGGCCAAAAATTATTTCCGCCCAAATTATTATTAACGAAATTATGTATGACTTGCCGGGAACAGATAACCATCACGAGTGGGTAGAATTATATAACAATGGCTCCGCGTCGATTGATTTAACTGATTATAAAATTAACGATGGCGATACAGTGACTAATCATATCCTAAATATCCCGCCCAAAAACAACGGCCGAGGTTCAATAATTTTAAATGCTGGCGAGTATTTATTGCTAGCCGACGATGCAGCTACGATTGTCAGTGATTTGCCAAGTTACAGCGGCACAATTATTGATACGGTCATTAATTTATCAAATACTGGCGCCACCTTAAAACTATTAGACAAAGATGGCTTAGAAATTTCGGCGGTTTCTTATACCAAAGACCTGGGCGCGGCGGGTAATGGCCGAACACTAGAATTCAGCGGCGCGGCGCTGAAAGAAAGCACTCTTGATGACGGCACGCCGGGGCGAGCCAATAGCGTTTTAAATTCATCCGGCCCAACACCCAGCGCCGCGCCGTCGTCGTCTCCTGTTGCGTCATCCCCCGTTGCGACGGCCACGGCGACACCCTCACCCAGCGCCATCGTTCAATCATTTGATTATTCAAAAGATATTTTAATTAATGAGTTTTTGCCCGCGCCTGGTGACGGCGAAAAAGAATGGGTCGAATTATTTAACGCCGGCTCGACGGTTATAAACTTGGCCGGCTGGCAAATCGATGATGGCGATAATTCTACAGCGCCACAAATTATTCCAGAGAACACTACAATTTATGCTAATGGTTTTTTAGTAATTTCTTTTAATAAATCAACTCTCAATAACGACGGCGATAAAGCTCGACTTCTTTGGCCGGATGATCAAGTCGTGCACGCGGTTTCTTATAGCAAGGGCCCTCAAGGCCAATCAGTTGCAAAATTTGGCACTAGTTGGCTTTGGACCAATCAGCCAACGCCGGGCCAGACAAATAAAAAATCTGCTACCAAAAACAGTGAATCAGTAGCGACTATTACAACTGCCGAAAAAATTGATCCTCTTGAAGAAAATGTTTCTGTGCCGATTAGCCCATCGCCAAATAAAAAAACTCCCGCCCCGCAAACAATTGTAAATTCAACGCCAATCTCTTCTACCGATAGCCAGCCTACCGATCAACCAGAAAATATAAATTTATCAGCCGCCATTGGCGATCCAATTAAAAAAGAAGGATACAAAATCGGCCCTATCTTAAGCTTGGCCGGTGTTATTATTTTATCCGCTATGACAGCTAGCGCCTTAGTTTATTTTCGACGACAAAAACAGATTGACAGCGAAGGAATGGATGATTAAGATAAAAACGGTATTATAAATTTAAAATGTAAATCTCAAAGTGTAAAATTTAGGTATTCCGCTTCGCGGAATGGATTTATAAGATTTTAAATTTTGCACTGTCACTTTTAATTTTGATTTTTTAACTTTACATTTTATGTCCGGTCATTCCAAGTGGTCTCAAATTAAACACAAAAAAGCGATTACCGATGTTAAGAAAGGAAAAGTTTTTAGCAAAATGGTTCGGCTTATTTCAGTCGCCGCCAGAGCCAAAGGCAAAGATCCCGAAGCCAATCCCAGTCTGCGGACGCTAATTGATAAAGCCCGCTCGATTAATATGCCAATTGAGAATATTGAACGCGCCATTGCTAAGGGCGCCGGTGAACTGGAAGGATCACAAATTGATGAATTTACTATTGAGGCCTATGGGCCAGGCGGCTCGGCTCTCCTAATTGAAGGAACGACTGATAATAATAACCGTTCAATCTCCGAACTTAAATTTTTATTATCCGAGCACGATGGCAAATTAGCTAATCCCGGTTCGGTGCTTTGGCTATTTGAGAAATATGGATTAATTACGATTAAAGCTCCGGCCGCTAAAAAAGATGAACTAGAATTAACGGCGATTGATAGCGGCGCCCAAGATATTAAGTGGCCCGATGAAGAAACGATGGAAATTTATACCAAGCCCGAAGAGCTAGAAAAAGTTAAAAATCTATTGTTAGAAAAAAATCTCAAAGCTGATGATAGCTCCTTTGTTTGGGTACCAAAAAATGAAACTCAAATCGAAGATCAAAAAGCCAAAGAGCGACTGGAAAAATTATTTGAAGCACTAGATGACCACGACGACGTGAATGAAGTTTATACTAATGTAAGCCTATAATTTTATGTTAATTCTTGGCATCGATCCGGGCACCGTCGCTATTGGACTTGGCCTAATTGAATATAAAAATAAAAAGGCCACGCTAGTGGCTTTTGATTGCCTGGCGACCAAGCCAGAAGAAACTACGGCTGAGCGATTAAACGATCTTCATCAAAAATTAACTAAATTTATTAAAAAATATAAACCAGAGATTATTACGGTTGAAGATCTATTCTTTTTCAAAAATACCAAGACTGTTATTAAAGTTAGCCAAGCACGCGGCGTAATTTTGCTAGCCGCCAGCCAACAAAAAATTACCGTCTATGAATATACTCCTCTTCAGATAAAACAAGCCTTGACTGGTTATGGCCGAGCTGAAAAAAAACAGGTTCAGCACATGGTCAAAGCCGTTTTAGGCCTTAAAGAAATTCCCAAACCCGATGATGCCGCCGATGCTTTGGCCGCCGCTATCTGTTGCGCGCACTCTTTAAAACAATAAATTCTTGCCCGAAAAAGATTATCCCCAACATTGTCCTATTGACAGCGCTTTTATATTTAAATAGAATGGTCTCAATAAAACTTTTTAAAGGTCGAATTCTATATAATAAAATAACTTCTATTTTTTAAAAATGATCGATTTATTTTTACAAGCGAAAGAGCCAGGAGATGACAATGATGATATGGGAATAGTCGCCCCAACCGACGAAGATCCAGCCGAAGAACCAATCGAAGGAGAAGAAGATGACCTGGGAGAAGTTGCCAATGATGGCATCAGCGATGATGAAGATGAATTAGAATAACAACGACTTGTCTTTTTATTAAAAAATGAAAGCCTCCTATTTCGCCAAAGCGGATGGAGGCTTTTCTTGAAAAAAAAGCGCATTTGGGGCATAATACTTATTAATGAGTATCTTCAAGAAAAATAAATCTTTTCGGCGGCACAAGACCAAAGCAATTTGGCGCCCGATAAAAATCGTTTTAAAGTCTATTCTTGTCTTATTTATTTTAGCCCTGGTTTCCGGCCTGGGAATTTTTGCTTTTTTGGCTAAAGATTTACCGGATCCACAAAAATTAAATGAACGCCAGGTTATAGAATCAACTAAAATTTTTGATCGCACAGGAAAAACAATTCTCTATGATATTCACGGCGAGGAAAAAAGAACGACTGTAACCCTCGATCAAATTTCTCCCTATTTAAAAGATGCAACCATTGTTACCGAAGACATTAATTTTTATAATCACTTTGGCCTAGACTTTAAAGGCATTACTCGAGCGATTATTGGTGTGATCACTGGTAATCGAAGCGCCGGCGGCGGCTCAACTATAACTCAGCAATTCATAAAAAACGCGATGCTGACCAATGAGCGATCTTACGTCAGAAAAATCAAGGAAGCAGTTTTATCGCTTGAGCTTGAACGTCGTTATTCTAAAAATGAAATTCTTAGTTTTTATTTAAATCAAATTCCTTATGGTTCTAATGCTTATGGCGTCGAGGCCGCTGCTCAAACTTTTTTTGGTAAAACAGCCAAAGACCTAACCCTAGGTGAGGCCGCCCTGCTAGCCGCTCTGCCTCAAGCCCCCAGTCGCCTTTCTCCATATGGCTCGCATCCTGAAGAGCTAAAAGCGCGACAAGATTATATTTTAGACCGAATGGTTAAATATAATTATATCGCTGCGTCCGAAGCTGATGCCGCCAAAAAAGAAATACCAAAGATTGCAACCCAAGCGCATGGCATAAAGGCACCGCACTTTGTTATGTATGTTAAGGAATATCTAGAATCTAAGTACGGCGCTGACTACGTCGAGAAATCTGGCCTTAAGGTTTATACCTCTCTTGATTGGGACCTGCAACAAGCTGCCCAGCAGATTATTAGCGAAGGCGCTCAAAATAATTGGAAAAAATACAAAGCTTATAACGCCGCTCTAGCGGCCGTTGACCCAAAAACTGGGCAAATTTTAGCCATGGTTGGTTCGAGAGATTATTTCGACGTAGAAAATGATGGCAATGTTAATGTAACCATTCGTGATCGCCAACCGGGATCATCATTTAAACCTTTTGCCTATGTAACCGCCCTAGAAAAAGGCTACACACCAGACACAGTTTTATTTGATTCAAAAACCGAGTTTAATCCCAATTGCGCTGCCGATGCCAGTCAAAACAAAGACCAATATGGCCTAGACTGCTACAGCCCCGGCAACTATGATGATAAATTCCGCGGCCCAATCACGGCCCGCCTAGCATTGGCTCAATCATTAAATATCCCCGCCGTTGAAATGCTTTATTTGGCTGGGATTGAAGACACCATAAAAAAGGCGAAAGAGATGGGAATCACCTCTTTAAATAGTAATTATTATGGCCTCTCGCTAGTTTTGGGCGGTGGCGAAGTTAAATTACTTGACGAAGTAGCGGCTTATGGCGTTTTTGCTAATGACGGTATTAAAAATGAAAAAAATCCAATTCTAAAAGTTGAAGATAAAG
>Ga0172368_10000836_pt1 | contig 43540 bp, 32 predicted proteins | sample Lak11m_FD_114540 | JGI IMG/M metagenome (GOLD analysis project Ga0172368, IMG submission 114540) | Freshwater microbial communities from Kabuno Bay, South-Kivu, Congo - kab_022012_11m | ecosystem: Environmental > Aquatic > Freshwater > Lake | place: Democratic Republic of the Congo: South-Kivu... | reverse complement strand
GGATATCCTGCGCTATCTGCAACTGCCGGAGAATTTGTATGAACAGCTAATTACCGATAGCTAACGCCATCGACCTGAAAACACCTGCTTGCGGGCCGGACGATGCAAAACTCCCGGAAAAAATGGTCGAAAGGGGAGAAAGAGTATGAGTATGAGAAAGAGGGAGAAGAGAGGTTAGCGGGAGAAGAGGGTGGAGAACCAGGATTTTTTCTTTTCGGGCTGGTAGTCGAGGGGATCGGTGGGGATGGGGGCGCCGGCGAGGATGTGGCGGGGATTATTTTCGGTGAGGGAGGCGACGGTTTCCGTATCGACATATTCTGCCAACTCCAGAGCGGCGGGGGCGAGGCCGGGGCGGCGGGTGCGAGGGGAGTGGGCGTCAGAGGCGAGAAAGTGGACCCAGCAATGCTTGAGCAGCAGGCATGCCGTACGCAGGGCTTGCGCGTTGTGGATTCCCAGCATACTGGAGGCGGAAATCTGCAGCAGCAAACCGCGGAAGAGATGCTCTTCCAGCACCCCGGGGTTGAGCTGCACTTCGACGATACATTCGGGATGGGCGAGGATGGGGGTGATGCCGTGGGTTTGCAGCTCGTAGATATGCTCCGCCATCTTCAACGGCAACTGGGTGAACGGGGAATCGAAAAGGATGTGCCGTCCAGCAGTGCCCAGGGTGAGCGGCACGCCCGCGTCGATGGCGCGGAGGATGCCGGTCGTGGGATACACCTCTGCGCCCGGAATCAAGGTGACCGCCAATCCGGCATTGTCACACGCGGTTTGTAGCGCGGCCAGGCGGACGGACAACTCGCGCTGCCGCGGCAGATCGCGAGCGCTGGAGACGTGGGGGGTGGCAAAAAGCACATCATCACCTGCATCGAGGGCGATCTGCACCATGGCCAGCGATTCGTCCAGCGTCTGCGCGCCGTCATCGACGCCGGGGAGGATGTGGGTGTGAATATCGATCATGAATTGTTTTTCAGCACAAAGACACGAAGGCACAAAGGCACAGAAAGAATAAATGTTAGAAACCACATCACTGGGGGACTGTCCCCCAGCAAAGTCTAAAATCGGGGACAGTCCCTGCGCTGGGCGTTGTCTTCTCCACACGGGCGCTAAAGTCGGGGACAGTCCCCAAGGCTTTCACAAGCGCTAGATTCGGGGACAGTCCCCAAGCAGACCTATGATTCTTTCTTCTTATCGCCGGTGGTAATCAGGTCTTTGCGGCGGCGGCGGTGGCGGTGCTTTTTCTTCTCACGTAACGGCTCACCGTCGGGGCCAACCTCGGTGGAATAGTAGTAATAGTAGTTGGAGTAATAGTAGCCGTACCCGAATTTGGACTGATCGATTTTATTGAGCACAAAGCCGAGGATGGGGGCGGCAAGCTGGTTCAGCGTGCGCAGGGAGAGGGCGAGATGGCCGCGATGTGTTTCGTCCGCGGACACCACCATTAAGATGCCATCGACATAGCGGGCAAGCACGGCAACATCGCTCAAACCGGCGGACGGCGGGGTGTCGATGATCACGTAATCGAACCGCTGTGTCAGCTCCACCATCAATTGTTGCACGACCTTCGAATTCAACACCTCCGGGGGGTTCGGCGGCAGCGGTCCGGTGGTGAGCGCCCAAAGCCCGTCGACACCGGTTTCCTGCAGCGCGTCATCTAGCGTCGCCGTCCCGGTGATCACCTGGGTCAGCCCGATGGCCCGCTGCAGATTGAAGAGTTTATGCACCGTTGGGCGACGCAGGTCGCCATCGAAGATGACTACACGTTTCCCATCCATCGCCAGCACGGTGGCCAGATTAGCGGAGGTCATCGATTTGCCTTCGCTGGAGCCCGCGCTGGTGACGACGATTGTCCGCAGTGGCTTATCCATGGAGGCGAAGGCGATATTACTGCGCAACAGCCGCATACTCTCCAGCATCGGGCTATGCTTATAATCATGTTCGCGCGAGAAGGTGATCCGCATAGTGTCTTCCCGCACCAGCGGAACATGCGCCAGGATGGGACGATCGCTCATACGCTCGATATAGCGCTGCCCATGAATCCGATCGTCCAGCGTTTCAATGAGGGTCACCAGTCCGGCCGCGACCACCATACCTAGCAGGAGGGAGAAGGCGAGATTTTTGAGGAAACTGGGGTAGACCACTTTCCTATCCACTTTCGCGGTGGACAATACCCGCACATTAGACACCGTCGAGGCTTCGGCAATGCGCATCGACTGGTAGTTCTGGTTCAACATCCCCAGCGTCTGACCGAGCTGGACAATCTTGCTTTGCAATTCGCCGGCGCGAATCTCCAGCTCGGGCAACGTTTTCAATATTAGCTTGCGGCGGTCAAGCTCACGCGCCAGCACCTTCACACGAATACCGGCCACTTCCGATTTCGTATTGGCGTCAATATAGGTGGATTGCAGCTGTTGAAAGAGGGGATTGATGCTGCTGGTTCTTTTCGTGACGCGGGTGGCGAGATATTTTTTCCGCATCTCCGTTGCCGAGGCGATGGAGCGCTCGACTTGCCTGACTTCCGGCGCATCGGGGACGAAGACCAGCAAGAGATCGGCGCGCTTGAGCTCCAGGTCCTGTATCTGCGCATCGAGCTTGTCGACGATAGGGTTTTGCTCTTCGGTGACATCGACCAGGATGGTGCGATCTTCCGTCTCCAGTTTTTCCTTGAGCCCCGCCATCAACTCGTCATTCATCACGACGTCCTGCTTGGCCTGTTCCAAATCCAATTGGAGCGTCGCCATCTGTTCCTTGAACTGCGACAAGCGACCTTGTTCATCGATCAAGCCATAGCGAATTTCGAAATTGGCGACATCATTCCGCGCCTTCCGCATTTCATTGGTGACCCGCTGCGTCTCATCCTCAATATACGTTAGCGCCGTCTGTACCGTGGTGCGGCTTTCCCCCAGGTCAGTCTTGATGAAGGTTGCGACGATGCTATCCACAAATATCCGCGCCGCTTCCGGCGTTCGCGCCCGAGCGACAATGGTGATGACACTGTCATTTTCATCCAGCGTAAAATCGACCAGCTTTCCCGGGGATAAGTCGGTAAATCCCTCGTCGCGCACCTTTTCCGGCATGGCCAGAAACGCGCGAGAGATAAATTCGCTGCTGCGCAGCATGCGCACCTGGGTAGCAATGGAGCGGTTCATCGCCAGGTCTTCCAGCTTATTGATGGTAGCCAAGCTGCTGTCACCGGAATTGTCGCGCTGGGACGACGGCGAGTAGACCGTGATTTCCGCCTTCGAGGCGTATAACCAGGAACGCGTGAAGGTCCAGAGGGAGCCCAGGAACAATACCGCAACGATCGTCAAGGCGATCCAGAGCCAGCGCCGCTGCACAATGGCGATCAATTCGACGAGATCGAGATTTTCGAACAGCAGCGAATCATCCGTTCCAACATTCTTTGAGAACGACGATCCATTGCCAGTCTGTTCGTCGGATTTAGCAAATTGTTCGGTGACCATGATATCCTCAATAGGGGTTACAGTCCAAATATATTTCGAATGAGCGCGATACCGGATAAGGTGCTGATCATGCCGCTCCAGGTCAGACCGGAGGACTTGGGCACGAACACCATATCGCCAGGCGCCAGCACGACATTGTCTTTGGGATTCCCGCTTTTCATCGCTGTATTGAGATTGATGGGGATCTTCGTTGTCTGGCCGTCGGGAAGCGGGCGGATGATATAGCTCTTTCCGGGTAAGGCTTTGTCGGCGAATCCGCCGGCGGTGAGCACCGCCTGCACCGCGGAGATGGGGGCAAATTCACTCATGGGGAAGTAACCCGGATTCCGGACATTGCCCATCACCGCGATGCGGGAATTAGAATCCGGGATGACCAACTGGTCGCCGTCATGCAAGGCGACAGTGCCCGCTTTACTGGCCTCATTCAAATCGAGTATCTCTGCCGAGCCGTCCGGATGCTGCAATTTCACCGCGGTCAGCGATGCAGAGGTGGTCGGCCCACCGGCCATCAACAGCGCATCGGCCACCGTCGCCCGCGGCGGAAGGCGCGTGGCGCCTGTCTTATTCACCTGCCCGGTCAGCGTCACGGTCAGATATTGTCCGGGGATGTTCACCTGATCGCCGTTGCGCAGCGCTTTCACTCCTCCAGCTTTGGTGAGCTCGTCGTAATTGACCGTTTCCTGCGTTCCATCCACGTGGGTGAGGACGACATGCGCCAGGTCGGCAAACGGCGTCACGCCGCCGGCGAGATTCAGCAAACCTCGTAAATCGACCATGTTGCCGATTTGATAGCTGGCCGGTTTACCGACTTCACCGGAGATGATCACGGACTTGGAGGCATCGACGCGAATCGAGTCCAATTTTTGGAGCGGGATATCCGCCTTGGGATCGGTCTTTTTAAAGATCGCCGCCAGGTCAACCTGCATGGTCGCCGTCCCGCGCTGAATGATCGCCTGGGAATCGGCCGGATCGCCCTGCAGCCCTTTCGCGGCGGCGATCGCCTGGGAAAAGGTGGCATTCGCGGGGAGTTCGTAAAGTCCGGGCACTTCCACCTGCCCCGTCACATACACCTGAATGGTCGGGAGAATATCGATCTGCAGGAAATCACCCTGTGCCAGGACTATATCCGTCTGCGGCACGCCGGAGATGACCTTTGCGAGATCGATCGCCGCCGCTTCGCCACTTGCTTTATGCGTCAGTTTGGCATCGCAATTCTCGACCGGCGCTGCCAGGCCTCCGGCGAGCATGAGCAATTGGGAGATGTTCGAGGTGGTGGAGATTGTGTAGATGCCCGGATTTTTCACCGCGCCGCCGACATAGACCTGCACCTGGCGCGACTCGATGCGCAGCAGATCGCCGTCTTCCAGGGGGATGTTCGTCTGGCGCTCGCCCGTCATAATCTTCGGGAGGTCGATTACCAGCACTTCTCCCGTCGCCTTGCGTATCAGGCTGGCGTCACATTCGTCCACGGGACTGGACAATCCGCCGGCAAACATCAACACTTCAAACACACCGGCGCCGACTTGCAACGGGTAGATGCCCGGTTTATTCACGGCGCCGACCACATACGCCTGGGAGACGTGCGGCGTGGCCAGAGTGACATATACTTCCGGGTTCAGCAATCGCTTTTTAAACGCCTGTGTTAATTCCTTCGTTAAATCGGGGATGGTCTTGCCGCCGGCGATGATTTCATTGACTACCGGAAGACGGATGGCGCCGCCCGGCGAGATGGTCACCGTGCCGCCGAATTCCCGATGATCCGCCACCACCACGGCGAGGGTATCGCCCGGACGCAAGACATACTCATTAGCCAGGAGTTTGGGGGTGCAAACCACAGACAGCAGCAGCGTTGTCAGACAGATGATGGTCGCAAAACGTATCGATTCCATGAAGCATCCTCGGCGCGAATATAAGGTGAAAATGAGGGCTATTCGGCTCCTTCGTCCCATTATGCCGTCCTGCATGTGCCTGCCCGTCATACCGATAACTCGCAGGGGGTGATGCGGATATCATGAAGGCAGGCGATCACTGCATTGCCAATGTCGTAATAATTTAGCATGGATAGCATAAGCTGTCAATCAATTTCTTACCAGACAATCGCCTTTTTCCGCGACTTCCGCGAGGCGAGCAACGATGATACTTTCAGCATTTGCCGGATCGGCCTGAGCACCCAGTAGGCGCCCCAGAGCGGCCGGGGTAAACGCACCCACCGGTGATCGGTGGCGTTCGGCGTGACCAGCGCGGGTACAACCTTGCCGGTGAGCCAGCGCACCGGCGGCTCGAGTGAATCGGCTACCAGGAAGCGGAATTTCCCATCTCCCAGCAAGCCTGGATATTGCCCGGCATAGCGCGTGAGCATGGTATGCACCAGCCGGTCCAGCGAACTGCAGGCGCGATCCGTTCCACAGCGTTAGCAATATTGGCGGGCAGCGGCAAAGCCAGCAGGCGTTGGGCCAGGTAAAGCGCTATGATGAACATGCGGGAGATCCCCTGCTCCTTTGCGCCGGCCAACACGGCATTCCACTGCAACGGATCGAGCTGCGCCACAATATGCGCAAAATCCGCGAGATAGCTGAATCTGCCCCAGAAGTGTTGCGCGCCATGATAACAGAGGTGTAATGCCTGATCTTCCAGGCGCATCGCGCGCAAAGCGTGCCCGGCAATATCGCGCATTTCACTTCGCTGGAAATACGCCGCGACCCGGCAAGGCGTCCGGATGACAGTAACTGCCGAGTTGCCAGAGCAATTCGATGCGCGTCGTTCGTTGCGAAACGCGAAAATTCTTGTGGCGTTTCATCTTCTGATCAAGCCTGGCTGCGGGCAGCGGGGTTGGTTCATGCGTATCGCAAAGGATTCCCGCGGCTAGCAGGAGCTGCTGCGCCTGCGCGTTATCGGAGGGGGAAATCAAAATATCGAGATCGACAAAGCTGCGCGCCACAGCATCGCCATACGCGATTTCCGCCAGCGCCAGACCCTTCAGGGGAATGACAGGGACATCGTGTTCTTCCAGCAGGTGCACCACTTTCAGCAGATCCGCAGTCAGCACCAGGACGCGCCGGCTGTTCATATTATAAAGATCGTGCAATTGTTCCAGGGCTTCGGGAGGCACGCGGTCGGGCACCGTCTCCGCCAACCGCGTATAAACGAGGGGCAATACGCTATGTTTGAACGCCTGATGCTGCAGCGCAGACCAGTCGATCGGCTGTTGCAGGACTTCGCGCATGGCACGTTCCCGCGACGCATCCAGGCGCAACGTGGCGAGGATGAGCTGATCTTCCGGACTGAACGGCAGTTGGTCGCGTGTCATGACAGTGCTCCAGCCACCTGTAAAGCTTGCGTGCGGACGTGGGCAAGCGCGCAGAAATACGCAGGGGCCGTTTCGAGACTGCCCTCTTCCAGGTACGCCACCGCCGGGCACCAGTTACATAACGGGTGCAGCGCGCAACTCCCACACTGGCATGAAAATTCAGGGGTGGCAGCACGCCACGCCCGGATGGTCGGGGTGAAGCGCTCCCATGCGTCCCGCAGCGATCCCCGACGCAGGTCGTAGGTGGCGCCCGGCGCGGTGAGCGACAGGCAGAGGCGAAAGTGGCCGTCGCACCCGACGCTGAAGGCGCCGTTTCCGGCGCCGCAATGGAATAAGCGACCCGCATCGTTTATCCGGCTGTCCCCCATCTCCCGGCAGACCTTCTCCCAGGCAGCGGAACGCTCCGGAATGGCCTGTTCAAACTCGACGATTTCCTCGGGCGACAGGCGTTCTTCCAAAATCATTGCATTTCGTTCCGGGTCGCTGTCCACGCGCAAATGCAGCATCGGGTCGAAGCGAAAATAATCCTTGGTCCGTTCGCGGCAGAACCCGGCGATGTCCGAAAATTCGTGTATGTTGCTGCGCATCACCATCGCTTTGAGGCGCACCGGAACACCGCCCTCTTGCAAACGGTCCAGCCCGTGTCTGAATGCAGCGAATGACCCCGGGCGTTGGGTGATACGTCCAAAGGTCGCCGCCGTCGTGCCGTAGACGGTCACCTCCAGGTCGCGCGGTGGATACTCGCGCCAGAGCCGGATGTGCTCGTCGGTGATAAGCGTGGCATTGGTAAAGACGGATACCAGCAGACCTTTGCGTTTGAGGGCGAGGTAGATCTCGGCAAAGTCTTCGCGGAGCAGCGGGTCGCCGCCGGTGAGCAGGCACCAGAGCGCTCCCATCTCAACGGCCTGATTTGCCAGGTTATCGATTTCAGCCAGCGTCATTTCACAGGCGCGCGCTTCAGGGTCGTTCGCGGGAAGATTGATATAGCAATGACGGCAATTCAGATTACAGCGCGCAGTAAGCTCCAACGTAAACACCGTCGGGCAACACGCTGTCTTCAACGTATGCCAGAGTGCCGAGTCATGCAGTTGTGTCTTTTCCGTGTAAACTTCAGACATGACTATCGTCTCCTGAGCCGATTCCATTACGGATGCCGGAGGGGACAGTCCCTGCAGCAGCGCTGGTCTTTAACAGACGGGTATGAGCTACGGGGACAGTCCCCGGCAGGCTGGCCTGTTCACAGCTAAATTCGGAAGCGATGCCGGAGGGCACAGTCCCTGCAGCAGCGCTGGTCTTTAACAGATGGGTATGAGATACGGGGACAGTCCCCGGCAGGTTGCCAACCGGTTATAAGATGACTTCATCAGACACAGCCTTTTCATACATATCCAGACTCTCAACGAATCCGCTCCGCTGTGCTGTTCTCCGCATGCCCGGCGACGCCGGCCAGGCAATACACAGCCGCGCGGCGCCCAAACGTGACAGGCAAGCCTCACATGCCGCCAGCAACTGCTCTTCGAATCCCATGCCGCGATAACGAATGCGGGTAGCGATTTCGCGAACCCGCCACGCATCAGGGCGATCGGCATCACGTTCGATGGTGAGCGTGGCCGCGGAAGCGCCGTTCCGCGACAGCACCAGCGACCAGGAGGGCGCCGTGCGGAGGAGATCCACGGGGACGTCGTCCAGCGAAAAACTGCGATACAGGCCATCCATGTTTGACAGCAACGGCACCTGCAGCGTTAACGCAAGATGATTCTTTGCCATCAGCCTGACGGCAAGGGCGCGATAGTATGAAGTGTCCTGCAAATGACCCAGAATTTTTCTAGCAATGTAAGCGATATAGCTGAAACAGGGAAGGTATATGTTGATGAGAATCCGTGTAAAAGGTGAAGTTGGATGTACCGTCAAACTAACATCGTGATTCAGTCTCTGAACGCGTGTCACCACCCCCAGGACATCTGCCGCGGTTAATGGCCTTTCATTCCGCCAGGCCAGGTCAGGACGCGTCACCAGGTAAGGGATACCCTCACGTTCACCGACTTCGACCACGCGGTGCGCGACGATCCGATTGCCGCGCCGAAAAACCGCGATTTCGCCAACAGCGATCTTCTCGATACGGCGCGCATCAACGGTGATTCGGTCGCCTGGCTGTATACAGGGGAACATGCAGTAGCCGTAGGTATGCAATGTCGCGGTACCGCGCGCATCCAGCAACAAACGTGTAAGGTCACAGGGATCGCTCATTTCAATGGTCGGCTACCTCGGCGACCATGCGACGTTGCAGTAATTCGTCAATGAATCCCTGCACGTCTTTTTCGATCACCTCGCGGGGAGCTTCGAATCGCGCCTGCAGGTCGTCCGCCACTTCGCGCAACGTTGTTGTCCCGTCCAACCGCCGCCAGATCTCCCTGCCGGTGTTGTTCACCGTGAACAGGTCATCGTCGGTTTCACCGATGCCGGCAACCAGCGGCACAATCACCACTTCGCCGGCAATCTCACGCGCCACCACATCCCCCGACGGGGTATAGCGCTTTTCCCATGAAACAGTATTCGCCATCGTTCTTCACCCATTATAATAACTGTTGCAATACGACCGGCGCGATGCGCCCACTGCGGTCGAAGAGGAGCCGATAGGCCGGCACCTGCTGAAGCAAGAGATCGATAGTAGCCAGTGATTTGCCCCACCAGTCGGCATCGCTAAACGGCTGGATCAGACAGGGCAGCAATCGGCTGAGGATTGACCGCCGATCGGTCAGCAGGATTGCCTGGTTCGTTTCCGCTTTTTCAAGAAAGCAAATGGCCTTGAGTGGTGCTGAAGCCGGGGAGATATCCGAGACATCGCCGTGGCTCCAGGTGCCATACAGGCGAAACCCATCCGGCGCACAACGAACCGCGATCCGATCATCGCAAAGGATTTCCCCATAATCGCGCAACAGCGTCACCATCGTGGATTTACCCGCGCTTGAATGACCGAGAAATACCATGCCCGAGTCCGATAACGCCATCCCGGCCGCGTGCAGCAGACACCCCGCCCGATCGGCCAACACGCGCGCCAGCAGGATTTGATCGGTGGTCATTGCGGTCAGCGATTCGAGGCCTCCCCGTCTGAATCGCGTCTCATCAGCATGGTATATATCCCCTCGGGTATGCTCTGCATCCCACTCCATCCGCAATACATGCCGATGACCCGCGGGGTAGCGGCGATACCCATCATAGATCCATCGGGATCCCTCGCGCGATATCATCAAGGGGAGTGGGGGTTCGGTAGCGTGCTGTTCCCGAGCATCGGCACTGATCGCTGGCAACCCGAAATGGTGATGCAGCAACAAGGTATCGCCACCAGGACTCTCGCCTCGAAACACGTCCAGTTTGCGAGCGAAGGTCGACTCGGTAATGGGCAAATCGGCGCGCACGCAAATGGTCATGTCGGCAATATGATAATTTACGGCATTCATCATCTTTTCAACGAATAATAGATCGATGCTACTGCGTCACTGATGCTCGATGTTCAGGGGAGAAGAGGAAGCTGGAAGACCGGATTCGAGTGTTCCAGTCTTCCAGCAACTTTCGACGATTACTCATTCTCCAATCAAATGGAGAGACTTATCAGGTTATAGACCTGCATGAAAAACAGCTAAGACGACACCAGTAGGTCGTTAGGAGTATCAAAAGAGTGGCATTCATTGCCGGGATCGGCGACAGTTTTACAAATAATCGCTAAACCACATTCTTCCACATTGCCGCGTCCTAGTAAAATCAACCGGGGTGCTTCCCAGACTTGCTTCTCGCAATGCTCTTGCTGCATGACCGTTCCTTTCTCTCAGTAGGATACCAGAATATACTAGCACAGGATATGAGAAATCGCAAGTGGTAGGGGCGCTAAATTCCTTGCCGAGTTAGCACCATGTCAATGAGATTCTGGACACCGCATCAGGAATCAAGCAGTGTCCGTACGTTGAGTAGTTAGTGACAAGTCATAAGTGATAAATGCGGTTGTGCATGCCAAATCACTTATCACTTATGACTTATCACCCGGGTACGCTTTTCTGGTTCCGGCTCCGCCGGTTCAGGGATTGATGGTATACGCCTTATAGGGCGACATCCTGTCGAAAACCGCCGAACTGCCGACGATACGAGCCATCACATACAGCCGGTATTGCCCGGTCACCGTGGGTGTCCAGATGCACTGGTTGTTCGTATTGTAGCCCCGGATGTAGTAGTCTTCCCAATATTTCCGAACGGGGTTGTACCACTTATAGGTGAAGGAATATTCCACATCTACCGCGGTGCCGGTCTTGCTGGCGGTGATCGTAACAGGATTACCCACCGTTTGCGACGAATTCGGTGACGTGGAAGAGATCGTGACCCCGGTCAGCGTGCCAACCTCAATCTTAAAGTAGACTTCCGGCGAGGCTACCTGATACGCCTCCGAGCTGCCCACTTCGCGCGCATAGACATAGAGCCAGTAGGAGTTATTCGTTGTCGGCTTCCAGGCATAGGTATTATCCGTCTGGTAATCGCGCAACAGAATATATTCCGATTGGCTGGTGGTCTGGTTAAGGATCCTGGCCCAGAATTGATATTGCACATCCGTGGCTGTTCCCGCTTTGTTGGCGGTCAGCGTGATGGTGGCACCCGTTGGCTGTGGCCAGGCTTTGTCCGTGGTCAATGTTACACTGGTCAGGGCAGCGGCGGTGATTGCCAGTGCGTTGGTCAGCGTCGCAGATTGTTCGTTTCCTGCTCCCGGATGATTCTTCACCACCACGTTCCACTGGCCCACGGCCATCGCGGAGATGTCGACGGTCCCAATCAATTTGGTCGCGGTGCGGGAGGTCATCGCCAGCGTGCGATCGGTTTCTCCGCTTTTCGTCAGCGTGACCGTGGCGTCATTGGTGAAGTTCGACCCGTTGACGGTAATGGTCTTGGTGCCCGGTTTTTGCACGGAGGTGGGCGATACGCTGGTCGGCGCCGGCGCCGGTTCCGCGGCGACGGTGAAACCGTTTGTCAGCGTTGCGGACTGAGAGTCGCCGTTCGTCACCAATACATCCCAGGCGCCGACCGCGGCGCCGGTCAGGTCGAAGGATCCGGTGATCATCGTCGGACCCAACAGGGTCACGCCGGTCATATAGAAAACAGTATCACCACGATGCAACTTCACCGTCGGATTGAAAAAGCCGGAGCCGGCCAGATTGGTGATAGCGACCGTGCCGGTGTTCACGCCGGAATTCGGAGTGATGGAGACGATGGTCGGTGGCGCGAGGGTCAGCGTCACGCCGCCCGCGAGCGTGGCGAATTTCCCATCGTCATTGGTCACCACCACATCCCAGGCGCCGGCGGCGTTGCTCATGAAGTTGAAGTCGCAGGTAATCTGCGTGTCGCTGACGACCTGAACATTGGTCGCAGTGATGCTCGGTTGGCCCGATTTTTTCAATTGCACTGTTACGCCGGTGCGGAAGCCGGTTCCTGCCAGGTTCGTCACCGAGAGTTTCCCGGTATTCTCATGCGAATCCGGCGTAATGCTAGTCAATGTCGGCGCCGGATAAGCCACAAAGGTCACTTCGACGGTATGGTTCTGCGTGACATTGTTCAGCTCGTAGCTCAATCCCCCGGTTTGCACCGTCGTGCTATCAACCTTCCAGACATCAACGCCATATCCCGTGCTCGGTGTCGCCTGGAGGAACAGATATCCGCCATAATTCACCGTGCTCGCACCGGACGGGGTGATCGATCCGCCCGCGCCCGCGCTGGCATCCACGGTGAAAGTCTGCACTTTAAAGGTTACATGCACCGCGTGACTAGCGGTAATATCTAGTAGCGTGAAGCCCGTCCCCCCCGTCTGCGCCAACACATCATCGACATACCATTTATCCACGGTGTAACCGATATCCGGTGTAGCGGTGAATGCCATGTTCTGATGGGTTTTTGCGCTTTGCGGAGTGTTTGGCGCTATGCTTCCATGTGCGCCCGCGCTGGGCGTAATTGTCCACGGCCTGGGCAACGCCGTCACCGTGATCGATATCGTTGCGATATTGGAATCCGCGGTGCCGTCATTCACTTTGAAGGTAAATGAATCGTCACCGGAATAATCGGCATTGGGCGTATACTTATAAGCGCCGGTCGTCTCATTCGTCACCGTCGCCGTACCGTGACCGGCGTTCGTTACGATACTGTATGTCAGGCCATCTCCATCGACATCCGTAGCCGAAAGCGTACCGGGATTATCGGTGGAATCCTCGTTGACGGTTAAAGTGCCGTTGCTGGCGACAGGTGGATCATTGACCGAGGTGACGGTGATACTCACCGTCGCCGCCGTTGAATCGACAGTACCATCGTTAACGGTGAACGTGAAGCTATCCGGACCGTGGTAGTTCTCGTCCGGTGTGTAAGTCAGATCCGGCGCATCGCCGGTCAGGTCGCCATGCGTGGGTTGCGTGGCCACGGTATACGTCAAGGTATCCCCGTCGTCCACATCCGTGCCGGCCAGCGTAATCGCCTTCGCCGTATCCTCATCCGTCGTGACGCTTTGCGGAGTCGCGACGGGTCGATCATTAACCGGGGTGATGGTGATGCTCACCGTCGCCGCCGTCGAATCCACGGTGCCATCGTTCACCGTAAAGGTGAAACTATCCGAACCATTATAATTCTCGTCCGGCGTATAGGTCAGATTCGGCGCGGTGCCGGACAAGTCGCCATGCGTGGGTTGCGTGGCTACGGTATACGTCAGCGTATCCGATTCGGGATCGGTTCCAGCCAGCGTGATGCCCTTCGCCGTATCTTCAGCCGTTGTAACACTCTGTGGCGTTGCCGTCGGAGCCTCATTCGTCGCCACATAGATGACGCCACCTTCCTCCAGAGAGACGGTATTGCCGTCTGCGCTGACGGAAGGATTGGTCCCCGTCCCGAAATCCCTCGTTATCAGGTTAGCGAAATTAAAGACCTTGACATGACCCCCCGCTACGTAAGCGAGATATTTCCCATCTTTGTCAGCATCGCTATCGGCGCTGATGGCCGGGTCGGAGCCGGCAACCGTCTTTTCAACGCCGCTGGTGCGATTATAAACTTTCACATCGGCGCCATCGACATAGGCCACGCGTTTTCCGGTATAGCTGATCGCGGGTGAAGAGCCGGTGAATGAGATCGGAGTGCCGCTATTATCAGAGCGTTTGAGGTAGACCGAGCTGCCATAGTTGTAGGCGACATATTGCCCATCTGCACTGATAACAGGAACTGAAGTAGAATCGGCCGAGCCAAGAGAAGTAGTCACGCCACCATTATTTACTTCAATACTATAATTTCCACTAGCAAGACGCTTATAGGCAACAATATTCCCCGTGTTATCTATTGATGGATTAGAATATGAACCGGTTAGAAATATCGAGGTATTCTTATAAATTTTAAAACCAGCTAAAGCACTCCCCGATACAAAGACAACAGAATCCCCATTGGCACTAATCGATGGAGTATAACAATTCGATAAGCTGCCGCTAAATAATGTCCCCAATACTTTATTATTCGAAAGATATACCTGGAGACCACCCGAGAGAAAGACTACTTTTACCCCGATCGCACTCATAAAGGAACCCTGCGCACCCGAAATGCCGGTGCTGACAGGCGTGGTTGTCACCGCCTGTGCCAGATTGCAGAGACAGCAAAGACAACTCACCAGAAAGACGACGATCGTTAACCCAATTGAACTCATTGATGAGTTCCCTATATTTCGATACATGGGACACCTCTTTCCTTGTCATGCTTAAAAAGCATTCAGCGGATACCATACTTCAACCAGGAAGGACGCTTGCTTTGTTTTTATTCCATATATTGGTCTAAATCTGCTATGGAGGACAACTAAATGCTTGCGGGTTATGGCAGCGTATATTTTCCTTCCAGCCGGGTATGGATGGTTGCGATCTCCGCAGCGGAGAGCGCTCGCTTGAAGACCATGATCTCAGAGAGATCCATTGAAGCGGAGAATGTATCAATATCAACCCAGTTCAGTAAGTCACGTCCGAAGTAGACCGGATACAGGCCTTTCGACGATGTATTACGCTGAATGGTATCATCGTTCAGCAATGTCTCATTTGCATATGTTTTAAACGATGAACCACTCACTACGATACTCCACATGCACGTTGTCGGAGTTTGGGTAAAGTTTTTTTCGACAGTGGTTCCATCACTGAGTTTAGTAGAATATTCAAGACCGCGAATTACGGTAGCTGGAGTCGTCAATATCGAATAATACGATACCGGTACGCCAGCGGGAGTTTGAGGCATGTTACGTACAAGGATCAGAGTAAAGTCGTCGTTGTTGAAATCCACGCCGACGCCTTTTCTGCTCTCAATACAAGTATTGTCCGCGGTAGTGAATCTTACCGTCGGCCGTCCAGACAACCCATCAGCGACAAAAGTGGGCGGTGTGCTGTCAGCACTGCTTCCCCCGTCATCCGTCGTCATTACAAGCGGATCGCCTTCTGACGTCGGTAAAGTGTTTGTCAGCGCGACATGGCCATCGAGAAAGCTCATCACGGCTTTGCCGGTATGGCGAAAGGCGAGATCGGTATCGCTGAAGCAAATATTGCTGGCGGTGAGATCCATGTCTGACGTGTAGGTCGGCATGAAGCAGAGCGACCACTCCTGCACTTTGTCCGCGGTGTCCGTTTTTACGCCCGAACCGGCACTATACCAGGCGGTGAGCCCCTCGGCCCAACTGATCTTGTCGCCGCGGGGATGCGCGCCGTCAGCGGTGACCATCACCGCGGCGGCGTTTTTAAAGTTATCCTGGCGATTGGACAGCGCCGCATTGTAGACATAGCCGTTTTGATTGGTGTCGGGGCAGTTGTATACCTTATTGACGAGATTGCAATCCGCTTGCCATGTCCCGGCATCGGGGAGTTGGTCATCGTGGTCATCTGCATACATGCGGATCGCAACCGCAATCTGGCGCTGATTATTCATGCACATGGCCTGCCGGGCCTTCGCGCGCGCCTTGGCGAAGACGGGAAAAAGGATCCCGGCGAGAATCGCGATGATCGCGATGACGACCAATAATTCAATAAGCGTAAAGCCCCTGGATCGATAACGAAGCATCATTCCCCCTAATCCTCGGATGCGATGAACTGATCGTCCGAGCGAGCGCAAGGTCGGAGTAGCTGTAATGCAGGCTGGAGTGTTCATCCTTGCCTCGAAGAGCGGTAAACCAATCCTATAGTAATTCTAACACCAAAATTTTCCATATGTTGCATGGATCTCTCATGTTTTCCATTAAATTTTCATTAACAATTTATAATTAATACAATCCAATAGCAATTCCTGCATTATCATAGTTAGAATAATTATGCGCGGCTCGACCTGTTGCACGAGCAAATGTAAACATAAGCGCAAGCGTCATGCAGGTCGAACCGCGCATAATGGGTCTTACAATCGCTATCCTCCACCGACGGCGCCGGTCGTGAACCGGATGGAGATTGTGCGCCGTTCAATGAATACATACGATTTTACTGGCGGCAAGTTAGCACTCGGGCTGCCGGACACGCTGAAGAAATGCTCAGTGGTCGTCACCTGAGTTTGCGAGATCGTCTGCGAAAGCTGGGTGAAGTTGTAGCCATTGACATTCCAGATCGCATCCCACAACGTCAAATAGCTCGTTTGCGTCTCGATTTCCGTTGTCTGGCGATTCCAGGTCACGGTGCGCATATAGTGCCCTGGTGAAATCAGCACCCAGGACGTGGCACTCAACGGCGTTTGCGTGATCACCAGAAACTCATTCGTCACGACATAATAATGACCATTAATGGCCCGCGACTGCATGGGCAGGGAGTAACCGGAGGTCATCTCGCTGATTTCATCAGCGACCGCCTGCAACGATTGCCGGAACGCCTGGTCAGCCTGGAACAGCGCAATCAGTTGATCCGAGGTGCTCATCCCCTGCCCGATTTGCGTGGCCAGCGCGTCCGCCTGTAGTGCGGCATCGGTAAATTTCTGCGACAGCGTCGAAAATCCATCTTGCTGGGCCATATCCGCCAGGTCGTTCAGCGCCGTTGCCATCGCCGACGCCGCCGATTGACCGCTGGTGGCATCCGAAGCGTATAACGCCGCTCCCAGGTTGCCGCAGGCCGTGGCCAACGCCTGAAAGATGGATTGCGCCGTCAGCAGGTCCTGGAAGGGTTCATCCTGTGATTGGGCATAACCGGCGCTCTCACCCAACGCATTTGCCCATTGCGCAAATGTTTCGGCGGCAGTAACGTAACTACCGGCAACGGCGGGCAGCAACTGGGCGGGCAGCGTTCCGATGGCGATATCATCGGGATACGGGCTCGCAGCCAGGATATTGAACTGGCCGATCTCATTGGATGGTATCTCGGGAAAATTCTTGCCGCCTCCGTTGTCCGTGCACCCGGCCAGCAGGAACATCGCCAAGCCCAGCATCCCCAGCAGCGCCCAACCTATGCGCCGGAAACGCCCGGATGAGAAATTTCTGTCAGCTTGTCGTCTTTGCATCGACGTATCATCCTTTCATCGTAAACTATGATTCAGCACTTCGCGACTGCGTATTCATGCCGAGATCATCATCTAGCGCTCTGCGCGCCGCCTTCCGCCTGAGCTAAAGCAACTCGTCCATACACTACACCGGGGATGTCGGATCCGCCGCCATCAGTGATGTCTGTGGTTGCAACTGGTAAGACGTACCTGCCGAGACGGAGGCTAGCACCGGACTCACAACTGAGTCATGCTCACTCACGTCCCGTGTCACCACCGGCTGACGGAAATCGGCGAATGAAGGCACCACGTCCTCGAGTATCCCGAGCAATTGTTCGACTTCTCCGGCGCCGGCTGACTGTTGCAAGCGTTTCACGATACCCTGTAGTGTGAGCGCATCGAAATAAGTGGGGCGATGCACGAGGGATAAGCCCTTGCAGGGCGCCGACTCGATGATCTCGTCTTCGGCCGTCAGCAGCTCATGAAGTTTCTCGCCGGGACGCAATCCCGTGAAATGGATCGGGATATCCTTCTCGGGTTCATACCCGCTCAAGCGGATCATGTCATGGGCCAGGTCGAGAATCTTCACCGGCTCGCCCATGTCCAGCAAGTAGAGTTTACCGGTAATTCCCACGGCGCCTGACATCAGCACTAATTGGACGGCTTCAGGGATTGTCATGAAATAGCGCGTGATGTGCGGGTGGGTGATCAGCACCGGCCCCTTGCGTTTGATCTGCTCTTTGAAAATAGGGACCACACTGCCGCGGCTGCCAAGCACATTGCCAAAGCGCACCGTTACATAGGTGGTATCCGGATAGGCCTGCGCGTTGAGGCGGATAATCTCCTCGCACAGCCACTTGGTGGCGCCCATCACACTGGACGGATACACCGCTTTATCCGTCGAAATCGCGACCATCCGCTCGACCCGATGCCGCCCGCAGCACTCGGCGACATACCGCGTGCCCAGCACATTATTCTGCACGGCTTCCGGCACGTTCGCTTCCATGATGGGGACATGCTTATGCGCGGCGGCGTGGAAAATGATCTGCGGACGATATGTCTGAAAAATCTGATCCATCCGCATGTTGTCGGAAATCGAGCCGATGGCCAGATGCAGTCGATTCGCCCAATCGGGATGATGGGCGAGCAACTCCTGCTGGATGCGATGGATGGAATTTTCACCGTGCCCAACCAGTATCAGCGAGCCTGGATGTAAGGCGATAATCTGGCGACAGAGCTCCGAGCCGATCGAACCGCCGGCCCCGGTGATCAGCACGCGCTTCCCCGTGAGATACTTCCCCAGTTCGGTGAGATCACAAGTGATCGGAGCTCGCCGAAGCAAGTCATCGACGCTGATCTCTTCCAGGCGGATGGCCGGTGCCTTTTCGAGTGCCGCCTGCAATCCCGGAATCACCTTCACCGATACCTGCCGGCGACGGCACGCCATCACATAATCGCGAATCTGCGCGCCGTCGGCACCGGGGATGGCGATCAAAACTTCATCGACCGCCTGTTTTGCCAGTAGATCATAGAGATGCCGATACGGGCCAATGACGCGCACCCCGCGGATAAAGATGCCCTGCTTTTCCGGCGCATCATCGAGGAAGCCGATGACACCGTAATTCTGCTGCGGTTCTTCCTGCAACAGCGTAAGAATGCGGGCGCTATCCGGCCCGGTCCCTAAAATGACCACCCGCCTGAGGTTGGTGTCACGCCGAAACAGGTGAAGGGCAAAGAACCCGTAATTTCGGCTGAGGTTGGCGATGCGGAGCATGATACGAATGCCGCCCACCAACAGTATGCCCGTCATCCAGTAGAAGGCCAGCACCGAGCGGGGAAAGACATGTCCGTCAATTACTGTCTGCACCACGATCAGCATGACCAGACCGGCGGTGTTGGCGATGACAGTGGCCCACAGCACTTCAATGCTCGCGAAACGCCAGGCATGACGATATAAGCGGAAAAGCCTGAAGAGGACGATGTAGAAGATGATGGCGATCGTTACACTGAGGACATGGGGGGTGATGTAGTCCTGCAGCAGTCGTGTAAACGTAAGATCGTCGAATCTGATCACTAGAGAAAGTGTAAGCGCGAGCAACAAGGCGCACGCGTCCGCGGCCATCAGCACCAGGGCTGTCGCTGTGCCGAATAATTTGATTGGAAATCGTAATGAAAGCCTATCCATGACTATTAACCTTGTATTCAACTTTAATTAATATTGGAATGAAAATTCCCCGCTCTCAAACAGGGAACGACAAATCGCGACGATGCCGGGATCATAATGCGTTCCCGCTTCCGTTTCTATCGTCGCGATAGCGACCGGGATGGAACAGCCCGGTCGATAGTTGCGCGGCGTGATCATCGCCTCAACCGCGTCGGCGACGGCGATGATTTTCGCTTCCTGGCAAATATCACCATCTGACAGTTGCTGAGGATATCCTGTCCCGTCGAGACGTTCATGGTGTTGCAACACCACTTCAGCGATATTCAATGGGAACGGAATCGTTTTAAGGATGGTATAACTGATTTCGGGATGTTTCTTCACCAGTGCCCATTCACCCTCAGTCAAGGGTTTTTCACTCTCCCATATTTCGGGTGGTTGCCAACTACGCCCGATATCGTGTAACATCGCCGCGCTATACAGCGCCTGCAATTTATCGTTGGTGTAATGGAGTGCATTGGCAATAGCGACGGCCAACTGGGCGACGCGATGTTGATGCCCGATAAAGGTGGGGATCGCTTTCTCCGAGGTGAGCGACCAGGCTTTAATGAGTTGATTCAAGGTGAATTGATTTATTTCATCCATTATATGCGTCACCTTTCCAGCGTGCGGAAAACATGAGGTGAAACAAGCTTAACCATCGCCCGGTGGCACGAAGTCGGGACCGTTCCACGGTAATGCGGATATCATCACTAAGATGTTATAATTTTCTACAATGACAACCCTGGGCAGTATCAGGATTCTACCTGATTAATACTCACTAATTATCCTGATCTTTCGTTTACCATTTTATCTTCCGCTCACCAGCCGTCAGGCGAGCCGCACTGGCACGTCTCCTTAACCCTCATTGTTCCAACCACGCGTGCACCATCCTGAAAAATGCCGGGATTGCAGAAGGCCAAACCATCTTTGGCGTGAGAATTGCTATACGCCGATCAATGTTGGGTATTTAACAGCACATCATGCGGAGCAGATTATCCAGCATACATAGTCAGGGCATAATTCGCCGTCACATACCAGGGATTGGCCAGTAAGGCAATCGTCTCGCTCAAACAGGTCAGCGGAGAACCTCAGTATCGCGTCCAGCATTTTTATCCGATCACACAATGATGCTGCCAACGGTTTCTATGCCACACCTCGTGCTCATTCAGCCGGAAGCCATACCTTGCTTCCAGCCAATAATTAGGGTATTGCTGTATGAATGGTGGCAGATAACCTGACTAACCTGTATCATATCTACCCATTGCTCGATAGTCAAGTGACGATGTGTTGCCAAATATCAGGAGTTGTGGTAATTTATGCTACGGACCGATCGATAGCTATATCTCCCGACACCGGGCAACACGGCGGCATCAGGGAACACTAGAGACGATTGATCTGCCCATCGCATCTGGTTGCGAAGAATCAACGAGAGGGAACGATGGACTTACAGATATTGGTTGCTGATGACCACGGCATCGTGCGCGAGGGCATTCGTGCCTTACTCATGAACGAGCCCGGCATCCACGTCGTCGGCATGGCCGAGAACGGGCGCCAGGCAATCGAGCTGGTCAATAAACTCAAACCCGATCTGGTGCTGATGGATGTGGCCATGCCTGAGCTGAACGGCATCGAAGCCACTCGACAACTGGCGAAGGAGAATCCCCAGTTGCGCATCCTCGCCCTGTCGATGCATGCTGACTCACGCTACGTGCGCGGCATGCTGTGTGCCGGAGCATCGGGATATCTGCTGAAGGAATGCCTCTTCGCTGAACTACTCTTTGCCATCCGCGCCGTTCAACGCGGCCAATCGTATTTGAGTCCGTCCATCGCCCACCTCGTGCTGTCGGATTACCGCCAGGGGACCGTGCAACAGCGGCAGGCGACATCGGAGGTGAACGAAACAACCCTCACCGGGCGGGAACGGGAAGTGCTCCAACTGTTGGCGGAAGGCATTACCATGAAAGATATCGCCGCGCGCTTATGCATCAGTATTAAAACGGTTGAGACGCACCGCAAACAGATCTCGGATAAACTCGGGATCCGGACCATTGTCGGTCTGACGAAATATGCCATCCGGGAAGGGATTACCTCGTTATAACTGGTCAGGCAGCGCATGGCATGGCGCTTCCCGGCTCATCTCCCCGCGCACAATCGCCGCCGTCACGGCCAGCAGGCTCCAGAAAAAACCCCAGCCTTCGATGCGCCAGAAATCGGCATCGGCCAGGTTGGCGACAAGCAACGTCGTCAGGCCAATGGCAGATGCCCACCCAATGGCCTGTGAAAGAGGTGTGCGCCCTGCGAGCGCATGCCGCCAGCACCAGACCACCGACCAGAGCACCAGGAGCGTGAAGCCAAGCCCCACGGGGATTCCCTCCGCGGCAGCCCACTGAAGATATTGATTGTGCACGTTCCGCTGGGTGTGCGGAAGCCCCTGCAGCAGGGGCAGGATAATCACGCGCTCGCCGACCGCCAAATCCCCGATGCCCCACCAGGGATTCTCCCGTATGATATGGAGCGCCGCGGTATAGATATCCAACCGGGCCATATCGACCATCCCCGTCGTGGCGACGCGCCAGGCGAGCGGATAATGGAGTATATAGGCATCCGCTGCCAGCAAACCCCCGGCCATCGCCAATCCGGCCGCCAGTGGGAGCAAATGCCGCCGACCTTTTTTCCAGATGAGTATCCCCAGGGGGAGAGCAATAATGAAACCGGCCAGCGCCCACCATGGGGTATTGGGCCAGGCGATTAGTAGAAATCCGCCCACCGCCAGTATGATGCTCAAGCCCCGGCGCCGGAGCAGCCCGGTGAGCGACAGGCAGGAGACCAGCACGAGCGCGACCATGGCGCCGCGTGAATTGGTATACCAGAGGGCGGCCATCGTCATCGCGCCCCCCAGGAGCAAGCCGATACGCAGCCACCGCGTTGGTGGAACATGACAGACCGGGAGCGTGATCCAATAGGGCAACGAGGCGGCCAGCAGGGCGGCAGTTAAATTGACATACGAGGTCAATCCCTGCGCCCGATCTCCCGCGATGAACCGGATGCCAGAGGTCCATCCCCCGTCCAGGTCGGCATACCACCGGGTCGCGCCGGTCAGATGCTGAAGAATCGCGGCCCCGGCCGGCAACAGCATCCCGAGCAGGAGGCTCCCGATGGCAACGCGGACCATTCGCGGACGACCGGCGATCGCCAGATACAGCAGTAAGCCGCGCGCCATCGGTTCCCCGTATTTCCACAGGATCGATCCCTCAACGGGTACGCCCCCGGAGATCGCGCGTGCCACCATGACGACCAATAATAAGGAAATGACGATGAGACCGGGCCAGAGAAAGAGGTACGTGGTTACCGGGACCAGACGCCGGCGAGCAGCGAGGAGGACCAGGAGGACGGCCAATCCGCATTCGACGGCCAGCAATCCATTCGGATACGCCAGCGAGGCGCCGGGCACCGGACCAGACCATAAGCCAACCGCCAGCAACCAGACGACTGCCAGCATGCGGAGTGTTTCCAGCAAATGGAGTGACGGCGTGTCGTCGAGACGAGAGTGCGATATCTGTATGTCGGTCATTATTGCCATAATGGGATGAGTTATAGCACGGCGGCAGGAGAAGGATCCAGGCCGTCACTCCCTATTCAAGCATCATGGCAACTATTCCTGCCCGATCGAAACTTTATCCGCGCTTCAGCACCAGCTTCTCGCCCGGTTCAGTCGCTATCTCCAGCACCTTTCCATCGATTAGCTCCGCGGCCTTGCTTTTCCGCCGCACCTGCGCGGGGGCGTCCCACGGGTTGGCCAGCTTGAAGGCACCGCCGGCGGGGCTTTCCACCTCCACGCGCATCACCTCGCCCGCCTCGTATTTCGCGCTCACCAGGAAGGCGCCGTCGGTGCGGATATTGCGGAAAGACGCCCTCCGCCAACGCTTGGGCGCGCCGGCGAAAAGGTGGTTCACGCCGTGGCGGGTGTGCAGCAGCATCTCCTGGATGGCGGCAGTGCAGGACATGCCGCCGTCCATCTGCATCAGTTCACCGCGCACGGAGTCCTTGCGCAGGTAGCTGCGGCCCATCAGCGTCCAGCCGTCCACGTCCGCGTCGTGCAGCGTGCCGTGCCCCGCGTTGGTGAAGACGCGCTGGAACGCCTCCAGCAGCAGTTCCGCCGCGTCCCCTTTGTCGAAACGCAGGTGGAGCATCGCAGCCCAGGGCACACACCAGCCGGACCACAACCCCGGCCCGCGCCCGATCCAACGGTTCATGCTGTTCTGCAGGATCGGCTGCATCTCTGAGGCATCCAGCTCGAATACATCGAACGGCGTGATGCCTGCCAGGTGCGAATGATGGCGATGGCTTTCCTCCAGATTCACGCCTTCCCACAACGCGATCTGCTCTTCGCCGTTGTCGGTGATCAGGCACGCCCGGGGCGCCTTCTCCCGGATCTCCAACCAGCACGGTTTGGGCGTGATGCCCAGCGCGTCCGAAGCCGACAGCAGATCCTCGCACAGCCGATGCAGGCAGGCGAGCTGAAAGCTGGCGTTCTTGCCCCACCAGGAATCGGTTTTGAGCGAGCGATATTCCGGCGATACGCTCACCGGCAGCGCCAGCTTATCCCCGTCCGTTTCCAGCATCTCCTCATATACGCGCATGGCGCCGACCATGAAGGGATAAGCGACATCGGCGAGGAAGTCGCGGTCCATAGTGTAACGGTAGTAACGGTACATCATCTGCGCGACCCACGCCGTGCAACCGTGGTCGAGCGAGCCGGCCCAGAAACCGCCGATGGTGGTGCAATGGTCGTCCACCGCGTGCGGCAGCATCAGCCCATCGTCGATGCCCACAAAGACCTTTGCATTGTGGCGCATCACATCGGTCCACGAGCGCACCATGTCGAACAAGGGCCGCAGGTGCGCCAGCCGGTTGCCATGATAGGCAGGCCAGTAGCACATCTGTACGTTGATGTTGAAGTGGTAATCGCTGCACCACGGCGGCATCTGATATTCCTCGATCCACGGCCCTTGCAGCGTGGCGGGCACACCGTCCGGGTTGGTCAGTCCGGCGAATTTATACATGCCGTAATCATGCAGAAACTGCAGTCGCTCGTTGGGAAGGTCCAACTCCGGCACTGTCTTCCAATACTCATCCCACCAGGCGCCGCTGCGCCGGAGCAAACCCTTGAAACTGCCGTTGTCGTCAGCGTCGTTGAGGATTAAGCGGGCGATCGCCTGCGGATCGTCGCCGATCGTTGCGACCAGGTACAGCCGCCGGCCCTTCATTCGGTAGCCCAGGCACAACGCCGGGTCGGCGGGCCGTCGCTGTACCCAGCCGGTCAGTTCCGACGCAGCTACCAGTTCCGGCGGCGTGAAGGAGATGCTCGCAAGGTGTTCGCCAACATATTCCCATGAAGTGACACGCCGGATCTCCGCCGGCGCCAGTCCTTTCGGGAATTCGATGCCCAGCAGCGGGTCGGCCATATCCAGCACCAGCAGCACCTGATGCGTTTTACCGCCTTTTTCCACCGCGACTGCCGCCGTGCCGTCATCCAGGTTCAGCGTGCCCTTCACCAGCCGCGCGCCCTTGCCAAAGTCGATCTCAAGGCGGCCAATGGGCAGCACCGTCGGCCACGCCGGCTCACCGGCCTTCGCGTGGGCGCCGAACAGGTCGTTCAGCTCCCCATCGCTGCCCGACTCAAGCGCGGCGCGGATGCGGGCATAATTGATCCCCTCGTGCCAGTACAGGCCGCCGCGATGGTCCCAGAAATCGGCGCGCCCGATGGTGATGCGAAGGGTGCTCCCCTCGCCCCAGATCATTGCCCCCATCGTCCCGTTCCCCTGCAGCATCCCGGTATGCGTCCGCGGCAGGGGGAAGTGCCAGTCGTATGTGCGTGTCATAAGATGCTCCATCTTGTGAAGATGAGAATGAAAAGGGCAAAATTACAGGTCAATTCATTTTGCACTGTGCATTCCCCTCTATTCTTTCGCGCCCCGTTTCCGCAGCAGATCGACGACGGCTTTGCAGTCCATCGCTTCGGCAAAGGTGAGCGGAGTCAGTTCACTGTAATCGTGGGTGTTGATTTCGGCGCCGTGATCGAGCAGCAGGCGGGTGACCGCCGGATTGCCGCCCACAGCGGTCCAGAACAACGGGGTCTGGCCGTCATTCTGGCGGGCTTCGAGGGCGGCGCCGGATTGCAGCAGCAGCGACGCCGCCTCCAGGCTGCCATGCGCGGCCGCTTCGTGCAGCGGGGTGCCGCCCAGGGCGTCTTTGGCGTTCACGCGCGCATTCTTCGCCAGCAGCAGGCGCATGATCCCCGTTTCATTCCGCCCGGCGGCGATGTGCAGCGGGGTCTGGCCGGCGAGCATCTGCTGATCGCATTTCGCGTTGACATCCGCCCCACAGACGATCAACCGTGCGGCCAGCTCTTCGTCCCCCAACGCGGCGGCAAGGTGCAGCGGCGTAGCACCTTTGTAGTTGCGCGCGTTCGCCAGTTCCGGATGAACCGCCAGCATGTTCTCCACCTTCGCATCGTTGCGATCACGGATGGCGCCGAAGATATCCAACTCCTTGAGAACGCCCGTGATCTTGGTGCCCGGGTCCGGCAGCAGTTTGTTCAGCGCGTCGTTGGGTTTTGATTTCGCGGTATATTGATGGCCTTTGGATGTTTCGGTCTGTGATGACGGCGGCGGCGACGTTTTGTTGTTTGGCGATTGATCCGTAGGCGGTTGGTCTGGAATCGATCCTGCTATAAGAGGTTTCTCCACGGCGGAGCCGCCGGGCGGCCGCGGGACAGTGACAATGGGCTGGTTGGGCGCCGCACGGCGCGAGACGATCATGCCCGCGGTCACCAGACCTGCCAGCACCAGACATACGGCCAGCGCCGCGATCAACCAGAACGGCCAGCGCGCGGGGGTCGTCTCCTTATCCGACGACGGCAGCCGTCGTCGGCACGCCGGACAGCGTTTCGCCGAAGGCTCGACCAGGGTTCCACAATGCGGGCACTGCATCTCCGTCATCCTCTCCTGCTCCTTTTTCGCCACGGGGGGTATGGGTCCTTCCGGACACGAGGGGTCCTTCAGGACATAAGGGATCCTTCCGGGGGCAATAGGTGTCTGCCACCATCTTTCCCCCTCATGGCACCTGAAAAACCGCGAGGGGCCGTCCCCGAGCCGCTCGACCTTTTCCCTTGTGAAGTGGCATGGTACAATGCCGTGGAATTATCCGCCTTCCGGAAAACTGTCCCCATAATCTCCCGTGATGGAAGTAAGCAGCATGAAAGTAGCACTCGCCTTTTTATTCGGTCTGGCACTGGGCCTTGCAACCGTCGTGGTGGTGAAGTGGCCGGCGCCGGCGTCCCGCTCTACCACCCCGGGAAGCGCCCCAACCTGGGAAGTCTATTTCGCGCCGGACGGCGGCTGTACGCAGGCGATCGTCAAAGAGCTGCACAACGCACAGCAGACGGTGCGGGTGCAGGCGTATTCCTTCACCTCGACGCCTATTGCGAAGGCGCTGGTAGCGGCAAAGCAGCGCGATGTACGCGTGGAGGCGATCCTCGATAAAAGCAACGACACCGAAAAGTATTCCGCCGCCACCTTCCTGCTCCACGCGGATATCCCCACCTTTCTCGACGCCAGGCACGCCATTGCACACAACAAAGTGATAGTGATCGATGACCATACAGTCATCACCGGCAGCTTCAACTTCACCAAAGCGGCGGAGGAGCACAATGCGGAAAACCTGCTCATCCTCCACGACAGCGCCCTCGCCGCCCGTTACACCGTGAACTGGAAAGCACACCTGGCGCATTCGGAGGTGTATCAGCGGGCGGACTGAGCGTGCAGCCCTCTCCCAATCTTGGGCGAGGGGGAGAAGGCCCGTACCACGCACGCCGCTTACGGGTTTTTGACGGAGAGCGCCGCGATACCCTACAATACACCCGTGTCTACCGATCAGCTTACCCCGATGTTTCGCCAATACCAGGAATTGAAGCGGCAGTATCCTGACGTGATCCTGCTGTTCCGCTGCGGCGACTTCTATGAAATGTATGGCGAGGACGCGGTGATCGGGGCGGCGGCGATGGATATTTCGCTGACCTCGCGCGAGATGAAGGGAACGCGGATGCCGATGGCAGGCGTACCGTTCCACGCCATCGACCGCTACCTGGGCCGTCTGCTCGCTGCCGGGCACAAAGCCGCGCTGGCGGAGCAGATGGAGGACCCGAAGCTCGCTAAAGGCCTGGTGAAGCGCGACGTGCAGCGTATCATGACCCCGGGCACCATTGTGGAGGATTATCTCCTCGACGAGCGCTCCAATAATTACCTGCTGGCGTTGCATACGGAAAAGGGCTTCGGGCTGGCGGTGGCGGATTGCTCCACTGGCGAGTTCCTGATCACCGAGACCACTGCGGAACGTGCCCGCGAGCTAATCCTTGAGGAAGTGTCGCGCCTGCAGCCGGCGGAGATCCTGCTGCCCGATGATCTGCGCGAGGACGAAGAGCTGCTGGAAGCCTTGAGGGCGCGCACCAACGCCGCCGTCACCTTCCCCGATACCGGCGACTACGCCTGGGAAACGGCGACGGAGACGCTGTCCAAACATTTCGGCGTCGCTTCGTTGCGCGGCTTCGGCTGCGAGGAGATGCCGTTGGCCATCGCGGCGGCGGGATTATTGTTGCGCTACCTGCAGCAGACGCAGAAAACCACCGTCGGGCAGATCCGCAGCCTGGCGACCTATTCCCTCGACGAATACATGATGCTGGATGCCGCCACGCGGCGCAACCTGGAGTTGATCGCTTCGCTGCGCGACGGCGGGCGGATGCACTCGCTGCTGTGGCTGCTGGACGGCACGCGCACGGCGATGGGCGCGCGGCTGCTGAAGAAGTGGCTGCTGGCGCCGCTGCTGGACGTCGACGCCATCAACCGCCGGCTGGACGCGGTGCAGGCCTTCCGCGAAGAAGACTTGCTGCGCGAGAAGGCGCGCGAGGAGCTGCGGAGCATTCACGACCTGGAGCGGCTGCTCTCGCGGGCGGCGTCGGGAGCGGGCAACGCGCGCGACCTGGGGCAAATGCGTGATTCGCTGACCGTCATCCCGAGGCTGCTGGCGCTGCTGGAGGACGGCTCGCCGGTGCTGAAGGTAATGGTGGAGGATGCCGACCCGCTGCCTGACCTGCGCGAGACGCTGGCCGCCGGCATTGTGGACTCCCCGCCCATCTCCGTGCGCGACGGCGGCATGATCCGGCCGGGGTACAACGCGGAGTTGGATCAATTGCGCCGGGTGACCACCGAAGGCAAGGACTGGATCGCCGCGCTGGAGACCGCCGAGCGCGAGCGCACCGGTATCAAGTCGCTGAAAGTCGGTTACAACGCGGTATTTGGCTACTACATCGAGATCAGCCGCGCCAACGCAGACATGGCCCCCGCCGATTACATCCGCAAGCAGACACTGGCCAACGCGGAGCGCTTCATCACCCCTGCGCTGAAGGAATACGAGGCGCTGGTGCTGGGTGCGGAGGACAAGCTGAAGGAGCTGGAATTCAAGCTTTTCACCGCTTTGCGTGGCACGGTGGCGATGGAGGCCGATCGCATCCAGGCGCTGGGCAGGCTGCTGGCGCAAATCGACACGTTGGCCAGCTTCGCCGACACTGCTGCGCGCTACCGATATCGCCGGCCGAAAGTAACCACCTCAGATACCATTACCATCGAGAACGGCCGCCATCCGGTGGTGGAACAGACGCTGGCCGGCGAGCGCTTCGTGCCCAACGACACGCACCTGGACACCAATAATGATCAACTCATTATCCTCACCGGGCCGAACATGGCCGGCAAAAGCACCTACCTGCGCCAGGTGGCCCTGATTACGCTGCTGGCGCAGCTCGGCTGCTTTGTCCCCGCCGATGAGGCGGAGATCGGGGTGGTGGACCGCATCTTCACCCGCGTGGGCGCCAGCGACGACCTGGCCACCGGCCAATCTACCTTCATGGTGGAGATGACGGAGGCGGCGAACATCCTCAACAACGCTACCCCCAAAAGCCTGGTCATCCTCGATGAACTCGGCCGCGGCACCAGCACCTTCGACGGCCTCTCGCTGGCATGGGCGGTGGCGGAATACCTGCACGAGTCGCCGAAGCTGGGCTGCAAAACCCTCTTCGCCACCCACTACCACCAGCTCAACGAGCTGGAGAACACGCTGGAGCGCGCGAAGAACTACCGCATCGCGGTGAAGGAAAGCCCGGAGGGCATCGTCTTCCTGCGCAAGATCGTCCCCGGCGGCACCGACCGCAGCTACGGCATCCACGTCGCGAAACTCGCCGGCCTGCCCGCCCCGGTGCTCGAACGCGCCCAACAGGTACTGCAGTCGCTGGAAGAAAACGACGAAATCACCGAACGCGCCCGCGGCCTGGTGGACAAGCACGCCACCATTCCCCCACCCCTCCCCAAAACCCAGCTCACCCTTTTTGAAGTCGTCGAACACCCGGTGGTGGAAGAGCTGCTGACCGTCGACGTGGACGACCTTACCCCCCGCCAGGCCCTCGACATGCTGGCGAAGCTGCAGAAGAAGGCGAAAAAGAGCGGCAGCTAATCCCTGGGAGCGCCGGCATCTCCTGCCGGCATGATTATAGGGCCAGTTTGCATTTTCAGTGCATTTCGAGAGCCGGTGCTCAACAGGTAATCTAATTCGAGAGCGGGCTCTATAATCGTGCCGGCAGCAGATGCCGGCGCTCCCAGGACGACTCCACACCACGGTTTTCATCATGCCGTAACCGGGTATACCTCCCCCAATCACCCTTGCCCGCTGCGACCGGCGCTGCGACCGGCGGCTTCGTTGTATTTTCCAGAGATTTTCTCCGCGATGGCATTTTGAAGAGGAATCCGGCCCCCGCAGCGCGAAACAAGGGAAGCAATATTTCCGATATGACCGAGGGGTTGATGATATGAGTGTTGAGATTGGACGGAATCGTGTGGCGCGGCAGACGTTTGGCTTTGACGATGTGGCAATCGTACCGGGGGCGCTGACCATCGATCCGGAGCTGGTAGAGGTGGGCTGGCGGCTGGGCGACTTGAGTTTGCCGCTGCCGATCATGGGCGCCTCGTTGGATGCGCTGGTGGACCCGCAGTTCGCCATCGCGCTGGGCAAACTCGGCGGGCTGGCGGTGATGAACCTGGAAGGCATCTACACCAAGTATGAGGATCCATATGCGAAGATCGAAGAGATTATCGCCGCGGATGCCGACGACGCGGTCAAGCATCTCCAGGCGATCTACCGCGCGCCGGTGCGCGACGATCTCGTCCTCAAGCGCATCAACCAGGTGAAGGACGCCGGCGTGCTCTGCGCCGTGTCGGTGGCCCCGATGAACGCCGAGCGCATCGCGCAGCTGGTCGGCCCCGGCGGGGTGGACGTCTTTGCCGTCATCTCTACCGTCACCACCGTGCGTCATCTCTCTGAACGCTATGAATCCCCCAACTTCACAGCCATCAAGGATACCGTCAAGGCGCCGCTGCTGATCGGCAATTGCGTCTCCTACGAAGGCGCCCGCGAGCTGATGGAAGCGGGGGCGGACGGCGTGTTCGTGGGTGTAGGACCCGGCGCCATCTGCACCACCCGCCGCGTGTGCGGACTCGGCGTGCCGCAGATCACCGCCACCGTGGATTGCGCCGCCGCGCGCGACGACTTCGAGCGTCTGACAGGGTGCCGGGTGGCGATCATTACCGACGGCGGCATCCGCTCGGGCGGCGACATCTGCAAGGCTATTGCCGCCGGCGCCGACGCGGTGATGCTCGGCTCGCAGCTTGCCGCCAGCGCGGAAGCCCCCGCGAAGGGTTTCTCCTGGGGCATGGCCACCTCTTCGCCTACGCTGCCGCGCGGCACGCGCATCCAGGTAGGCACCCGCGGCACGCTGGAAGAGATCCTCTTCGGTCCCGCCAAACGCGACGACGGTCTGATGAACTACATCGGCGCGCTGCGCCTCTCCATGGGCTCCGTCGGCGCCCGCACCCTCATGGAGATGCAGCAGGCTGAGCTGGTTATCGCCCCCAGCCTGCCCACCGAGGGCAAAGTCGAGCAGCGCGCGCAGCGCGTGGGCATGGGACGGTAACCGAACACGGCCCGCCGGCACAATCCGCCGCTACGCATGCAGGCCGGGGGGTATCTACCCCCCGGCCTGTCGCATTCCGGCAGCGAAACGACGCCGTATGGAATTTTCGCCGAAATCGTTATACAATACCGGTGGTGTTTGTACGCCGGCTGGATGGCGGCGGCCGGCGCCGGTGTTTCGGAAAGTCGATGAGAAAGGTTGCGCGTTCGGAAGGATTTTTCAGTCGCAGGGGGAAATGGTATACTGATAGGCGCATGCGGTGCTGAATACCCGACTCGTGCCGGCCCTTGCATGGCTCGCGAGTCCGCGTTTGTTTTCAGCCGCCGGTAGCCATGGCAGCGAAATCCGTCACCCCGCGGGGTGTCGCGGATGGTGAGGTAGTCGGCTGGGTCCGGCGTTTGCACGGGCGCAACCGGGAGGAGCAACACAATGCACATACATCGAGCATTGCGCTGGCAGCAGTTTCTTATCGTAGGCTGCCTGTTGGTACTGTTTGTCCCGGGATGGGCGCAGGAGGATTTTCCGCTCGAGGCGCAATCGACAATACCGGTCGAGAAGGTATTGAACAACATTACTCTGGAGTCGAAATACCTCGATGTGTTGACGCGCCGCGGCGTTCCGCACTATATCGGTCCGTCAGTGGCGGGTATCAGCACGATTTCGGGTCTGTTGCAACCCCGCGAGCAGACGCCGACCACATCCGGGGTGATCGGTCCCGCCGGTATGGCGGCATTCCCCCCGCGCACCGCGTATGCTCCCAACTCGCCGTATGCCATGGGGCCAACCGCCATGGCGCAGCCGCTGCAAGAGAGTACCTATATGATCTGGCGGTATGACGGCAACGGCAAAACACCGGATCCCAATGCCGCGTTCACTACGTATGTCTTCCTGAACGAGGAAGGCAAGGTGAAAGCGGTGGTGGTCAACCTGAACCCCCGCCAGGAAACGTCCCTGGCGCCTTTAAGGACACCCGGTAAAGCTTTGACTGTTGCTAAGCCGAACAGCCCGAAGGCGGTGGCGGTGGTAGACATCCGGACGGAAAGCGGCATCTCCTTCGGCACCAAGTTGAGCGATATCGTAAAGCAGTATAATTGGCCGGAACCGTTTACGCGCGTCGGGAACCTGTATTACTGCAATTATCCCGCGCAAAACGTCACCTTTGCGTTGGATGCCACCACCCGCAAAGTGACGTGTATCGGCATCGGTGCGTCCTTCACGGTCACCGCACAGACGCTCGTTCCGGGTCAGGCAGCCACGGTCTCCACTGGCGCCGGCCGGACCATGGTGCCGTCGGTTCCCGGCGGATACGCCAACGGCATGCAGGGCATGTCTCCCATGATACCGGGCATGATGTCGCCCGGGGGTATGTATCCGCCCGGCGGCGGCATGTATCCATCCGATGATGGCGGGGATGGCATGTATATGCCGCCTCGAGGAGATGGCGGCATGTATCAACCCGGCGGGGGCGGCATGTATCAGCCCGGCATGTAGGACCCGGAGGTGCTCGTTGTCTGGCGGGGCGGAGGGTAAAGCACTGCCATGGTCAGACGGCGGAAAAACCGGATGTCGTGACACCACGGCGCGCGATGAATGGTCAATGGCTTGCGTAAAGGATCCAGTGTCCACTGGGATTACGGATGGGGGATGCGATGAACTGTCGTCACCTGATTCTCGGTATACTTATCCTCGCTGCCTTCGTGGCGGCCACCGGCATGGAGAAACAGCTCGCGCGCGTGCGCCTGGGCATGAAACCGGACGAGATTACCACGCTGCTGGGCTCTCCGACGGCGGTCCTGATCGCGCAGCCGCCCCTTTCGACCGGTCCGTCAGCCCCGGCGCCGACGTCGCCGCAACCCCAGTTCGGTCCCGTGTCCGGCGCCGGCAACGCCGCCGCATCGACGCCGGATAATACGCTGGTGTTTCTCTACAAAGACCAGGAGATCGAGTTGGGCTCCAACACGACCATTAGCACCGGACTCGATATTGTCCCCGGCGCGCTGCCCGTCTGGGCGTATACCATCCGGGTGGCGCGGCTGGAGCTCAATCAGCAGGAGCTGTTCTATCGCATTAACGATACCTATTCCCTGGGCATTGTCATTTCGGGGGAAGGGAATGAAGCGCACGTCACGGATGCCATCGCGTGCTCGCTCAAACCACTTACCACCTGGCCGAGCGATCCCAAGCGGACGTTCAGTCGCACCGACCCCTATTTCCAGGACATGTTCTATTTCAAGTATGCGGCGAAAAACGCGCAGATCCTCAAGTCGGCCAAGAGTAAAAACGACCTGATGCTGACGGCGGGCACCTCAAAAGCCATTAAAATCGGCTCGAACGTGGCGGAAGTGCTGAAGGCCCATGGGTGGCCGACCTATTGCATCCCTTTCACCACGGAAGCGGCGGCCATCGTCACCTTCGACCCAAAGAGTCCGCAACCCAAAGTGACCGGAGCCCAGGGTGGCAATAGCGGGGGCGGTTCCGCCGAGTTTTCCACCGGCGCCACCGGGACATTGCGCGCCAGTTTCGCGAATAATTGCGTTCTCCTCTATCCGGATGAGGGACTCGCGCTGACGCTGATGAACTTCGTCGTCGTGCGCATCCAGATCGGACAGGAGATGCGAAGACCGTCCATGCAGAAGTTTGTACCGGACAACGGCGGAACACCGACGGGATCACCTGCCGCGATACGACAATAACGGAGTCTGCGAAAACACGTCCGGTTTGGCATGCTCGGTGGATAGACGAAAATTCGCTCATCCACCGAGCATAACTTGCTTGATAACCGGGTATGCTTGTCAGCAAGTTGGGTTCCGTTCCCCCACCAGAACTCCGAATTATCAATTGCATCAGGCGTTCAGTAAAGGAAAGAAACAATGAGGCAATCTCACCCACGGCATTTGATGGTGACGGTCTTGATCCTGGTGATGCTGGCGGCCTTCCTGGTGGGCTATCATGTACGCGATTACAGCCACACACGACCGGCCTGGGCTGCGCTGGCTATGCCCTCCACCTCGCTAGGTACGCTGGATAACACGGTCACTTTGCGCCCCGTTGAGTTGTTCCAGGAAGCACTGGAACAAGTGCAGGCCAATTATGTCGAGCCGGTCGATAATGCCACGCAAGCGCAACTGGTCTACTCCGCGATTCGCGGCATGTTGCTGCCGCTGAAGGATCCGTATACTCGCTTCATGGATCCCAAGGAATACACCGAGTTCAACACGGATAACCAGGGGTCGCTGAGCGGCATCGGCGCCACGCTCAGCATGCTGGAGATTCCCGCGCAAACCGCTAAAAGCGGTGAAGGCGTGCTGCCCCCGATTGTCTGCCCGGTGTGCGGGACGGTGATTACCGATGTCAAGCACTACCGCGTGGGCATCGTCGAGCCGCTGCCCGGTTCACCCGCAAAGGACGCCGGATTGCAGGCCGGCGACTTCATTCTGAAGGTCGACGACGAGAGCACCGACGGCAAGACGGTGGGCGAAGTGGCGGACAAAATCCGCGGCGAAAAGGGTACGAAGGTCACGCTGACCATCGCGCGCAAGGGCATTGAAAAACCACTTGATATCGCCATCACCCGCGCCCAGATCGAAGTGCCGTCGCTGGAAAAGAAGATGCTGGACGACAAAATCGGCTACCTCCATCTACTGACCTTCAACGAGAAGACCAACGTGGAAACCCGCGCGGCGCTCCAGTGGATGCGGCAAGAAGGCGCGCGCGGACTGGTGCTCGATCTACGCAATAATCCCGGCGGCCTGCTGCGGCAGTGCATCTTCGTCGCCAGCATGCTGCTGCCCGACGACAACAAGCTGATTGTGGAAACGAAACCCCGCAACGGGCGCGATGAGCCATACAATCGCTCCGGCGCTCAGCTCTGGGATCAGCCCATTGTCGTACTGGTGAATAAAAACAGCGCCAGCGCCTCGGAAATCCTGAGCGGCGCGCTGAAAGACTACAAACGGGCCACGATCGTGGGCGAGTCCACCTTCGGCAAAGCCCTGGTGCAGACGGTCATCCCGCTGAGCAACGGCTCGGCCATGGCCATCACCACGGCCCACTACTACACGCCCAGCGGCTACGATGTCGGCAAGAAAGGCGTCAAGCCGGATGTCGAGGTGGAGCTGGCGAAGGATGCGCAAACGTTGAGCGAAACGGACAATCAGGCTCAGGAGGCCATCCGCATCCTGAAGACCGCGATGGCGAAGGCCCAATAACGCGATACCTTCGCACGTTTGACACGCTCCGGGCGCCTCGCGCCCGGAGCGTGTCGTTTTACTGGAAGCTTTTCATGCGCGAGTTCCGTAGCCGCATCCCTTTACAGGTGCGGGCGGCCTTGCACCCCGGTCCCGTGCCGCATCCCTTTACGGGTGCGGTCGGCCTTGCTGATGGGGATCGGACGATGAGGATACCGGTGACGACATATCGCACATGGCCGGGGTGCAAAGCCGGCCGCACCCGTAAAGGGATGCGGCTACGGAACTCGCGCACGAAAGCTCTTAGGGGATTACGGGGTCCAGCCCAGCGCCAGCGCGAGCACAGCTTTCTGGGCATGCAGGCGGTTTTCCGCCTGATCCAGCACGATGGATTGCGGACTGTCCAGTACGTCGCCGGTAATCTCCTCGCCGCGATGGGCGGGCAGGCAGTGCATCACTACGGCGTCAGGTTTGGCATGGCGCAACAGCGCGGCGTTCAATTGATAGGGCGGAAAGACGCGCAGGCGCTCGGCGCGCTCCTCCTCCTGCCCCATGCTGGTCCATACATCGGTATACACCGCATCGGCGCCGGCGACCATCTCTGCCGCGTCGCGGCCAATTTCGATCCGCGCATCGGTTTCGGCGGCAACGGCGCGAGCGCGCGCGACGATCTCCGGCAGGGGGTCATACCCCTCTGGACAGGCGAGGCTGAAGTGGGCGCCCACCTTCGCGGCCAGCAGCATCAGGCTGTGCACCACGTTGTTGCCGTCGCCGACAAAGGCCAGTTTGCGACCCGCCAACGGCGCTTTGTGCTCGCTCAGCGCGAGAAAGTCGGCGAGGGCCTGGCAGGGATGCTCGCGGTCGGAAAGCGCGTTGACCACCGGCACCGTCGCGTACTCGCTCAGCGCGAGGATCGTGTGATGCGAGAAGGTGCGCGCCATGATGGCCTGCACCCAGCGCGACAGGTTGCGCGCCACGTCCTCCACCGGCTCGCGCGTACCCAACCCGATGTCGGACGGCGCCAGGTAGATGGCGTGCCCCCCCATCTGCGTCATTGCCACCTCGAAGGTGACGCGCGTGCGCAGCGACGGCTTCTCGAAGATCATCGCCAGAGTCTGTCCCTGCGCGAACCGGGCAACCCGCGCCGGCTCGCGCTTCAGCGTGCCCGCGGCGGTCAGGATATCGGCGATCTCTTCCGGCGTGAAGTCATCGATCGACAGCAGGTTGCGATTACGCAGTCCCATCATCAGCATCTCCATCAGGCGGTGTTCCGGCGCGCGGCAATTCCCGCTGCGCGGCACGCAGCATCCACAACAAATGCGCGAACAACGCAACGGCGGCAGCCAGACCGCCGTAAATGAACAGGCGCTGCCAGACCGGCAGGCGGCCCAACCGCGCAAACAGCGCCGCCATCTCGCCGGCGACCGTGCTTTGCGGCACCGGGCCGATGAAATACTGCAGCAGACTGAATACTCCAATGATGAGGGCAAAGGTCAGCCAGACCTCGATGACGATGCCGATAACCCGCCCGCGGTTGATACCCAGCGACCCCAGGTGGATGAACAACAGCAAGCTGACATACGCCAGCGCCAACGCCATCAGAATCAACAGGACGACAAAGTCGCTCATTCGCCCATATTGTACCGTGCATCGCGTCGGCTTGCCAAGACTTCCCGGTTCTTAAAAAAGAGTGTTTCGCGGGAATCCGGTCAGAAATAGAGCACCATGATATTGCCGCGCACCTTCCAGGTGCCGTTTTCCTTGACCATAATGAAACCGCCGTCGAATTTCATGCTGTAAGACAGAATACCCCAATGGTAGGTGAGCCGGGCTTTATAGCGGGCAAATGGCTCGCCCCAGCGGGTGGTAGACTTGCTGAATTCGAAATGTGAAACTGACATGCCATCATTCGGGTCGTCATCGCTGTCCATCCACCGATGTGAGAGCTTGGTGATATCGTCCATATCGCCGTGCTGCCAGGCCTTCAGAAACTGTTCGCTCGTCCGGGTCACCACGGGTTCATAATTGCGATCCTGGTCAGTGACGCTTTTCTTGGGCAAATTGAAGACGGCGGGTACTTTCTGATAAAACAACACCTGGCGCACGTACCAGTTGTCGTCGCGCCGCATCAGCAGGATCCCGCCTTTCGCGGGGAACTTGTCGTCTTTGACTTTGGCGGTGAACTCGACCAACGCCTGGGTGTCACTGACCTTGGGGCGTTGCAACACCGGCGTCCCGTCGAACAGGTAGGGGCCAAACAGATTCTCATCCTGAGTCGGCAGGCGCGATCGGAGCTTCGCGTAGTCGTTCCGTGCGTAGGCGGTGAGATAATCCTGCACGATCTCCCGCTGTTCCGCATCGCCCTCCGCATACGCGAACCAGACCGGCACGATGGTGGCAACAATAATGAATATACTGATCCAGATCAACCGTTGCATTTCTTTTCCCCTCATCCTGAATTGATGAACCGCGGGCCACTCTAATCAGTCAATTTATTAATACTCAAGAAAGGCCGCCCCGGTTGCACCGAAGCGCGCTATCAGATTTCTACTTAGTCTACTCCGCGCTGCGGGCATGGTCAAGGCTGGCGCTACCGCGACAGGAAACTGACGGTGAGGAACGCGATACCCGCGCCGATGCACATGCCGGTGAAGATGTCGGATGGCCAGTGCGCGCGATCGTTCAAGCGGGAGAGCGCTACCAGTAGCGCCAGCACAAAGGCCGCCACTTGCAGCGAGAGGAACGGCGCACACAGCCCGATGACCACCAGCACGGAAGCCGACGCCGAGGTGTGACCGGAGGGAAAGGAGCGATGCGTGGAGCGCAGGTGCGGGCCTTCCCAGTCGCGGGCGGTGGGGCTGTGTTCAGGCCGATGCCGCCGTGTGAGGATCTGCAAGCTCTGGCAGACGGCGCCGGTGAGGAGGAAGCTGACCGCGCAGAGCAGCGAGAGACGCGTGGCCCACGCGATGTGCGCCGCGAGCCCGATGACGAGCAGCAGCGCGAGCGGCGGCAGCGTATACCGCCCATCGCCCAGCGGCTTGACGATGGCAGCAAGGCGATCGGTCAGCCGCGTGCGCTGACGCTGCATACAGGACATGATCGGCACGTCGAACGCATACAGGACCAGCGCGATGGCCGCCAACCCGGGCGGCAGCAGCCACCAGGATACGGAGGGAAGGCTCGTTGTGATCAATACAGACATACTGTCCTGTTCAGGCAGGTCGCCGGCTGACTCCCGCTGCTTTGTAGAGCGACGCGAGCTCGTCCTCGCTCAAATCGCGCCACTGGCCTTCCGGCAGATCGCCCAGGGCAAGGGGACCGAGGCGGACGCGCGATAGCGAGATGACCGGCGCCTCGACGGCCTCCAGCATGCGGCGCACCTGCCGTTTGCGCCCTTCGTGAATGGTGACTTCCACCAGCGTGCGGTCGGCACGGGTAAATACGCGGCGCACCTGCGCGGGCGCGGTGACGCCATCCGCCAGCGGGATACCCTGGCGCAGCCGGTGCAGCGCGTCGTTGCTGGGAATGCCGCGCACCCACGCGCGGTAGGTCTTATCCACCACGTGGCGTGGGTGCGTCAGCGCGAAGGTGAGCTCGCCATCGTTCGTCAGCAGCAGCAAGCCCGTGGTATTCTTATCCAGCCGCCCCACCGGGTGCAGGCCGGGAATGGGGGGAACCAGCGACATCACCGTGTCGGTGGCGTGCGGGTCCTTGCGCGAGGTGACGAGACCCGCGGACTTGTTGAGCATGATGGTGCGCCAGGCAGGCAAATGCACGGGCTTCCCATCCACCATCACCACATCGCGTGCTGGATCGGCGCGATCACCCAGACTGACCACCCGGCCGTTCACCGTCACCCTGCCAGCTTTGATCAGCTCTTCGGCGTGCCGCCTTGAGCTCACGCCGGCGGCGGCGAGCATTTTTTGTACGCGTTCCATAGAGTACCCCGATCACGGCCAGCAGCGCGACGACAGCCAGCGAATACAGGAGCGCCAGGCCCGCGCGCATCCACCACGCGACCGGCACCGCCGCCAGCGTCACAGCGGGTGCCGAGACGACCGCCCGGCCATCACGGTAGAGTGTCAGCGTCCCGACCTGTATACCCTGGCGGACCGGTGCTGTCAACCGTTGCCCCGTAAACCGCACCTCATCCCGCACTGTGCCGGATTTCGGCACTGGAGCCCCCAGGACACTGCCCACGCCCAGCGGAATGGTGCGCGCTGCGCCGCGGAACACCGGCACTTCGATCCCCGGTTGCGTCTCGCTGGCGTAGGTTTGCCAGGTATACTGGGAAAAGCCGTACTGGAATAGCGTCAACGCATCCTTGTACCGGTCTTTGTCATTCAAAAAGACAGCAATCAATTGCCAGCCATTGATAGTGGCGGACCCGACATAGCACTCCCCGGAGATCTCCATGTAGCCGGTCTTCACCCCATCCACTCGCGCACCCGGCACCCCCGGCACCTCGCGTCCCAGCAGGTTATTATGGTTATGCAAGTTCACGTAACCGCGCGGGCTGGCATACACCTTGATATCGCCGCCCCCGCCCAGGATAATGCGCTGCCGAATCTCGGGATAATCCATCAGCGCGCAGCGCGTCATGATGGCCAGATCTCGCGCGGAGCATTGATGATCCATCCTGTAGTATTGCGGTCGCGTGTAGCCGTGCGGATTGGTGAAGTGCGTATGCTTCAAGCCCAGCGCTTTTGCTTTGTCGTTCATCCAGCCCACGAAGGTCTGCTCGTCGCCGGCCAGGTATTCGGCGGCGGCGACCGTGGCTTCGTTGGAGGAAATCACCAGCGCGGCGGTCAGCAGATCCCCCAGTTTCACGGTATCGCCCGCGGCGAACTGCGAGCTGCCCCCCTGCGCCACTTCGAAGGCATGCCGGCTGACGGTCACCGGCTCCTGCAGCCGGTTGCGACCATGATCCAGGATCACCATGGCGGTCATGATCTTCGTGGTGCTGGCCATGGGCAGGGGTTCGTCCGGATTACTTGCCCACAGCACCATCCCGCTTTGACGGTCCATCAAAATCGCCGCCCGCGCGGCCACCTGGGGAAACTGGAGTACCGGTTCATCCGCGAGGACGGGAAGAGCGATCAGGATCAACAGCAGCCAGGCAATGCGTCTCATGTCGCCGTATTGTACCCGCTCCACGGCAACCTGCCAACCCCTGCGGCACGCGGGTCTCGTGAACGGTGCACATTGGTGTTGCGGGTGGTATGCGGCGTTTTGCAGCGGCAACACCCCTTTTTCCGCAAATACCGGTAGGGCGACGGTCCGATGGCAGGCTGACCGGTGGTGCACAGGCGTCATATTACGGCAAGCACCCGATCTCTGGAGTGCGAAACCAGGTGCTATTGGGAACCGGCTCCCGGAAGCATGTTATGATAAACACAATTGATAATATATTTAAACCTTATACTCCGCACTACGGCAAAAATTTCCAAAAACCGACAACGGTTACGCCTGTGGAGTGCTGAGGCGCATGATGTCCTGCTGTTGATCGTCGTCCGGCAGTGGATCGTCCGCCTCCGTGACTGAGGTTTCGTCCAGCACCCGGCGAATCTGCTCGGGTTTCATCACCATCACGCCGGTTTCCTCGGCCCGGTAAATTTCGTGGATCAGCAGACTGGCCAGCATGAGATCGACGAATTCGGGCTTGAACTGCTTGCCGCGCTGCCGGATCAGCTCGCGGCGGATTTCGTGTTCGGGCAAACGTGTACGATAGCAGCGGTTGCCGCTCATCGCGTGCACGGCGTCGCAGATGGCCAGCACCTGCGCTTCCCAGGGGATCTGCTCGCCCGCCAGCCCATCGGGATAGCCGCGGCCATCCCAGCGTTCATGGTGGGCGCGGACGATGGGCGCCAGGTCGGAAAGCGCCTCAACGTTGCTGATAATCTCCGCGCTCAGCACCGGGTGGTGCTGCAGGGAAGCTCGGTCGGCATCGCTCAACGCTTCGGACTTGTTCAGGATATCTTCGGGAATGCCGATTTTCCCCAGGTCGTGCACCAGGGCGGCCCGTTTCAGACGCATCAGATCGTATTGCGGCAAGCTCATATATTGCGCGAACTGGTCCACCAGCCAGAGCACGGACATACTGTGCTGGCCGCTGTAGGCGTCGCGCAGATCCAGGCTCATCAGCAGCGCATAGATGGTGTCGCGCACGTGCGTGGAAATGCGGTGTTTCGCCTGTTCCACTTCCTGGCGCAATGTCTGCAGGTCGCTCTGAATCGCCTGCAGCGTGGCAGTGCTCAGCCGCGTCTCCTCCCGGCGCTCGATGCCGCGGGCGACCACGCCTTCCAGTTCGCGGGGATCGAACGGCTTGGTAATATAATCGAAAGCGCCAAGGTGGATTGCCTTGCGCGCCGTATCGATGGACGCGTAGGCGGTGACCAGGATCACCTCGACATCAGGATCGACCGATTTAATATTATTCAGCACCTCGATGCCATGCATGTCGCCCAAGCGCAGATCGAGCAACACCACATCCGGGCGCACCTCGGGAAACCGGGCGATAGCATCGCCGCCATTCACCGCCATGACGACATCGTAGCGTGTTTTCAGCAAGATGCGAATGGATTCACGGACCCCACGTTCATCGTCTACGACGAGCACTTTGTGATGCGTCATAACTGCTCTCCTTACCGGCCTCTTCGTGTTCGGAGCGCAATGGCAGCCGGCACACGATGGCTAAAACATTTTCGATAGATGACATGTCTAGAATGCCTGCATGTTGTTCGATGATATATTGGGCTGTCGCCAACCCGAGGTCGACATCCTCCTCGGACAGCTCGATGAACTGCTGCCAGGGATTCAGGAATTGCTCAGGCACCACGCCGGGTGCGACCGGCGTTTCCACGTGGATGACCACCATTTCCGCCTCCATGCTGACCTTCATGGTGACGGGCGTTTGGTGGAAGGAGAGACGGATGGCCGTGCGCAGGATGCAGGTGAAGGCCGTCTCCAACCGTTGCTCGTCGGCACACAGCATGGGCAGTGCCATCGGGAAGGAGGTGACCACCGCGGCGCGCATTTCATCGGTGCCGGTTACACGCTCGAGCACGGGCATCAGATCCATGGGATGGAACTGCAGCTCGACGTGATCGGTAAGCACCAGCAGTTGTTCGAGAATCAGGTTGACGCGACCGATCTCGCCTTGCAGCACGGACTCGCAGAATATCTTGAAGTCCGTATCGCCGGCGCGCTCCGGCGCCAGCGCGCTGAAGGTAGAGAGCGCCACCAGTGGGTTGCGCAGCTCGTGGGCCAGGTAGTGCACCAGATTGGTGAGCACTTCCAGGTTGACACGGCGGTCATGCTCAACCTCCAGGCGCTTCTGTGCCGTCAAGTCCTCGATAAGCAGCATGGCACTTGGCGGCGTGGTAGCCAGCGCGTAGCAGGATACCGCCAGCGGGCGCTGGATGGCGGAAACGTCCGTCTCGCACCGCGGCAAATCTTTTCGCTGAATCAGCGACTCATACGCCAGGTCGCCCAACGGCGACGGCAGCGAGCGCAGATCGGCGGCAAACAGCGCTGCCCGCGACTTGCCCAGGATGGCGGCGGCAGCGGCATTGACAAAAGCAATGCGTTGATCTTCCCCCAGCACTAAGGCGCCGGTGGGGATCACGCTCAGCATATGCTCTGTCATTTCCTGCTGCACGCGCAGAGCACGATGCATCCGGCAGTGGTTGACGGACGATGCGATCTGACCGCCAAGGGCGAACAGCGCCTCCATTTCGACCGGCGTGAATCCCTGGCCGAACAGGCGCGGACCGATGCCCAGGATGCCCACGAGCTGCCCGTCGAACATCACCGGCACCGCCGTGTCCG
>Ga0172368_10000832_pt1 | contig 43607 bp, 35 predicted proteins | sample Lak11m_FD_114540 | JGI IMG/M metagenome (GOLD analysis project Ga0172368, IMG submission 114540) | Freshwater microbial communities from Kabuno Bay, South-Kivu, Congo - kab_022012_11m | ecosystem: Environmental > Aquatic > Freshwater > Lake | place: Democratic Republic of the Congo: South-Kivu... | reverse complement strand
TAAGAAAAGCATCAGAAAAAAAATGAGCATAAAAGAATTAAATACTTACAAAGAAAGTATTCTTTCAGTTGCTGAACACTTCGGAGTAAAAAATATTCGAGTGTTCGGTTCAATGGCAAGAAATGAAGAAGATGTTGAAAGTGATATAGATTTTCTGGTAGAAATGGAAAAGGGGAAAACCATCTTAGATCGCATCGCCTTTACTCAAGAGCTTCAAAGACTTCTTGGAAAAAAAGTTGATGTCATCTCCGAAAAAGCAATTCAAGGAAGGATAAAAGAAAATATTTTAAGAGACGCGGTAAAACTTTGAGAAATCAGATTGAATGGTTAAAAGATATTTTTGACGCAATTCTTCAAATTGAAAAATATGCCGTTAAGGGAGAACGTGAATATTTTCAAAACGAATTAATTCAAAAATGGATGGTTTATCATCTACAAATAATTGGGGAAGCTGCAAATAAAACTTCGTAAGAAACTAAAATAAGAACCACTAATATTCCGTGGGAACAAATTGTCGGATTAAGAAATATTATTGTTCATGAATATTTTGGAATCGATTTGGAAGAAATTTGGAACACCATTCAATTCGATATTCCAAAATTAAAAGAAGAAATCGTTAAAATAATCCAATCGCTTAGTAACCAATAATTTAAACCGCCCCTTGTCTCTGTGGTAAAGCAATTTTTCTTTCACCACAGAGTCACAGAGACACTGAGATTCTTATTTCAATTCCGGAACTCTTCCCGGTGTCCAGGGCGCACCAATTTTTTCCATTTCATTTTCAATTGCTCTTACTTCAACTTCATCTATTTGTTTTAGCTGCTGTAGTATTGGCTGCAGCGATTCATGCAAAACATCGTACGCTACTCTTTGATTTTTTGTTACGTTTGAAGTTGAGTTCGACTGCGCGTAAATTAGTTTATCCAATCGCCAATTAAGCGGAACTTCCTGCGGAGGAATTTCTTCAGCGCTTGCTTTCCCCGGTTTTCCCGTGAACGCAAAAAGAATATTCTCGAGTTTAGTTGAAAGAACTTCAACTTTTTTCATCAATGTAAAAGATGCCGATGGAGTGTTGTTCAACGTTTGCTTGAGCGTTTCCATTTTAGCTTGAAGCTCCTGAGCCAATTTTTGAGCGCCCCAAACCGACTTTGCCAGCTCGTACGATTTCTCCTCAAACTGAACCATCTCTTTCCGGTTCTCTGCCGGAATGGTAGTGTTGTTCAACGGCATTACGGTAAATTCAACCGGACCGACTAATTGTTTTTCTTCATCGCGCGCAATCATCGAGAGACTAACTTTATATTTTCCCGGTAAAACCAACATCGAACTATTTTGTTTTGCCGTCGGATTAAATTTATTTTCTTTTGCCGTTACCGGTTCAGTTGATTCATAACGCAAATCCCACGTAATGCGGTTGACGCCTGCGGACGCTGATTTTGTAAGCTTGCGAACTACATTGCCGGCTTCATCGGTAAAAGTAAAAATAACGTACGGCGCAATTTCAGATTCTTCATTTTTTGATTCTTCATACGTTGGCTGTGGAATTGGTTTTCCATCTTTGAATAACGCTTTCTCTTTTTCTTTTCTTTCGGCTTTTGCTGTTTTCGGAATTTCATTTATATAATACGTGATCACCGCTCCAAATTCCGGATTAGCTGCTTTGAAATACGTTGAACCTTGTCCGTATCTCCCTTGACTTTGAATATAAAGATAAGCGTCGCGCACCGGAAAAATTTCCGCTGCTTTTTCAAGTGAAGTTTTGGAGACTGAACGTAACGCGGAGTAATCATCAAGAATATAAAATCCCCGCCCAAAGGTAGCCACGACTAAATCTTTTTCTTTCTCTTGAATTGCGAGATCGGTTACTTTGATATTTGGAATTCCGTTTTTTAATTGAATCCATTTTTCACCTCCATCAATTGAAAAGAAAACTCCCCATTCGGTTCCAACAAAAAGAAGATTCTGATTTACAGGGTCTTCGATAATTGTATTCACCGCACCGTTGATGGGCAAGTTTCCGGCAATTGATTTCCATGATTTTCCTTTGTCGTTACTTCTGAAAAGATACGGTTTAAAATCATCCCGCTTATGATTGTTGAACGAAGCGTACACAACATTTTCACTAAAGCGCGAAGGGAGAAGATCGCTCACCAATGTGTACTTTGGAACGTCGGTGATGTTTTCAATTTTTCTCCAAGTTTTTGCATCTTCAGTAACTTGAATTAATCCATCGTCGGTTCCGGCGTACAAAAGATTTTCTTTTAAAGGCGATTCCGCAAGCGCAACAATCAATCCGAATTGCGAAGTGCTCGCATCTTTTGCAAGCGCATCGGAACTCCAATATTTTCCCATCACCGGAAAAGTATTTCTGTCGGTTTGCGTAGTAAGATCGCCGCTGATTGCAGACCAGCTATCGCCTCTATCATCGCTTCTAAAAACTTTTTCCGCCGCAATGTATAAACGCGAATGCGAGTGCGGGCTGATAATAAAGGGCGTATCCCAATACCATTTGAAAGTTTTTTCTCCCTTTGCCGGTTCCGGACGCACGTCAATAAGTTCGCCGCTTCTTTTATCGTAACGAATAATATTTCCATACTGCGATTCGGAGTAAATAATATTCGGATCGGACGGATCAATCGCTTGAAAGAATCCGTCGCCGCCGACGGTCATTAACCAATCGCTATTGATAATACCGTCTTCGTTTATGGTGCGCGATGGACCGCCCATGCTTTGGTTGTCTTGCGTTCCGCCGAAAACAGTATAAAACGGTAAACTGTTATCAAGCGAAACGCGGTAAAATTGAGTAACCGGTAAGTTGCATTTGAAAAGCCAATTTGCGCCGCCGTCAAACGACTCATAAATTCCGCCATCTCCGCCGATCAAGAAATGTTTTGTATCGGAAGGATCAATCCAGAAAGCATGGTCATCAACGTGGCGTGCATTGTTGCCGATCGGCTTCCAGGTTTTTCCGCCGTCTTCCGTAAATTTAGAAACAACGTCCATCAGAAAAACTTTATCGGCATCTTTCGGGTCGCAATAAATCTCATTAAAATATTGCCCGGATGCGTAGGTATCGCTCATCTTTTCCCAGGTTGCGCCACGGTTAGTTGAACGGAAAAATCCGCTGCTTTTTTCTGCGGCTTCAAGGCTTAAATAAACCATGTCGGGATTAACGGGAGACACAGCAAATCCGGTTCCGCCAAGATCAACACCGGGAAGCCCTTTCATAATTTTTTCCCATGTGGTTCCGGCATCGGTTGATTTATAAATTGCTGTTTCGGGTCCGCCGCCGATTTTTGTGAAGATGTGTCTTCTTCTTTGTTCGGATGTTGCGTAAAGTACGTCGGGATTTCTCGGATCAAAAGCGATGTTATTAACTCCTGTATTCTCGCTGATGTTCAAAATTTTCGTCCACGTTTTTCCGCCGTCGATAGTTTTATAAAGTCCGCGATCGCCGCCCGATCCCCAAACAGAGCCTTCTGCAGCAACATACACAACATTTGAATTGCGCGGATCAATACAAATACCGCCAATCTGGCGCGAATCTTTTAAGCCCATGAAAGTCCAGCTTTGTCCGCCGTCAGTTGATTTATAGACTCCGGTTCCGTAGCCAAGCGCCCGCTGATGATTATTCTCGCCGCTGCCAACCCAAACTACGTTGGCGTTCGTCGGATCCAACTTTACTACGCCGAGCGAATAAGGAAGCGTGTCGGCAATAGCATTCCATGTTGTGCCGTTATTGGTTGTTTTCCACAAGTGTCCGCTGGCTGTTGCAACGTAGTATTCATTTTTGTTGTTGGGATTCACGGCAAAGTCGGCAATGCGTCCCGAGTTCCACGCCGGTCCGATACTGCGGAATTTTAATCCGGCAAAAGTGCCACCGGTTAATTTATCTTTTGCATCTTCCTTTTGTGCAAAAAGAGAAAAGGTAAAACCGAAAAGAAGAAAGAGAAACAAAAACTTTTTCATATAACATCCTTTTGAAACTTATTTTCCGAATGCGCGTTTGGTGGTTGGAAACCAACTTGAATATTTTTATTGGTCAAAGATACCTAACCTTGTTTAAACAGCTAAATTTTTTTTTGCTGATTCTCATTCAAAAAGATTATTTTTGAAACCAACAATTTTAGGAATTTCATGAAAAATTTCTGTCTAATAACTATAGTTCTCTTTTCATTTTCTGCATCGTTGTTCGGTTATCCCGGCGGAGTAAGCGGCTACACAAAAAAAACGGGAAACAACGGATGCTATTGTCATACTTCATCAACCACCTCCTCGGTGATCGTTTCAATTAAAGGTCCGGTAAGTTTACAACCTTCTCAAATAGGAGATTATACCGTAACCGTTTCCGGCGGCGCCGGTACTGCGGTTGGAGTTGATATTGCTGCCGTTGGCGGCACTCTGCAAACAAGCGACGCTAACTTGAAAACTATGAATAGCGAACTGACTCATCCGAGTAAAAGAGTTTTTTCCGGCGGACAATATGTTTTCAAATTTAAACTTACCGCCCCTTCAATCACCGGCAAAGTAACATTGTACGCAACCGCTTGCAGTAAAAAATCACAGTGGAATTTCGCATCAAACTTTGACGTAGCTATTGAAAGCGTTACCGGAATAAATGAGGCGAATACAACTCCGGCAAGTTTCCAACTTTCACAAAATTATCCGAATCCGTTTAATCCTACAACCACAATGGCGTATCAAATTCCCAGCGAAGGATTGGTAACGCTTAACGTCTACGATATTCTCGGCAACGAAATTACAACGCTTGTGAATGAACGGAAAGCAAAAGGAAGTTATACGGTCGTATTTGATGCTTCAAATCTTGCAAATGGAATGTATCTGTATCAACTAAAAGCTGAAGGTTACGTTTCAACTAAGAAAATGATTTTTTTAAAATAGAATTGATTTTCTGAAAATGGCGAACCGCTGACGATTCAATTTTTTTGAACCGACAGAAAATACTTTTATATTTTTCTCTTGACAACTGCGTGACATTTAGATATTTTAAGCTTAAACTTTTTAACATTAATATAAATAAATGAAAACGAGAAAAGAATACGGTAAAAAACAAGATTTAGCTCTTTCCATGTGGGTTAAACTTGCGCGTGCATATACCACGTTCAGCAAAAAATCGCTGGAAAATATCCGCAGTTTTAATCTTACCGAACCGCAATTCAGCGTGCTGGAAAGCCTTGGACATTTAGGTCCGATGACCATCGGATCGCTCTGTACCAAGCAGCTTGTGAGCGGCGGAAACATGACGCTTGTAGTGGACAATCTTGAAAAAGAAGGTCTCGCTCAACGAGTTTACAATAAAGAAGACCGACGGAAAATCACGATTCAACTTACCACAAAAGGACAAAAGCTGTTTGAAGAAATCTTTTCCGAACATGCAAAACATATTGAAAAATTAGCTTCAGTACTTACCGAAAAAGAACAGGAAGAATTAGCGCGACTACTAAAAAAACTCGGATGCGGACTCTCGGGAACTAAATAAAATTTTTTTGCGTTAATACTTTAAACTTAAAATACCACAACTTGAAGAATTATTACATGAACACCGAATCAACAAATACCGAACAGACGAACGACATTCTTTCATTAATCAAAAAAAGATGGAGTGCGCGTGAATTTGATCCCGAACAACAAATTTCTCAGCAAGACTTATTGCTACTTTTTGAAGCTGCAAGATGGTCACCTTCGGCATACAATGAACAACCGTGGAATTTTATTGTAGTTACAAAAAATAATCCGGAGCAATTTGAAAAAATGATCGGGCTATTAATGGAGGGAAATAAACCATGGGCTTCAAATGCGTTTGCGCTGGTGTTAACGGTTGCATCTCTTAAAGCCTCTCACAATAATTCAGATAACTTTCATGCGCTTTATGATCTTGGCGCAAGCGTTGCCAACCTAACCGTGCAGGCAACCGAGTTGAACATTGTTGTTGATCAAATGGGAGGATTTTACCACGATAAAGCGAAACAAGTATTCGAACTAAATGAAAATTATATACCGGTATCAATACTTGCAATTGGTTATGCACCGGAAAATGAAAGTTTTGAAATTCGTAAAAAAGAGAAATTTGCCACAAGACGTCGGAAACCATTAAGTCAATTTGTTTTCAAGAATAATTGGGGCAATCCCTTTTCATCTGTAAACGATTTTTCAAAAAATTGAGTGACATTATGATTAATATTATAAAAAGCAATTCACGCGGTAGAACAAAAATTGATTGGCTCAACAGCTACCACTCTTTTTCATTCTCAGATTATTTTGATAGAACAAGAATGCACTTTGGACCATTGCGTGTGCTGAACGAAGATTTTATTAACGCCGATTCCGGTTTTCCTACGCATCCCCATAAGAATATGGAAATTATTACCTACGTGCTGCAAGGCGCTCTCGAGCATCGAGACAGCACCGGAACGCATTCCGTAATCAATGCCGGTGACCTCCAAAAAATGACCGCCGGAAAAGGCGTGTTTCATTCTGAATTTAATCCTTCAAAAATTGAAGAAGTTCATCTCTTTCAAATTTGGATTATGCCGGACGAATCCGATTTAACGCCTTCTTATGAGCAAATCACTTTTTCTAAAGAAGAACGAAAAAATAAATTCCAGCTCGTCGCTTCAAATAAAAAAAATTCGGAGACAATTTTTATTAGTCAGGATGTTATTCTTTATCTCGCGGATATGGAAAAAGGAAAAGAGCTGAACTATCAACTTGAAAGCGGTAGAGGAATATTTCTTCAGGCAATTTCTGGGGATGTTGCTATCAATGGAATACCGCTATCACAGGGAGACGCCGCCGAAATAACTGGCGAAAATCTACTCACCTTTTCTGCCGGCAGCAACTCCGAACTTATGTTATTCGATGTAAAAATTTAATTCAAATAAAAAACAAAAGGAACACAGACAATGAAACAACTCATTCTTGCAGCAGCTATGCTCTTTATTTCAGCAAGTACATTTGCACAAACACAAACCTGGAAAGCCGATGTAGCGCATTCAAAAGTCGGGTTCACCATCAGCCACCTTGTAGTCTCGGAAGTTGAAGGAAAATTTTCCGATTTCTCAGCCACGATTACAACAGACGAAACCGGTAAACTTCAAAAAGTTGAAGCGGTGATTAAAACTGCTTCAGTTAATACCGATAATGAAGCGCGCGACAAACACCTCAAATCGGATGACTTCTTTTCTGCCGAAAAATTCCCGGAATTAACGTTCGTTAGCAAATCAATTAAAGCTTCCGGTAAAAACGGGTATAAAGTTACCGGCGATTTAACCATGCACGGCGTTACAAAAACCGTTACGCTCGATACCAAATACAATGGTCAGGTAAAAGACCCGTGGGGAAACGTAAAATCGGGCTGGGTTGCAACAACTTCGCTAAACAGATTTGACTACGGATTGTCGTGGAGCAAAGCGATTGAAACCGGCGGACTTGTAGTCGGCAAGGACGTGGATATCAGCTTAAAATTGGAATTCGGTTTACAGAAGTAATTCTCACCCAAATTTTATCCGGCGGCAGTTCAGCAATGAGTGCCGCCTTTTTATTCCCCTTCAAGTTGAACTTTATCATTGCAGCAACAGTTAAATTAGCAGAAGAATGCTGCGCTGAATCGTTCCTCATTTCAGTTTAATCTTTCGTACACATTCTTCAACAAACAATTACCCGCCCGCGTTCGGGGGAATTTTGCTACACGTTCAAAAATCATTTGAAACCTACTAAAGCGCAAAATAATCCTCTATAATCACTGGGCTATTTTTCTTATATTTTCATTGTAAAAGGATTATTTTATGTTTGAAATCGTAATTTTTAGAGCAGTTCATATTATTTCAGTTATAATTTGGCTTGGAGTTATTCCGGCGGATTTATTAGTGAGAAAAATTATCCGCGATAAAAAAGGTACGGAAAGTGAAAAGACGCTCGTATCGTTTTGGCTGAAATTGACTAATCTCGGCGGAATGATTGGCGCAACAGGCGTGCTGGTATCGGGAATTTTTATGTCGATGATTTTTAATTACGGATTTTTTCAATTTGCCTCCGGCGCAAACCACTGGCTTTATACAAAACAGCTCATTGCAGTTATCGTATTGATTTTACTCGGCGCTGTTCTCATTCCAACCGGCGTAAGCGTTCGTAAAGCGGTAGAGAAAAGTAGCGTGGAGAATTCACCGCTTTCGGAAGAAACGTATGTGAACATCGCTAAACTCGGAAAGACAATCTCGGCAGTTAATTTTCTCATCGTAATAAATTTGCTGCTGGCGTTAACGCGGAATTTAATGTAACAATGAATGTATCATTCAATTTTTTTAATTTAGCATAGAATGAAAAAAGTCGCCATCCTCGGCTCAACCGGTTCAATAGGAGCTAACACGCTTGAGGTGATTAAAAATTTTCCCGATCATTTTTCAGTTGAAGCGCTCACGGTAAACACGCGCATCGATTTGCTTGAAAAACAGATTGAAGAATTTCATCCCAAAGTTGTAGCGGTAAAAGATGCTAAACTTGCCGCCGTTTTGAAAAGAAGTATCGGAAATAAATGCGACGTTCTTTCGGGCGATGAAGGGTTGATTGCAATAGCGGCGGAGTATGATTACGATATTTTTGTAGGCGCCATGGTTGGTTTTTGCGGTTTGGCGCCAACGCTCGAAGCGATTAAAAGAGGCAAACGCATTGCGCTGGCTAACAAAGAAACGCTTGTTGTTGCGGGCGAATTGGTAACCGAACTTGCAGAAAAATATCACGCGGAATTGCTTCCGGTAGATTCCGAGCACAGCGCGATTTTTCAATGTCTTGCCGGTGAACAAAGCAGCGGTGTTGACAAATTAATTTTAACCGCTTCCGGCGGACCGTTTTTGCACAAATCAAAAACGGAATTAGCCGGTGTTACCGTTAAAGAAGCGCTCAATCATCCGAACTGGAAAATGGGAAATAAAATTACCATCGATTCCGCCTCGCTGATGAATAAAGGGCTTGAAGTGATTGAGGCGCGCTGGCTGTTTGATATACCGACCGAGAAAATTGAAATTGTGGTGCACCCGCAATCAATTATTCATTCGATGGTGAAGTTTGTTGACGGTTCGATGAAAGCGCAGTTGAGTAAACCGGATATGAAGCTGCCGATTCAATACGCGTTGACGTATCCCGAAAGATTTGCGTCTCAATTTGTGGTAACGGATTTACCGCTGATACAAACGTTAACTTTTTTTGAGCCGGATTTTGATAAATTTGCATGTCTGAAATTGGCGTTCAATGTTTTAGATGCCGGTGGAACGTGTCCCTGCATTCTAAACGCTTCAAACGAAGTTGCGGTTGACAAATTTTTAAAAGGAAAAATAAAATTTTCGGAAATACCGGAAATTATTTCAAAGTCGTTAGACCGGTTTGAAAATCATTTAAAACCGGATTTGGAAACGATAATGATGTGTGACAAGGAAACAAGAATTTTTGCTGAACAATTGGTTTAAAAGGAGTCTTTTGGTTTATGAGTGAATTAATCTATTTTATTATAACGATTGCGATACTGGTTTTTATTCATGAGTTCGGGCATTTTGCCGCGGCTAAACTGAGCGGAATGCGCGTTGACGCTTTTGCAATTGGATTTGGCTACCGCTTGTTCGGATTCAATAAAAAATCCGGTTTCACTTACGGACCATTGCCAAAAGATTTTGACGGAGAAGGAAACACCGATTATCGCCTTTGTTTATTACCTCTTGGCGGTTATGTAAAAATTGCCGGTATGGTTGATGAAAGTATGGATACAACTTTTGCCGAGAGCGAACCGAAGCCGTGGGAGTTCCGCTCGAAAAGCACCGGGAAAAAAGTTTTTGTGATTACCGCAGGCGTTGCGATGAACCTGTTTCTTGCCGTCGCAATTTTCTGGGGATCGAATTTCTTTTACGGAAAGCAGTACACCAAAACCACTACGCTTGGAGTTGTGCATCAAGGCAGCGCCGCTGAAGCAGCCGGATTTCAATCGCACGATAAAATTTTATCCATCAACGGAACGCCCGTTAAATATTGGGAAGAAATTCGCACGGAAATTTTTATCAACACGATGGGAAAAGATTTAAAGGTAAAGGTTGAAAGAAATAATGCGAATGTATGGCTTTCTATTGCAAGGAAAAAAATTCCCGCCGACGAATCGAAAAATATTTTCTTAACTACTGAAAATTTAAAACCGGTTGTAGGCGATGTTTTGAAAAATTCAAAAGCCGATTCTGCCGGAATAAAAATTAACGACATTCTTTTGAAGATTGATAACGACGAGCTTGTTTCGGTTGAACAAACGATTCAAACTATTTCATCCTCCAAAGGAAAAACACTTTCGCTTGCCGTACTTAGAGATAAAGATACGGTTGCGTTAAGCGTTGCGCCGAATAAAGAAGGAAAGATCGGAATATTACTCGGAGGATATATTTATCTTGGTCCTACGGAACGCATTACCTACGGCGTATTTCAATCGGTTGCGCTTAGCGTAAAAGATATTGTGAGAATGACCGAACTTACTTTTGTGATGCTCAAAAATGTTATTACCGGTAAAATTGAAATGGGAAAAGCATTCGGCGGACCGATACGCATCGCTCAATTTGCAGCCCGTTCGGCTGATTCCGGTTTGTCAAGCTTTTTAATGTTCCTTGCTTTGTTAAGTTTGAACCTTGCTATCATCAATATTCTTCCGCTGCCGGTTTTAGACGGCGGACATTTGATCGTGATTTTAATTGAAGGATTTATCCGGCGCGAACTGCCTATTAAAGTGAAGATTGCAATTCAAAATACCGGACTCGTCCTCTTCTTTTTATTAACGGCGTTTATTATTTATAACGATATTTTGAATATGTAAGGTTTTTGAAAAAATAGTTTTAACAACGATGTTCTTGGTAAATTATATTTGTAGTTATTATGCAGCGAGTAGAGTCGTTAATAAATCTAAATGTGCGCATGTTTGAGTAGAAATTATGGTAGAGGAAATTGTAATGCGACACATGACCCAACGAAAAACTGACACGAAATTGGACAACAGACCGAAAAAAACTTAACTTTGATGAAATAGAAAATGGCTTACGAATCTGTAGATAAATTACAAAAAGTTCTGGCGGACAAGGTCTTCAGCCATACGAAGGATCCTAAAAAAGCTGCTGGGCGTGCGTTAGGAACACTTGTAGAGATAATTACTTATTACTTATTAAAAAGCTGGGGATTAAATAATCAAATATCAATTGAGAGAGGACTTGAAGAATATGGTAATCCCGACATTACACACAATGTTGAATATTCTCTTCACCCAATAATTCGGAGTGCCACTGTTACTGTAGATAAGTCTGACAAGTCAATTACTTCAAACATAGTATTAAAAGCACTTGAAGCCGCCAATTTTAATTTGAAAGGGCTTGAAAGAAAATCAAATCATCTTTTAAGCAATGGTATTTTAAGAAATGCCTGCACTATTGCTACTTCTAACAATTCCTTTTTGCTTGCAAGCATTAAAACAGACAATGGCGATACATTAGAATTGCATATCTACGAGCAGAACAGAAAGCCTTATGCAATTTTTGAATGCAAACGAGTTGGAGTTGAAGAAGGAATGAGCAAAGGACCTCAAACCATTGAAAAAGCCAAACAAGGAGCTTATGTTGCCAGAATGGCCTCATCTTTACAAAAAATCCGAACAGAAAAAGGAGAACTTCACGGCATTATATACAAGAGTAACGGAAGTTATGTAATAAAATCCTTTGTTGAATTAATGGAAGAAGTCATTTACTCCAATGACAAAGAATTATTAAGACGTTTTATTTTAACAGTTGGTATTGTAAGTAATCACGGTAACTGGTTTACGTCTGACAATCCTAATAAAGAATTAAAAGTGTTGGCACAGTCCTACGACTGGTTACTTTTTCTTCATGATAAAGGGCTTTCCGAGTTTATCGAACAGCTTCTGCTGAAACCTAAAAAACAGCATCAACTAATCAGAGACACTTTTCTTTCAAGTTACTCCGAGGGGAAAAAGAAAAATCAGTTTACAAAAGTTCAAATGAACTTTGAAGTCGATAAAATTCTACTCAACTATTTCAATAAAAATTTGAAGAACATCGAAAGTTGGTTCAACATTATTTCTCCGAAGAAAAAGAAACTTTCAACTTTGAAGGATGAATTGAACGTGTTAAAAAACAAAAACTGGACAGCTATACTAAAATGAGTGCAGGACGGAATATAAATACACTTAGCCAGAGTTGGGGAACGCCTTACAAATATGTGAAGGCGGTTAAAGATGTGTTTGGCGGACACATTGACCTTGACCCTTGCTCCAACGAATATTCAGTTGTAAATGCACGAGTAGAATACCGCTTACCAAAACAAGATGGACTTAAAGAAACGTGGTATTATCCTACTATTTATGTTAATCCACCGTATGGAATTGACAAGGAAAGAGGGACAACTATAAAAAATTGGCTTGCCAAATGTGCTTACGCTTACGAGGAGTTTGGTTCAGAGGTATTGGCGCTTGTGCCAATAGCTGCAAATACAGCTCACTGGAAAAAATATGTTTTTACAAAAGCAAAGGCAATTTGTTTTTTATATGACACCCGATTGCGGTTTTTAGAAAACGGACAAGACGCCGGCAAAGGAGCTCCGATGGCTTGTGCAATGATTTATTGGGGCAACAACTACCCAAGATTTTATGAGATTTTTATCGAGCATGGCGCAGTGGTTGACATTTCTCCACTCATCGGAGAACATATTGGGTCGGACAGAAAAAACTTAAAACTATTCACTGATGGACTGAAGAAGAACTGCATATAACCTCGCTTTGCCCGAATTGCCAGGTGAGTGCTTACTTGAACAGTAGTATTCCTAATTCCCCGACTATACCAATCAAGTTTTGATTTGATTGCTTAAAACCACGCTCTCCCTTTTCACCAATCTTTTTGTCATTCACTCCGGTTATTTAAAAGAAAAAAGTTTAACGCAGAAGAATCATCTTCTTTGTTACCACGGAATTGTTTTGTCGTAATTGATAAAAATAAACTCCCGAAGACATTGCAGAAGCGTCAAATCCGATTTGATATGAGCCGGCTTTCATCTCTTCATTTACAACGGTAGAAACTTCTTTGCCGAGCACGTCAAAGATTTTTAGCGAAACAAATCCGGTTTCAGATACGTTGAATTTTATGGTTGTAGTCGGGTTAAACGGATTCGGATAATTCTGTTCAAGTGCAAAGCTGTACGCAACCTGATCTTGAAATTCTTCAACGTCGGTAGAAATTCCTTTTTCCTGGTCGGGCAGTTTAGCCGTGGTGTAAATAAAAAATTCTCCCGGCGCCAAAGTAATATTTTGAGCAACATCAGAAACTTCAACGCTGTCGTTTTCAAAATAGCGGTACCATCTTCCGGTTTTGGTAAAATTAACTGGCGCAGTTTTTTCGGTAACATCAAAATTACCAATAACCACTACATCCATCTGCGGATGAGTAATGGAAATCTTTTTAACCGAACCGCTTACATCCATACTGTAACTGCTGCTCCGGAACGCGCTATACTTTTCTTTTAAATTGATAAGAGAAGAAAATACTTTGAACAAATTTAATCTTCGCGCATCGGACATATATTCCCAATGCGGAGGTTTATTGCCAAGTCTGCTTGGATTATCAATTGAAATATCAAATCCGCGTTCGCCAAACTGCCAGATCATTTTGGGACCCGGAACGGTAAAGAAGAATGCCGCCGCAAGTTTCATTCTATTTAAACTCGTTGCCAAATCTTTTATACTGTACAGACCATTGGCGTTGCCGTACATTAAATTTTTGAACATCAGCCGTTCTTCATCATGACTTTCCATATAACCAACAAGCGCGGGAAGCGTCCACCCTCGTTGTTTGGAAGAAACCGAACTGAAATTTGAAGTGCTGATCCAGCCCATGGTAGCTTCGTTGTAGCCGTAATTCACGTTGCCCCAAAGAAGAAATCCGTTATCGGAAAGAACTTTTTCTTCGTTGTTGTCTGCAAAGTGTTCTAAAATTAAATATGCCGTCGGATCGGTTTTACGCGCCTCAGCAGCCAGTCTATTTAAAATATCAATTCTCGATTGATCTAAATTTCCCCATGCGCCCACGTTGCAGTTACCGCCGTTATTATCGCACGTTTGTTTTTGAGTAAAGCCTTTGCTTAAATCGAAACGGAAACCGTCAACTTTAAATTCTGTCTCCCAATATTTTAAAACCCGGTCAACTAAATCTTTAGTCGGTTGGCTTTCATGGTTAAAATCAAATCCAACATTGTACGCATGTTTTGCAACCGGATTGAACCACGGACTATTTGCAGCAGGACGGTTTAACGATTTATCCCAGTACAAACGAACGAGCGGCGACTGCCCGAAGCTATGATTCAATGCTATATCAAGAATAACGGCAATGCCGTTTTCGTGGGCTTTATCAATAAAATTTTTAAGAGCATTTTTTGTTCCGTAATATTTATCCGGCGCAAAGTAGAATGCGGGATTGTATCCCCAGCTTTCATTTCCTTCAAATTCCATAATCGGCATTAATTGAATTGCGTTTACTCCCAATCTCTTTAAATAGGGAAGAGAGTCAGTCAAGGTCTGATAATCATGGCGGTCAACAAAATCGCGCAGCAGCAATTCGTACACAACTAAATCCTGACTGCCTGGTCGAACGTAGTTTGTTGTTTTCCATTGATACGGAGTTTGCGCTGTTTGCAAAACAGAAACATATTCCGTTGCTTTACCCGACGGATACGCCTTAAGATTTGGATACGTAACCGCGGGAATGTAACTGTCGTCCGGAGTAAGAACTTTATCGGCATACGGATCGGCGATAGCAAGTTCATCATCAACAAGATATTGGAACGCGTATTCCGATGCGGGCTGCAATCCATCCAGCGTTATCCACCAGCGGGTGGTATTTGCATCAATAGAATCACGTTTCATAAAATAATTTCCCTGAACCGTCCAGTTATTAAAATCTCCCACAACGTAAACAAATTTTTTGTACGGAGCGAAAAGACAAAGCGTTACCTTTGTTGGATCGGAGCCGTAATTTATTCCGTCCACAATTCCCGCCGGAACTTTTTCATTTACAACTGCGGGGTTGATAACAAAATTCACGTTAAGAGAATAAGCGCTTGCGGCTCCTCCATTTGAAACTGCGGCAAATTTTAAAACGTTTATACCGCTAATTAATTTTCTTCCGAAGAGAGAGAGCGAAGGGATAGAAAAAGTTTGTTTTGTCGAATCGTAATATGCGCCCAACGAACAAACTAATGTATCATTTAAATAAAATTTTGACTCCGATGTATTGATCGCATCACCTACTTTAGCCGCCACCATGGCGGTTACAGCCGCATCATCGGTTCGCAATATTTTTGAGGCGGTCGGTTCAATTTGAAAAACCATCGGGTTGCCGACAACGATATAGGAATTATTATTATCAGAGGCATTTTTATTCGGATTAAGCGGGTCGCTTATCCATCCATTTATACTTCCGGTGGAATTATAATGTTCGTGGATTTTATATTGGTAAGCCGAAACACCGTTAATAACGGTTGATCCGCCGCCAACTTTTAACCGGACGGTTTTATAAAAAAGATTGTTCGACCACGTCATTACGGAAGGTGCGGTTGGAGAAATAACTCCGTTTGCATTCGGTCCCCAATTATTGAATTCACCCGGAAGAAAAACTTTGATTGCATTTGCACTTGCTTTATACCGGAAGGTTACATCAATTGAATCTTGTCCGAATAACATGAACGGTACAAGGAAAAAGAAAAGTAGAAATTTTTTGTGCACAAAAACTCCAATTGGTTAGTTAGATAATTATTTGAGACTATTAAATTTTGGTTTGCCGGCTTCAAGCCAGGCGGTAAAATAAATTGAAGCAAGCGATAATGACGCTTCTTGCAATGCTTCTTCCGTTACTTCTTTAGTTTTAAACCATAGGATAGCGTAATAGAGTGAATCATAATTTCCGTTTGATTGAAGAACCGCGGCTTTGTCCGCCGCTAAGAGAATCGGACCGCGTGCGTTTGCCGTGTAAATTGTTTGAAAAAAAAAGTGAGCAGGGTCTGCGATCTTTTTTATTTTACCACATGCCGGAGACGCATTATCCAGTTCGTACAAATGTTCATCGAGCATCATCGATTCATATCGCTCGTGGATGTCTAACTGTCCGCTTAACTGCCCGTTATAATTGCTCGTCGTGTGCATCGGCTGATGAGCATCGGCAAGATAGTGGCATAAGTCGCGCATCATTTCTTTCGTTTTTTCTTTCTCTTTTTTCTTCAGTGCCGTAACTAATTGATGATACGTATCTTCGAGAATCCAGGGTAAAACGCCATGTTCGGCAACAACTCGGCTTCCGTAAATTTTTGCAAGCGAATCTCTCTTTTCAACCATTCGGGCTTGATTGAACTCTTTATAGAAATCGATATTGATGTAGTGCTTTGGACCTTCATCTTTTAAATATTCTTTTCTTCTATCCGGCTGATTTGATTCCGCAATTAAATAATCCGACAACTGTCGGAAATCTTTCATCTCTGCAGGCAAAAGCATCACCGCATGTTTTGCGATCAACTTGTGCCCTTTTGCTCCCCAACCATAAACGGACTGCAATGTTAGCGCCATTATGGTGGAAAGGATGAGAACTTTTTTCATTTTTTCTTTCCGTAAAATTTTGTGTATTTACTTCTCTTCAAAGTTTATTGTATTTCTTTGAAGTTCACGTCTAAATTAAAAAAAGTGGGATGGATTAACAAGGCAAAGCTTATTTATGGAAGGAATATTCTCTTTTTTAAAATGAATTAAGCACTTTTTTTCACCTCTGCTGACTTTCAGCAGATAATTTCTTAAATTATCATCAAAGAAAAAAAAATCAAGGAAACCTTATGACCACAAGAGAAATTATAGCTATTGAAGATCGGTTCGGCGCGCACAATTATCATCCGCTGGATGTGGTAATAGAAAAAGCAAAAGGCGTTTGGGTTTGGGATGTTGACGGAAATAAATATCTCGACTGCCTCGCAGCGTATTCGGCGGTTAATCAAGGGCATTGCCACCCGCGTATCGTAAATAAAGCCAAAGAGCAGTTGGAAAAAGTTACGCTAACCTCGCGCGCATTTAGAAACGACCAGCTTCCTTTTCTCTGCAAAGAATTGTGCGAATTGACCGGTTACGAAATGATGCTTCCGATGAATTCCGGCGCCGAGGCTGTTGAAACAGCGCTTAAAATGGCGCGCAAATGGGGATACAAAGTTAAAGGCGTCGAAGAAAACAATGCCGAAATTATCTGCTGCACAAATAATTTTTCGGGAAGGACGATTTCCATTATTTCATTTTCTACCGAAGAACAATACAAAGATGGTTTCGGTCCGTTTACGCCGGGCTTCAAAATTGTTCCTTACGGTGATGTTGAATTGCTCGAACAAATGATAAGTATAAACACCGTTGCACTTTTGATAGAACCGATCCAGGGCGAAGGTGGCGTTATCGTTCCGCCGGAAGGATATTTACAGAAAGCTTTTGAAATTTGCAGAAAGAATAACGTTCTTTTTATTGCAGATGAAATACAATCCGGACTTGGCAGAAGCGGAAAACTTTTTGCTTTTGAATATGAAAAAATTCGTCCCGACGCGGTGATAATTGGCAAAGCGCTTTCCGGCGGATGTTATCCGGTCTCTGCGGTGCTTGCCGATAGAGCGCTACTTGGAGTTTTTAATCCCGGAGATCATGGTTCTACTTTTGGCGGCAATCCGCTTGGCGCCGCAATTGCGCGCGAGAGTATTAAAGTTCTGCTTGAAGAAAAGTTAGTTGAAAATTCATTTGAGATGGGAAATTATTTCCGCGCAAGACTTGCCGAAATAAAATCAAAACATGTAAAAGAAGTTCGCGGAAAAGGATTGTTCATCGGAGTTGAGCTTTATCCCGAAGCGGGCGGCGCAAGAAGATTTTGCGAAGCGCTGAAAAACCGCGGGTTGCTCTGCAAAGAAACGCACACAAATGTTATCCGCTTTGCACCGCCGTTAGTAATTACAAAAGAAGAAATTGATTGGGCAATGGAGAAAGTTGCCGAAGTGCTCGTGATGGAATGAAGTGGAAAGTAGTCATTGGTTATTAAAAAAAATGACTCTTGACCTCTGACAAATGACAAAATACAAATGACTGATGACCAATGACAAACCACGAATTACATATTAAAAACATGGTGTGCAGCCGGTGCATAAAAGTTGTTCACGATGAATTAACTAAACTCGGCTGTACTATTCATTCTATTGAACTTGGCAAAGCAGTTGTTTCGCACCCCGCGGCAGACATTGATGAATCAATTCGAAATGTACTTCAGCAAAACGGTTTTGAATTGATTGAAGATAAAAGAGCACAGATTGTTGACGAAATTAAAACGGCGATAATTGAGTTAATCTATAAAGACAAACTTGAAAAGATGAACAGCAATCTTTCCGATTTCATTTCCGAAAAACTTCATAAAGATTATCACTCGCTCACTTCGCTTTTCTCTTCGGTAACGAGCATAACCATCGAGAAGTTCTTCATCCTTCAAAAAGTTGAACGCGTAAAAGAGTGGCTCGTATATAACGATTTTACGTTAAGCGAAATGTCATTCAAGCTCGGGTATAGCAGCGTGGCTCATCTTTCAAATCAATTTAAACAAGTTACGGGATTAACGCCCACCGAATTTAAAAAACTCAAAAATCAACCGCGAAACTCGCTCGATAGTCTGAGTCCGCGTTAACAATCTTACAAATCAATCATACAATTTTATAAAGAATATTGTTCTGCCGGCAGATATTTTTCGAATAGAAAATTTTAGCATTAAAACAGATCCATCTAAATGAAAAACGAAAAAAGAATTTTCCCGGTACTCGGCATGACGTGTTCCGCCTGCGCGGTAAGCGTGGAATCAATGTTGAGAGCGCAAAAGGGAATTCGCTCCGCCGCCGTTAATTACGCCGACAATACAGTGCTTGTGGAATTTACTCCGTTGCTCGTTTCTCCAATGCAAATGAAAGAAGCGGTGCAGCTTGTTGGTTACGACCTTGAAATAAATGAAACGAAAACTCCGCACCAAATTGATGACGAAAAAAGTTTGCAGCTTGCAAAAGCAAAAACGAATGTCATCTACTCTTTAATTTTAACCGCACCGGTTGTTGCGCTTGCAATGGCGTTTCATCATCCGCCGGAAGGAACAAAGTGGATACTGCTTCTGCTCACCGGCGTTGTTCTTTTTTACTTCGGAAAAGATTTTTTTATTCAAGCGTATCAAAAGGGAAAACATTTACAGACGAACATGGATACGCTTGTTGCGCTTAGTACCGGAATCGCATTTCTCTTTAGTCTATTTAATACCATCTATCCGCAGTTCCTTCTCGCGCGCGGATTTGAGCCGCAGCTTTATTATGAATCTGCTGCGGTAATTGTATCGTTTATTCTTCTCGGAAAATATCTTGAAGAAAAAGCTAAACACCGTTCCGCGGAAGCGATAAAAAAATTGATTGGATTACAACCCAACACCGTTACGGTTATTCGCGCCGGAAAAGAAAGCGTAATTTCAATTAAAGAAATTGTGAAAAATGAAACGATACTTGTTAAGCCCGGTGAGCGCATTGCAGTTGATGGAATGGTAACCGCCGGAGAATCTTTTTTAGATGAAAGCATGCTCACCGGCGAGTCGCTGCCCGTATTGAAAAATTTCGGTGATAAAGTTTTTGCGGGAACGCTGAATCAAAAAGGAAGTTTGCAAATTGAAGCGCTGCAAATTGGTGAAGAAACACTCCTCGCGCATATTATTCAGCAAGTTCAACTTGCGCAAAGCAGTAAAGCTCCGGTTCAGAAATTAGTTGATAAGATCGCTTCGGTTTTTGTTCCCGTTGTTGTCGGCATCGCCGTATTGACGTTCATTTTATGGTTATCAATCGGTGGAACGGAATATTTTATTCAAGCGGTTACTTCAACAATTACGGTGCTGATCATCGCTTGCCCGTGCGCGCTTGGTTTGGCTACGCCAACGGCTTTAATGGTGGGCATCGGCAAAGGAGCGCAAAACGGAATTCTTATCAAAGACGCCGAGAGTCTGGAAAAAGCACACAAAATGAACGCGCTCATTCTTGACAAAACCGGAACGATCACCGAAGGAAATCCAAAAGTGGTTGAAGTTGTTTGGAAGAAGGGACTGCCGAACAAAAATGATTTTGAAAATATTCTTTTATCAATTGAAAACAAAAGCGAGCATCCGTTAGCTTCCGCGGTAGTTGCCTATTTTGAAAACGAAGCGCATAAAAAAGTTGATGTTGATTCTTTTGAATCGGTAACCGGAAAAGGAATAATCGCAACCGCCGCCGGTGTAAAATATTTTGTGGGGAATGAGATTTTTCTTTTTCAACAAAATGTTTTAGTTGATGAAACGCTTCAGCATCGCGCGGCAGAATTAAAAGCCGGGGCAAATTCAATTATCTTTTTTGCTGATGAAGCGCAGACGCTTTGTATTGTCGCAATTGCCGATGCCGTAAAGGAAACTTCTAAAGAAGCAATTCATCATTTGAAAAAATTGGGAATAGAAATCTTTATGCTCACCGGAGATAATCATCAAACGGCTTTTGCCGTGGCAAAGAATGTCGGAATCGATTCGTTTCAATCCGAATTATTACTGGCACAAAAAGCCGACTTTGTAGCACACTTGCAAACTGAAAAAAATATTGTCGGAATGGTGGGAGATGGAATAAACGACGCACAAGCGTTATCGGTTGCGGATGTAAGCATAGCGATGGCAAAGGGAACGGACATTGCGATGGATGTTGCGCAGATTACGCTGATGAAATCCGATCTCTTCTCGCTGGTAAATGCAATTACTCTTTCGCGCGCAACAGTAAAAACGATAAAGCAAAATTTGTTTTGGGCGTTTGTTTACAACGTTATTCTAATCCCCGTTGCTGCGGGAGTCTTTTATCCCTTTACCGGTTTTCAAATTGATCCGATGATTGCGGGAATTTCTATGGCGATGAGTTCGGTTTCGGTGGTTTCAAATAGTTTGCGATTGAGAAAGTTAAAGTTGGCTTAGAATGAGAAGGCAAAGGTCAGAAGTCAGAAGTCAGAAGTCAGAAGTAAGAAATAAGAAGTCGGAAGGGAAAAAGGAAAGATTGAACATGATTTGACTTTTGTCTTTTGAGATTTGACTTTTGCTTTTTGGGATTTGAATTTTGTTATTTGAGATTTGACCTTTGACCTTTGACTTTTGACTTTTTTTTCACTACTAACACACAAATATTGGAGTATGTATTATGGCGGAATTATCATTTAAAACAAATATAAAGTGTAACGGCTGTATTGCTACGGTTACGCCCTTTCTCAACGGAGAAAAACAAATTGAAGAATGGAAAGTTGATCTTGCAAGTCCCGAGAGAATTCTTTCCGTTAAAACCGAAAGCTTAACCGCCAATGCAATTATTGAGTTGATGAAAAAAGCCGGTTATCAAGCTGAAGAAGTAAAAGCGAATTGAATCGGTAACGTTCACTCCGCTTACAAATAAACCTGCATTATTTTATTGGTCAAATCAAACGCCCGTTTTAGTCGGGGAATCGTTTCAAAAGCTTTCTGCAAATCATTTTCTTTTCCGGCAAATTCAATTATTTTAGCTTCATCGCCAAGCAGCGTTGCGCCGAGTGCGTAGCTTGCCCCTTTTATTGTATGCCCTTCCGCAGTTACTTTTGCCGCATCGCCGGTTAGGATATATTCTTCAAGCTTTTTTATCCGTGAGGTAGTATCCTGCAAAAAAGTTGAAACCAGATCGCGTTGAAATTCTCTATCATCCATACTCATTGAGGAAAAATGAGCGCTGTCAAAAACATTTGTCTGAGGCGTTGGCTTTACTTCTTCTTCCATAGTTGTTCCATAATTTCTACCGACGTTCAACCACTTATCAAGCAGCGCAATGAACTCATCGGTCTTAATTGGTTTGGAAATATAATCATTCATTCCGGCTGCAAGACATTTATCTCTATCTCCGAGCAGCGCGTGCGCCGTCATCGCAATAATAGGAATGGTTTCTCCGACTCCTTTTATTTCTCTAATTTTTTGTGTCGCCGTCCAACCGTCCATTTCCGGCATCTGAATATCCATTAAGATGAGATCATAGTTTGCGGTTGCCAGCATGGTATCAAGCGCTTCCTTCCCATTATTAACCGCATCTATTTGAAAACCGGCTTGTGCAAGAATTTTAAATGCAACTTTTTGGTTTACGGGATTATCTTCAACGAGCAAAATTTTATAACGAAATCTTTTTTCTCGCAACTCATCTTTGGATAACGTCTGAGTAGTTTTTTCAGAACCGGCTGCCGGGCTTTCGGCGGTTTTGGAATAACTTTTTATTGCGCTTATCAGCGAAGTGCTTTTTTGTTTTTTCAAGATAACCGAAAATACAAACCGGCTGCCGTTTGTATAATCGGGATCAACTTTTATTGAACCGTTCATTAACGAAACAAGCTCTTTGCAGATCGCCAATCCCAATCCGGTTCCGCCGTGCTTGCGGGACATTGTTCCATCAACTTGAGAAAACGATTTGAACAGCGCGTGCATTTTATCAACAGGAATTCCCATTCCCGTATCTTCAATTGCGGAAATAATTTTGATCCGCTCCGCATCAATTTTTTCTGAATTAACCGTTATACGTATATGTCCGCGGTCTGTAAATTTTACGGCATTGGAGATTAAATTTAGATAAACCTGTCTCAACCTTTGCGTATCGCCCACAAGCAGCGGCGTTGTTCCGGGGTCGAATTCAATTAACACTTTCAGCCGTTTTTCATTTACTTTAGTTGAAACGGTCTGCATCGCGCTTCCGATTAATTCGCGGAGGTTAAGATTTTCTTCTCCAAGTTGAAGTTTGCCGGCTTCAATTTTTGAAAAATCTAAAATGTCGTTGATCAAATCAAGAAGCGATTCAGCCGACTGCCGCGCGGTGGTAACAAAGTCATGCAGTTCATCGGAGCTTTTGTACGCGCCGTGCTCAATCAAATTTAAGAACCCGATGATGCCGTTCATCGGAGTTCTAATTTCGTGACTCATGTTTGCAAGAAAAATACTTTTCGTTTCGCTTGAATGAACCGCTTCTTTTGCAAGCGCTTCTGATCTTACCATTTCCTGGCGGAGTTTTTCTTCGGCTTTTTTCCGCTCCATTTCAAGATTGATCTGCTCGGTAATGTCCTGCATATTTCCTTCAAAAAAGAACCGCCCTTCATCATCCTTTACCAGGCGGTCGTTAAGGATCACCATCACCATGCTGCCGTCTTTTCGTTTTAAAGGAACGCGGAGGTTGCGCACTTCTTTATGTTCCTTTAGAATCTCAATAAGCCGCTCTCTATCCCTCGGATTTTTATAGATATCTTTTTCAATATCCGCGCGCCGCAGTTCAAATTCATTTTCATAGCCAAGAATTTTTGCAAGCGCGGGATTGGTTGTAACAAGTTTTCCATCAAAGGTTGATTGAAAAATTCCTTCAGCCGAGTTTTTAATTATTGAGCGAAATTTTTTTTCAGATAAATTCATCTTGTAAGATTTTTCCGCAAGCTCCGAACGAAGTTTAAAACTGACCGCGCTGCCTACAACGGAAATAACGCTGAGAAAGAGAACAAAGATTACCGACTCAAGCAAGTTGGGCAGAAAATAAATTTCTTGTTTGTTGATTAAAATAGCTCCGGCAAAAACAATGTTATAATAGATGGCTACAATAATCTGGTTCTTCACTTCCCAGCTTAAGAATAAGGCTGAAGTGAAGATCATCAATCCGACAATTTGTGTATTTACAATAAGCGTTGAAGGCATCAGCAAAATCATATATCCGCTTGATACAATGATCGTGATGAGTAAAACGTGAACAAGAAGCACAGGCCTTTTTAGCGCATGTTTCGTATTTAGAATTACGAGTATAATAAAAGCTATTAACGTGGCGGCAAGGCGCGTGGCGTACACTTGAATGGAAAATTCGGAAAAATGTCGAACCTCAAACACCATTGCGAACAATCCGGATACGGCAATAAGCAGCGTAATCACTTTTAAAGGAATTACAAGATATTCTTCCGATTCCCTTTTGATATATTCATATCGTTGATCATCGAACAAGGCAGACGGGTTGGTGAGAAAATCTAACAGAGAATATTTGGGATTTGATTTAGCCATTAATAACTTATTTAAGTAATTTATAAATACTTCTTGACCGGAGTATTTTATTACTCAGGAAACAAGATACCGCAGTTCTAAATTAGTACTTAGAATGAATTTTTCAAAGGAAAAGATAAAATGATAGAATTGTTTAAACACCTTGATCTCGCCATTTTCTATTTTGTTAATCATACGCTTTCTAACGGTATGTTCGATGCCTTTTTTTCATTTATAACGAATGTGCGGCATTGGTTTCCGGTTTATATTGTTGCGCTTCTCTACCTTGTTATTAAAGGGGGAAGAAAAGGAAGAATTGCTGCGGGATTAGTTTTGCTTTTAGTTGCAACAACCGATCCGTTTGGAGCGCGGGGGGTTAAAGAACTCTTTCATCGGCTGCGCCCGTGCAACGCTCTGCCGGATGTGCTTACTCCGGTTGGCTGTACCGGAACATTTTCTTTTCCATCGAACCACGCATTAAACAATTTTGCGGTTGCAATGTTTTTTTCAGTTCTCTATCCAAAAGCTAAATGGTATTTATTTGTAACGGCTTTTTTGATTGCCCTTTCGCGCGTTTATTTAGGACTCCATTATCCCTCCGATATTCTGGGCGGTGCTTTACTTGGGCTTGGATTCGGATATCTTTTTTCGCTTCTCTATTTTCAAGTTGAAAAATATATGAATGAAAAAAGACCGTTGAAAGAAGGTTGACTTAAAAATGATTCGTTTCAACTTTAGCTTTTTCTTTCTTACTACCTCACCGTACTCATAATTGTAAAGCGAATCTGCCAATAGTTGGCGGAATGTTTTGCTCTAAAAAAGAATATTGTAAACAAAATACATGGGCGATTCTCAGCTCGCCCTGCCTCTGCGGTAGGCTCGCCAAAGCTTGATAATGATATTCATTAATGGGTTGTCGAAACGGAGTTTCGACTTACAATTTTATATACCGGCAATTAGTAAAATTTATAATGCTTATCAACGCACTTTCCCCTACGCACCAAACTGTTTTAAGTGATGATCAAAATGGATGTAGATGATCCTTCCCCAATCCATCTTTGTGAAAGGACCAAAAGTGGCGTGAGGCTGAAATGGGAATTCATTTTCTTTGCTTAAAAATTCCGCAACAAGATTTTTCAAAAGCGACTTATCATTTTCAAATTCCGTCGGCTTCGTTCCGTTCCCGAGCACAAAATCAATTTCGGGAAAAGTTTTTATTTTTCCTTTCGGCGCCGGCATACCTGCCAAAACAATTTTCGCCGCGACATTTCTTGTTAAGAACGAACTTGCGTCTTTCGTTTTAATCAACTGAAGCGAAACACGCACTTGATCCGCAAGATGGCACAGCATTTCGTTTACAGACATCTTTCCCCATAACGCTTTATTTGATTCTTTTACTTTTTCAATTCTTTTTAAAAGTTCAATTTTATTTGGTTCGTTTAAAATATTTTTCACCGGCTGCCTCTTAAGTTTTTTCTTAAATCAAATTACTTTTATTTATTTTTACTTCCAAGAAGAAATGAGGAAATATGAACGACGCATCAATTTCGGAAAAAGTAACCGTCTCGGTTAATCCCGCAACGGGAGAGGAGATCGGCGCTACAAAAGAAAATAGTATCGCGGATTTACTCACAGCCGTAGTTCAAGCTAAAGCTGCTCAAAAACTTTGGGCGGTAAAAAGTTTTAATGAGCGGGCAAAACATCTTTTCAAAATCCGCGAGTATCTTACCGCCAACGCAGACCGTTTATCGGAAATTATTTGCAACGATTCCGGCAAAACGAGAGTTGACGCAATCAGCACCGAAGTTCTCGCTTCGGCAATGGCAATAACCTACTATGCAAAAAACGGCGCTAAAGTTTTGCGAAGAAAAATACTGAGCGGCGGAAGTATTCTCACCATCAATAAACGTTCATACGTTGACCGCGTTCCGTACGGCGTAATTGGAATTATTAGTCCGTGGAATTATCCTTTTGCAATTCCCTTTCACGAAGTTTCGATGGCGCTCATCGCGGGAAACGCCGTAATTCTCAAAACCGCAACGCAAACACTTGAAGTAGGCAAGGCGCTTAAAGCTTGTATTGACGCGGGTGAACTGCCCGTCGGACTTTTCCACTTCATTAATATTCCCGGTAAAATTGCCGGAGACGCTTTTATTGAATCGGGAATTGATAAACTCTTTTTTACCGGCTCTGTTCCGGTTGGTAAACAATTGATGAAGAAGGCAAGCGAAAAACTTCTTCCTATTTCACTTGAACTTGGCGGCAACGATCCGATGATTGTCTGCAAAGACGCGAATCTTTACCGCGCTGTTAGCGGCGCAATATGGGCGGGATATTCAAACGCGGGACAATCGTGCGCCGGTGTAGAACGCATTTATGTTGATGAAACTATTTATGATCCGTTTGTTTCTCTGTTGAAGAAGAAATTGAATGAAATGACTGTCGGCGCTGACAAAAATTTTGATATCTCTGTCGGTTCGCTAACTACAGAAAATCAATTGAACACGGTAAAGAAACACGTTGCGGACGCGCGTGAAAAAGGCGCGACAATTTTTACGGCTGATACGATTGAAAAAAATCAGCATGGATTGTTTCATCCTTTAACCGTAATAGAAAAAGCAAATAATGAAATGTTAGTTCAGCGCGAAGAAACTTTTGGACCGGTTGTTACCGTTACAAAATTTAGTACGATTGACGAAGCAATAAAAATGGCGAACGATTCTAAATTAGGTTTAACCGCATCGGTGTGGACGAAAAACAAATCGCTTGCTCATAAAATTGCGGCGCAACTTGAATCCGGTTCAGTGATGATCAATGATCATTTGATGAGTCACGGACTTGCGGAAACGCCCTGGGGCGGCTGGAAAGAATCGGGCTATGGAAGAACTCACGGCTATCTCGGGCTTGAATCTATGACACAGCCGCGCGTAGTGATTGACGATATTCTGCCGGGTCTTCAGAAAAATATGTGGTGGCATCCGCACAGCAAACAAGTATATGACGGCTTGAAAGGCGGAATGCAATTTCTTTACTCTAATAAATTATCGCTCCGGTTTACCGGAATGATAAACCTGGTGAAAACTTTTTTGAGGAGTTTTAGAAAAGACTAAACGAAGAATGGGACGCGGATCAGTTAAGATTTATTATGATCAGCGTTGATCATAATTGATCTTAGAAAATCTGCGTCCCATTGCTGCAAATAAGTATGACTACACCTTATTCTGTTAAAGCGAGAGGCGGTACATGGCTGTTTCTGAATCGCCTGAACCTATCACAATTTGTGATAAGTTCCATCCACTCCTTTTTAGTTAATTGAAAAAGAAAATCATCCGGAAATCTTTTTATATTTCTTTTAACCGCTTGTTTAATACTTCTATTTTCAGTCTGATAAAGAAACGCGAGATCGAAATCAAGAATTACTTTTTCATTTCGAATAAACAGAATAAGTTCCGAAATATTTACTTTACTTGGCAATAACGCATCCTTGAATATCTTGCTCATAAAGCCCTCTTATTTTAATTTCCACTCATTATAAAAGTTTAACAATTTCCCTTTGCTGTACGATTTTTCAGCCTCCAGTTCGCCGGTGTTTTTTGAGAATAAAAGTTTTCCATCTTTTTCTAAAATGAAAATATGCGGATATCCTTCCACTTTCGGATATTTTGAAAGAAACTTTTCGTTCTTATTTTCTTTGCTGTAATTGATTTTCACGACGACAAAATTTGCTTGAAGGGTAGAATCAATTTCCTTATCAGCTAAAATAAATTCATCCAACCGATGGCACCAGATGCACCACTCGCCGCCAACATCAAGCAAAATCCTTTTATTTTCTTTCTTGGCTTGCTGTATTGCATGCCGCAATTCCTTTGCCGGATTTTTCAGCGGATCAAATTTTTCTCTTTCCTTTATTTGCGCGGTTGCGAGGAAAGAACTGAAAAGAAAAATCACCAGCACAAGTTTAAAAACATGTTTCATTTTTACTCCAATTAATTTTCTGTGAAAATATTTTTTACCAAATTGAATTCATCATCCGTTAACGGTTTATTCATCGCCGATAGATTTACTTTAACTTGATGAAGATTTCTAAAGCCGGGAATAACCGTACCAACCACATTATATTTAAGAAGATATTGCAATGCAACCCGCGCAAGCTCTTCAACCGATGAGCCGAAATGCTGTTTCAATTTTTCAATCTTCGGTTCAATGTTTTCCAAATTCTCTCTTGAAAATTTCTGCGAACCGTTCCGGTGATCTCCTTGTTGAAACTGAGGCGGATTATTTTTGTTGTACTTTCCAAGCAGCAATCCTTGCGCAAGCGGACTAAACGCAACGAACGACAATTTATATTCTTCGAGTAATTTTCTTGTCGGCGTTCCATCGGCAATAAAATTATCATCCATTGCGTGCGCCCAGCTTTGAAGCGCATCCGGCTTTACTCTTGGAACAAGTTTTACAAAATCTTCATGCGAGTAAGCCGATTGCCCGATGGAGCGAATCTTTCCTTCTTCCTTTAAACGATAGATCATCTCAATCGCGTCATCAAGATATTCATCGTGATCGCCAAAATATCCGTGATGAAAATAATAAAGATCGATGTATTCGCGTTTAAGATTTACGAGCGATTGTTCACATTGATGACGGATGTGCTGCGGTTCGAAAGCATTTGCTGCGGTTCCGGGAAACCACCCGACTTTTGTTGCGATGGAAACTTGATGCGTTCGTTTGCCGAGAATTTTTACAAGCATTCTTTCGGCGCGTCCGTTGCCATACACGTCGGCATTATCAAAATGATTGACGCCCTGTTCCAGCGCGTAATTGATGGCTTCCGCCGCTTCATTTTCGTCAACGTTTGCCCAGCCGTTCGGCTGTCCGTTCACCCAATTAAGCCCGCCGAGCGTCCAGCAGCCAAGTGAAATTTCCGAAACGTTAAGTCCGGTTGTTCCCAGTTTTCTATAATGCATTTGTTATCCTTTTAATTTTTTATTTCAAAATTAAGAAATGATTTGCTGACTTAATTCAAAAAGTTTTCAGTAATTTTCAGATAAAAAAATATGAAAATAGTATATCTGGTTCGCCATGCAAAATCAAGCTGGGAAAGCGGCGTAACAAAGGATTTTGACCGCCCGTTAAATGACCGCGGAATCCGGAACGCTGCGGCTATGTCTGCCAAACTTTTTGAAAAAGGAATTACTGTTGATCGGTTAATTACAAGTCCCGCAAAGCGTGCATTAACAACGGCGAAAACGTTCGCGAAGCAATTTGGAATAAAAGAAAAAGACATTCAGCTTGATGAAAATATTTATGAAGCTTCCTTAAAAACGTTAAGTGAAGCAGTAAAGCAATTTGATGATACGGTAGATTCCGTAATGTTGGTTGGACATAATCCCGGGTTAACATCGCTGGCAATTTCTCTGGGAGGAATAGTTGATTCGCTTCCTACATGCGCCGTTGTTGCGCTTTCTTTTGATGTTGAACATTGGGCAGAAGTTGAAAAAGGAAAAATGCTTTTTTACGACTACCCGAAAAAAGAATTGCGTGACAAGTAAAATTACTCACTTCAACATTCTCGTTACTTTATGATGTATCTCCGGTGAAGCGGCAATAATGCTGTCGCCTTTTGCCGCATCGGATCACCGGAATAACGGCGGCGGAATCCCAGATATTCATTAATGGATCGATCATAAATCGGGATAACTAATTTTGTAAAAAATAAATCTAATTGTTCAATTGTTCTTCCGCCCAATTTTTAAATCGCATAAAATTTTTCCAAAGGTTGCCGATATCCTTTTCATTGTACGCATCTCCGCTGTAGGAAACTAAAGTTTTCTGTGCAATAATTTTTTCGAGATGGATAAAAGCTTTATTGTTTTCGTTTGAAGTCGCAAGAATCTCTTTTAACAATTTAACCACCTGCAAATGATCATCGGTTTGACATTTAACGCCACCCGTTTTTATCGTGATCGCATCAGCAAAAGCTATTGCCGAATGAACAAGGAGAACTCCGGCAGCATTCCAGTATTCATAGTCCTTTGCTACCGTAGCTCCGCCGTAAAAACTTTCGGCTACTTTTTGGTAGTCTTTCGCTTTTACTTTATCTACATTTTTTTTGAGTGTCTGCCGTGTCATTTACTAACTCACCTTACGCATAATTGTAAAGCGAAACTCCGTTTCGCTCGAAAATAGATATTTTGAAGACAAAACGCGTGGGCGATTCTGAGAATCGCCCTACAATTGCGTAAGGTGAGTTACTAATATTTAAAAGTTTTGCCAAAAAGTAATTTGCCTTCTTGAAGAATGTTAACAACAGGCGATTTTTTCAATTTTATTTTTTTAATAAATTCACGCTCCGAAATGTAAAAGGGAGCTATTGACACACCAAAGCGTGTGTGTAACAACGACCCCAATTTTGCTATCTTTATTTCCGTTTTTCTTTTTAGCGCCGGAGTTTGATAAACGATGCAAATATCCAAATCACTCTTGATACTTTCTTCTTTCCTTACAACACTCCCAAACAAGAAAATACTTACTGAAATTTTGTCAAGTTCTTTCACAATTTCTTCCAAGAGTAATTCTTTAAATTTTCTTTCTTGCGCAAGCAGCGGGGTAATGATTTTTTCAGCAATGAAATGATCGCGATTCAAAGAAAAGAAATGATCTCTGCCGCCGCGCAGATGTAAAACAATATTCAGATTTTCAAGAGTTGAGAGCGCCTTTAGGCATGAAGGGGCGCTCATTCCGGCTTGTTTGGCTATCTCTCTTCCGGACAATCCAATTTTTACTCTGTTCAATACACGCAGCACTGCGATGTTTGACCATGTTGAGAATACCTCGTCCAAAACATTATTGATAATCATGATTCTCTCATTTCATTGTAAGTTAAACCTAACACATGTAAACTTTTCCTTACAAAGATAATCACATCCCGGCAGAAAACAAGAAGGAATATTTTTAAGAGCGCTCCAAAAAAGAATTGCGCGGTGAGTAAAATTATTTACTTCAGCATCCTAATTATTTCTTGATATATCTCCGGTGAAGCGGCAATAATGCTATCGCCTTTTGCCGCATCGTTACCGCAATAATCTGTAATTATTCCTTTTGCCCCGCGGATTACCGGAATAACAGCAGCGGAATCCCAAATATTCATAACCGGATCGATCATAATATCCGCATAGCCGGTAGCCACTAAATAATAGCCGTAACAGTCTCCCCAGTTGCGGTAGAGTTTTACTTTGCGGATGAGTTCATCAAATTTTTTAGCATTCTGATATTTTTCAATATTCAAATGATCGGTGTTTAAAAGCGTTGCTTGAGAAAGAGAGGCGCATTTTCGTACTTCAGTTTTTACACCGTTAAGCTCGCATGAAAAATTATCACCGATCAAAAATTCATTTAATATAGGTTGATTGATAACGCCGAGGATCGGTTCATCGTTTTTGGTGAGCGCTATCAACGTTCCGAAAGTAACCGAGCCGGAGATAAAACTTTTCGTACCGTCAATCGGATCGAGAATCCATTTGTATTCGGCGGCTTCGTTGATTGTGCCGAATTCCTCGCCGATAATTCCGTGTTCCGGGAATTCTTTCATAATTAATTCGCGCATTTTTTCTTCTGCAGTTTTATCTGCAATGGTTACAGGCGATTCATCTGCTTTCGAATCAACTGGAACGTGTGTACGGAAATAGTTGCGGATAATTTTTCCCGATTCATCAGCTAAAAATTTTGAAAACTTTTTTAATTCAGTCATGGTTTTTCATTTAACGCTTGTTTGTAAATTGAAATTACTTTTTCGGTTAGGAAATCAATATCAAAATAATCTACAGCTCTCTCTCTTGAAGTTTTTCCAAATTGTTCTCTTTTTTCTTTTGATAAAATAAGCCGCTCAAGTTTTTCTGCCAGATCATTTCCGTTTTGTTTTTCAAAAAGAAAAGATGTTTCCCCATCAATCGCAATATCGAGTATGCCGTCCGAGTTTGAGCAGACCGACGGAACGCCCATGGACATTGCCTCAACCAACGCTATACCAAACGCTTCGGAGTGAGACGGGAAGCAAAAAATATCAAGCGCCGCCAGCACCTCCGGTGTATCGGAACGGAAACCGGCAAAGACAATGTTTTTCAATTTCTTTTCTACTGCAAGTTTTTTAATTTGATTTGCGTAGTCTTCTTCTCCTCTGCTCGCTTCGCCAACAATTAGAAATTTCAAATTAGAAAATTTCTCGTTCAACTTTTCGGCGGCAAATAAAACTTCTTCATGTCCTTTGCCGGGGCTAAATCTTGCCAGCATACCTACAACTATCTCATCATCGGCAAAATGAAATTCATTTCTCACTTTGTGTTTATCAATTTTATCGGGATCAAATTTCTGTGTATCAACTGCATTGTGCAGCAAGAGAATTTTTTCTTCAGCCAACGGACAAGTATCAAGCAGATTTCTTTTTATCACTTCGCTAATTGCAAGGGCATAGGTAACGCGGTTGTAAATCCATTGATGCAGCTTATCTTTTTTGCTGATGAACGAGCCGACTTGCTTCGTGAGTAATAAGGGAATTTTACTTCCGGCAATTTTTAACGCCGGAACCACCGCCCACAAATCCTTTGAAGCCTGCGTATGAATAAGATCAAATTTTCCGTTTCTAATTACCGAAGAAAGTTTGCATGCTTGCACCGGGTGAAAATATCCCGAAGCTTTAAGTGTGTGAACAATAATTTTTTGCTTTTCCGCTTCTTGATGAAGACGTGAATTCTCAAAACATAAAAGTTCAACTTCAATATTCCGTTTTAACAATTGTTGAACGGCGGTTAGGGTAAACATTTCCATGCCTCCCCAGCTTTTCGATAAACATGAATAGAGAATTTTCATCTTAGTTTTTAGTTATCAGTCTTCAGTTTTCAGTTCGCCGCGGTGAATTCGTTTTGAATTATTTAGTAGTTCTTTTTCAGAGTAGTGTTTTTATAATAGTGCGAAAGAATTTCATCGAAGAAGAAACCCGATTGCGCCATCAACGCCGCGCCTATTTGACAAAGCCCTGCGCCGTGTCCCCAGCCGGCGCCGTGCAAAATAAATTTTTGCGGCACGCCGTTTACTTCATCAAGTTTTTCAAACACAATTGCCGCGCTGTATAAATGAGATTTTGAAAGCAGCTTTCTAATTTCCAATTCCTTCCCGATGGTCATCGTTCGTTTAGTTCCGACTACTTTCAATTTTATTAAACGAGCGGAAGCGCCGCGCTCAAGCGGGATGAAATCCAGAATCTCTCCGAAATCAATTCCGCTTTTTTCTTTCATTAATGTTGAAAGTTCGGCTTGAGTGTATTCAACTTTCCACCGGTAAAAATCTGTTGTCTCCTGGTCGTAATCAAGAAGTACTTGAGAGAGAACCTGCTTATCGGTAGTATTGCAAAATGCGGGAGGTGAAGAGAGAATCCATTTGGATGCGTTTCGTTCTTTAGAAAAATCGATCAAATAATTTTCTGGTTCGTACTTATAGTCAACCACCGGAACGAGATAATTGTAGTGAACCGGTTCCCAAATATTTTCAAAAGATTCTGAAATGCCTCCGCATGATTTTGAAAACCTGGCGTCGCAGATTTCATCACCGCTCATCAGCACCAATCCGCGCGTTTCATTCACTGCTGTTTTAGAAATGTCGGTATAAATTTTTGTGATCCCTTGATACCGCTGACAATGGTCGTCTGCGCAGACGTCAAAATGCTCGTGGTCTTCGCGGTCGTACCACCTGATAAGTTCTTCTTCACTTTTTTCTACCGTTTCATACTTGATATTTTCTTTTGCAATTTTTTTTGCTTTCACCAACTGTGCCATCACCCAACTTCGAGAAACGATTGCATGAGCTTTTAATAATTGAAGCGTTCCCTTTGCGCTCATTTCAGATGAGATAACGCTCGTTAAATATTCTTCAAGCGGAACGATGTTGATTGCGTGAATTATATTTCCGATACGAAGCAGCTTTAACCAGCCTCTGAAGCTTTGTTTTTCTTTTCTTTCCCAATGGAATTTTACGCCGATGGTAACATCGCGCAGCGTAAAATGTTCTGCGGAGTGGTTGGACGGAACAAGCAGAATTTCATTTTCAAATTGAAAAATATTTTCGTTCTGGCTTAACTCAATCCGATCATTTACAACTTTTGCTTTGTAAATTCCGGTTAAAAATTGTGAACCGCCTTTGATCCGAAAATTTCCGTGAATTTCAAATTTTATCTTTTTTTCAAAAAGAATTCCGACGCTGATTTTAGGTTCGTTCATTTCATTTGCTTATTACTTTTGTAAAGATTTTCTCACTCAAATATAAGAAAAGCAAGCTTGAAAAGTCGGGACTTTCCTGTGCCGTCATCAAAATTTCTCTATTTCTTTTTGCATTGCGAAAGTATAAGTTGCCGGTAAAAAAGAATGAATTCCAAAAATCAATTATATGAAGCAAGATGGTGGCGGCAGGAAAAATCGAAACTGCTTTGCACCCTTTGTCCGCGATACTGTACGATTGGCGAAGGACAAAACGGATTTTGCTATATTAGAAAAAATATCGGCGGCAGATTGTATTCACTCGGCTACGGCAGACCAACCGGATTTGCGATTGATCCGATTGAAAAAAAACCGTTGAATCATTTTTTACCCGGAAGTGATATCCTCAGCTTTGGAACCGCCGGTTGTAATCTCGGCTGCAAGTTCTGCCAAAATTGGACGATGAGCAAAGCCAAACTTGACGACAGTAATTCGCAATACGCTTCGCCGGAAGACGTTGTTCAACTTGCAAAAAAACATCGCGTTCCTTCAATCGCATTCACCTATAATGATCCTACAATTTTTGGAGAATATGTAATTGATATTTCAAAAATTGCGAGAGAAGAACAAATAAAATCCGTGATGGTAACCGCGGGATACATTGATAAACAAGCGCGGAAGGATGTCTATAAATTTATCGACGCTGCAAACGTTGACTTGAAAGCCTTCTCCGAAACCTTTTACCGCACGCTAACTTTTTCCCATATAAATAGCATTTTGGAAACGCTCATTTGGCTGAAACACGAAACCGACGTGTGGTTGGAAATTACTACATTATTAATTCCCGGTGAGAACGATTCACATGATGAAATTAAACGGATGATCGAATGGATATTGGAAAATCTTGGCGATGCTGTTCCGCTTCATTTTACGGCGTTTCATCCCGATTTTAAATTGCTGCACAAGCAAAGAACTCCGCCGGAGACACTTTTTAGCGCGAGAAGAACTGCATTGCAAAGCGGAATTAAATTTTGCTACACCGGCAATATTCATCATGAAGAAGGACAAACAACTTTTTGCCCTACATGCAAAACCAAATTGATTGAACGCGATTGGCACCGGGTAATTTCAAATAATTTGAACGGCAATAAATGCCGGAACTGCGGCGCAATGCTTGCCGGAGTTTTTGTTTAATTTTTTCGTACTCGCGTGCCATGCAAATTGTATCTTCTTTCCTTAAGATTTTCGTTATATTTTCGATGATAATTCAATGGATTATCATTTCTTCTTCGTCGGATTTGTCCGCAGGAAGAAGATAATTTGTGCGGTAAAATTATTATGAACAAGAAAGCAACGGTAACAGTGGACTCAAAAGAACATAATGGGGCAAAAATGATGACAAAGCCTTTCCATGAACAGGTTTACCATTCGGTATTTCATCATTCGTTCGACGCCATATTTATTCTCGATGCGGCAACGCGCAATATTTTGGAGATTAATGAGTGCGCTGTAAAGACCCTTGGCTATACCGGCGCCGAGCTTGTTGGTAAAAATTTTTCGCTCCTCTTTCCCGATGACCGCGAACTCACGATCGAAAATATTTTAAAAGAATTACACGCGTTTGATGCCGTTCTCTCCGGACAGAAATTCCTCTGCAAAGACGGCACAACTCTGGCGATGGACGTGACCGGCTACGTTGAAAATTTAAATAACGCAACCTGCATCGTCATCTTTTTGCGCGCGGCAAAAGAACGCAACAACATCGAACAAAAACTCTTTTTCAACAATGAACTGTTTCATAGCTTGATGGAGTGCCTTCCGGATTACATCTACATAAAAAATAAATACGGCGATGTTGTTTCCGTTAATAAAGCCTTAACAGATTTCTGTGGCGGAACATTCAACAAAAAAAACTCAAAACTTATCCCAAAATTTTTTACCGACTTAATTGCCAAAGAAGACGCCGAAATTCTTTTAACCGGAAATGTGCTGCTTAACAGAATTGATCAACTTACACACGCTGCAAACGGAAAAGATGCTTGGATGCTTACTACAAAAGTCCCCGTCTTTAGCCCTGCCGGTAGAATTGACGGGTTGATCAATATCTCGCGCGATATTACCAATTCTAAAAATGAAATGGAAGAACTTGAGCGGGGAGAAAAACTTTACTCGGTTCTCTTCAATATTTCTCCCGTTGGCATTTTGATTGAAGACGAGCATGCCACGATCCTTCAAGTGAATAAAGCCTTTTGCAGTTCAATCGGATACCGCGAGGATGAACTGATCGGGAAATCCATTTCCATCTTGTCCAATGCTGTTTCTAAGGGAGAGATGAAAAAGAATATTGAGAGAATTTTAAATGGAGAAATTCTTAATCACGAAGTTGAAAATTTTGGCAAGGATGGAAGTAAAAGAGTCTTCGAGCTGCACGAAACAAAAATCACTCTCTCCGGCGGTAACAATGGAATTTTGATTATTGCCAATGATGTAACCGACCGTAAAAGTTCGGAGGAAAAACTTCAGTATGAGAGCGACCTGCTGCGGAATTTGATGAACAATATTCCCGATACCATTTATTTCAAAGACAAAGAAAGCCGGTTTATCCGCATCAACGAAGCGCAGAAAAAAGTGTTAGGTTTGAAAAACAAAGAAGAAGCAACCGGAAAAACCGACTTTGATTATTTTACCAAAACGCATGCCTCGGCGGCGCTTATTGATGAGCAGAATATCATCCGAACGGGAAAACCGCTCATCGGAAAACTTGAACATATTCGTTTAAGCGACGGAACGTACCGATGGGTTTCGGCAACTAAAGTGCCGTTGGTTGTTGAAGATGGTTCTATAAAAGGAATTGTCGGCATTTCGCGAGACGTTTCCGAACTGAAAAAATTGGAAGAAGAAATAAGAGAAAGCGAAGAAAAATATCGGTTCCTTTTTGAACATTCTCCTATAGGATTTTTTATTTACGACACCAAAGCCTGCATCACAAAATGCAACCAGCGGTTTGTAGAAATTCTTCAATCTTCCTACGAAAAACTTATGGGATTGAACATGCGGCAGTTAAACGATAAATCGATTTTAGAGACAATCGAAAAAGCGCTTACCGGCAAAGAGGCTGCGTTTGAAGGCTGGTACAAAGCTTCAACAAGCGCCGCGGTGATTTATGCAACTATTAAAACCACCCCGCTTTACGATGCAAACAAAAACGTCATCGGCGGAATGGGGCTTGTTGATGAAATTACCGAGCAGAAGAAAGCTGAACTCGAAATACAAAAATCGGAAAATCATTTCCGCTCTATTTGGGAAAATTCATTCGACGGAATGAGAGTGATTGACGAGAATGGAATCATCCGCTCGGTGAATAAAGCTTTCTGCGATATTGTGAAAAAGACGAAAGATGAATTGGTGGGAAATCATTATTCAATTATTTATGAAGAGGGCCTTCGTAATAATTTTTCGCTTAAAGGAAAAGAAAATTTAAAATCTAAAAATGTTCCGGTGCATTACGAAAGGCATTTGCAGCTTTGGGATCGCTCGCACGTCTGGTTTGAAGTTGTCAATTCCTTCATCGAAATTTCAGACGACGAAAACTATCTTCTGAGCATTTTCCGCAACATCAGCGAACGAAAACTCGCCGACGAGAAAATCAGCATTTATCTTGAAGAATTAAAAGAATTGAATAAGAGTAAGGATAAATTTTTCTCCATCGTTGCGCACGATCTCAAAAGTCCGTTCCAGGGATTGCTCGGGCTTTCGGAAATTCTTATTGAAGATTATTCGGAGATGTCCGACGAGCAGATCATTCAATATTTAAAAATGATCCGGACGACAACAAAAGATGTTTACCGGCTTATTGAGAACCTGCTTGAGTGGTCCCGTTTGCAGACCGGAAGAATGGAATACAAAACCGAAAAACAGAATCTTTCGCAACTTATCGACGGCGTCATCAATTTAATTATTCCTACCGCGTCAAAAAAGAATTTACAGTTGTACAATCAGGTGCATCGCAACAATTATGTTTTTGCCGATACGAACATGCTGAATTCCGTGGTGCAAAATTTAATTTCGAACGCTGTAAAATTCACGAGAGATTATGGCGTTATCGCAATCTCTTCAATTGAGAAAGAGGAATTTCTGGAGATTTGTGTAGCCGATAACGGCGTTGGCATGAGTAAAAAAGATGTTGGAAAAATCTTTAAAATGGATGAACACTTTTCTACCAAAGGAACGAAAGATGAATTGGGAACAGGGTTGGGACTTTTGCTCTGCAAAGAGCTCGTTGAAAAACATGGCGGGAATATCTGGGTTGAAAGTGAATTGGATAAAGGAACCAAATTCAGATTTACCATTCCGAAAGCGTCGGACGATTAACGGAAGCCGTGCGCAAATCCTTTTTCAATTAAAAAAAGCTGCGGGAAAAAGAGTTTTGTGTTTTCATGAAAGAGCATTTCATCCATCTCGATTTCCATATATTTATTAAGCGCAAACCCCGCAAGAAGCTGCCAAATTTCCTGTTCGGAGTCTCCTAAAAAAGTAAACCATGCTTTTGTTCTATCAACGGATAAGCCGTATGAAGAAATTTTCTTCTGACTTACTAATTTGCTTATATATTCTTTCTGCGCCGGAAGCAATTCATTAAATTCGTCGGTCGTCACTCCCGTAAGCGTAATACTTACCATATATTCTTTCATAAAATCCTCAATTAATAAAATGTGCTTTTCATAGATAACACATCTCTCCTTTAAAAAGTTTACTTAAAATCATACCTAACTAAAACGAACGAAGAAATGTGTTGGGAATCAACCTCCGGTTAAATGGAGTGAAAAGGAATTACTATTTTCCTCGCGCGTTTTTGGTTTTATTATCGAAGATACTTCTCGAAAATTTAATAAAACTTTCACCGTTATGCAGTGCGGAATTGCAGTCCAAAATCCATCTCACAACTAAACAAAAAATTAGCTACGAATTTTTCGGTTCACCACACAAAAAGTTTCTTATATTTCTATCTGATTTTTACAACAATTTAAAATGTATGGCAGAGAAAAAAATTCGTGTAAAGGGAGCGAGACAGCATAATCTAAAAAATGTTGATCTCGAAATTCCCGCCAATAAATTAGTAGTCTTTACCGGCGTTAGCGGAAGCGGCAAATCATCGTTGGTGTTTGATACTATTTACGCCGAAGGGCAGCGGCGCTACGTAGAAAGCTTATCTTCGTACGCGCGGCAGTTTCTTGAGCGCATTAACAAACCGGATGTCGATTTTATTACGGGTATTAGTCCGGCGGTTGCCATCGAACAAAAAACCGGTTTAAAAAACACTCGCTCAACCGTTGGTACAACCACGGAAGTTTACGACTACCTTCGCCTCCTCTTTGCGCGCATCGGTAAAACCATTTGCTTCAGTTGCGGTAAAGAAGTTAAAAAGGATACCACGGCAACCGTTGTGGAATACCTTTCAACTTTAAACGAAGGAACAAAATGTTATCTTGCGTTCCCTCTTTCTGCGCACGAAGGACGAAACGTAAAGGAAGAACTTGAGCTGATAAAAAAACGCGGCTTTTTCAGAATTTTTTATAAGAATGAATTGTTTGATCTGAACGAAACTTCCGTTAATCCAAAATCAAAAAAAGATGTACGCGTTGTAGTTGAACGTTTAAAAATTACCCGTGCAAATCTGCGCGAAAAACTTGCCGATTCAATTGAGACCACATTTAAAGAAGGCGAAGAAAGACTTGTCGTTATCAATGCGGAAACGAACGAGCAGCGTGAGTTTAATAAATTTTACGAGTGCTGCGGCATCCGGTACGAAGAGCCGGAACCCCGTTTTTTTTCGTTCAATAATCCGTTCGGCGCTTGCCCGGTGTGCCAGGGATTCAGCAAAGTTATCGGCGTTGATATGAATCTTGTTGTGCCGAATCCGAATTTAACGCTGCTGGAAGGAGCAATCGCTCCGTGGCGCACGCCAAAGTTCAGCCAGTATTTACGCGATCTGGTGCAGCACGCAAAAAAATATGATATTTCTTTAACCACTCCATTTAAAGATTTTTCGCAGGAGGTTCTCAATCTTATTACAAAAGGAACAAAAGATTTTACCGGCATTGATGAATTTTTTGAAAAGCTTGAAGGAAAAACCTACAAGATGCACATACGCATTCTGCTAAGTAAATACAGAGGCTACACAACCTGTCACGCGTGCAAAGGCAGCAGGCTGCGGCGCGAAGCGCTTCAAGTAAAAGTTGACGGTCAATCTATTTACGATCTTGTAAAACTTCCTATTGATAAATCATTTTCTTTTTTTAGCGGATTACAACTTTCGGAATACGAAACTAAAATTGCCGAGCGTATTTTAAAAGAACTGCAAAGACGTCTTTCATTTTTAAATGATGTGGGACTCAGTTATCTCACGCTTGATAGACTAAGCGCAACACTATCCGGCGGAGAAACACAGCGGATCAATTTAGCTACGGCGTTGGGTTCGGCGTTGGTGGGCACGCTTTACGTGCTGGATGAACCGAGCATCGGACTTCATCCGCGGGATAATGAAAAACTCATCGGCATCTTAAAAAATCTGCGCGATATCGGCAACTCCGTATTAGTAGTTGAGCATGATGAAGAAATGATCCGCACCGCCGATGTTATTGTGGATATGGGTCCAAAGGCAGGTCAGCACGGCGGAGAAATTATTGCGCAGGGTACGGCGGAAGAAATAATTCACAATGAAAAATCTTTAACCGGCAAATATCTTTCAGGCAGATTGGCAATTCCCCTTCCGGCAAAAAGAAAAACGGAACAAACATCAACATTAAAAATATTCGGCGCGCGCGAGCATAATTTAAAAAATATTGACGTTGAAGTTCCGCTGCATAAATTAGTGGTTGTTACCGGCGTTAGCGGGTCGGGAAAAAGTACGCTCATCCACGATATTCTTTACGGCGGTACGGCAAAATATCTCGGGATGAATCCTCCTACCATCGGAAAGTTTGATGAAATTACCGGAACGCAGTACATCGATCATATTGAAATTGTTGACCAGTCGCCGATTGGTAAATCGCCCCGCTCAAATCCGGTGAGTTACATAAAAACGTTTGAAATAATCCGCGAGCTTTTTGCATCAACGCATCAGGCGCGGGCGCGCGGGTATAAACCGGGATTCTTCTCTTTCAACGTGCCGGGCGGCAGATGCGAAACTTGCTCGGGCGATGGATTCATCAAAGTTGAAATGCAGTTCCTTGCCGATATTTATCTTGAGTGCGAAGACTGCAAAGGCACCCGCTTTAAAAAAGAAATTAGAGAGATTACCTACCGGGGGAAAAATCTTGTTGAAGTGTTGGATATGACCGTTGATGAAGCGGTTGAACATTTTCACGGGAACGATAAAATTGTCCGCTCGCTAAAACTACTTGCAGACGTCGGTTTGGGCTATATAAAACTTGGGCAGCCTTCAAATACACTTTCCGGAGGCGAAGCGCAGAGGATAAAATTAGCGCTTCATCTTAATGCGCAGCACGACCGCAAGCATACGCTTTTTATTTTTGATGAACCGACTACCGGTCTTCACTTTGATGATATTTCCAAATTGCTGAAATGTTTTGAGATGCTGCTGGAGAAGAATAATTCCGTTGTTATTATTGAACATAACCTCGACATCATTAAATGCGCCGACCACGTGATAGATATGGGTCCCGAAGCCGGAGATAAAGGCGGCGAGATAGTTGCCGTCGGAACGCCGGAGAATATTGCCGAAAAGGAAAATTCGCTTACCGGAAAATTTTTAAAAGAAAGACTCCGATAAAAATTTTCAGCGAAGATTGTTAATCAATTTTGGTAAGAACTTCCTCCATCAAATTGATTAACGCAGTTTTGGTAAACGGTTTGGCAATGTAATGAGAGCATCCGGCGCCAAGAAATTCTTCTTTATCGCCTCGCATTGCGTAAGCTGTAATGGCAATGATAGGAGTGTTTTTATAATGCGGAAGTTCGCGGATAAGTTTCGTCGTCTGCATTCCGTCAATTCCTTTTGCGAGGTTAATATCCATCAGAATAGCTTGATACTTGTTGCCTCTTGCCATTACCACGCCTTCCTGTCCGGTTTTAGCCCAATCGATCGAAACAATGTTCTTCAGAAAATATTTTACTACGGAGAAAGATGTTTCTTCATCTTCCACATAAAGAATTTTTCTCAGCGGTTTATCGGATTGCACTTCAACGGCAGGCTTAGGCAATACGGTTGGCTGAGTAATTGAGTTTTCGTTCTTCTCCGAACCAATCATTTCATTCTTTCCCAACGCTTGATCCGCAGGTAATTTCACTGTAAACACCGATCCTTTTCCAACTTCACTTTCTACCCAAACTCTGCCGTTCAATTTTTCAATAAAGTTTTTGGTGATGGTTAAACCGAGTCCGTTTCCTTCAAAACTTCTGCCGATCCCTTCGCTTGCCTGCCGGAATTCTTCCCAGATAACATCTAAAAATCCTTTTGGAATTCCGATTCCGGTATCGCAGATTTCAATGATCGCAAAATTTTTATCGCCTTTTCTTTCCACCGATGCTTTAAGGGTAACGCCTCCGCGCTGCGTAAATTTCAATCCGTTGTTAATAAGATTATTGATCGCATGACGCAGCATCCGCTGGTCTGTGGTAATTAAAATAGAATCAATTGAAAATTCTTTTTTCAGATAAAGTTTTTTCTCTTTCGCTATTTGCTGAAAAAGTTCACACACTTCATCTATAACCGTGAGGAGGTTGAACTGTTCCGGCTTTATAAGCAGGCGTTCTTTTTCAACCTGCGCAAGATCGAGTATGATGTTGAGCGTATCCATTAAACGCTGCCCGCTTTTGTTCATCATTTCAGCCATGCTTTTTACTTCATCGGGTAAATCCATTGCCGCAAGCAGTTCCGTAAAGCCGAGAATCGGGATCATCGGGGTGCGGAGTTCGTGACTCATATTTTCGAGGAAGTTGGTTTTCACTTTGTTTGCCTCTTCTGCTTTTTCTTTTGCTGCGGTTATTTCTCGCTCGGCTTGTTTTCGTTCGGAAATATCCATGAACGTTTCCAAAAGCACTTTTTTTCCGCGGAAAATAATTCCGGTGTGAAAAATTTCAAACGTCTTCCCTTTCATGATATTATCTTTTGAGATGCTGGAAGTTTTACCGACAATAATCTCGGATTTCAGCGGACATTGTT
>Ga0172368_10000831_pt1 | contig 43611 bp, 35 predicted proteins | sample Lak11m_FD_114540 | JGI IMG/M metagenome (GOLD analysis project Ga0172368, IMG submission 114540) | Freshwater microbial communities from Kabuno Bay, South-Kivu, Congo - kab_022012_11m | ecosystem: Environmental > Aquatic > Freshwater > Lake | place: Democratic Republic of the Congo: South-Kivu... | reverse complement strand
TTTTTAACCATGGCTATCATAAAGCTGGAGGAATATTCCTTTTTTATCGCCAGCATGATCCTGGCGGTAAAGGGTGGGGCTTCTAAGAATCCTTAAAATTGCGAACTTCCTTATTTTTGATCCTTCCTCGCTTGACGTCCGGGCGGGATATCTCTATACTATAAAAGACCGTCCCCTTATCCCCTTTGTTTCTTCCCAGGAGAAAATTATGGACAAACAACCTTCCCGTGATGAAATCTATGATTTAAGATCTGTCAAACTACCTTACCTGTCAGGTCCAATATTGAAGTTGTTCGTAAATTTGCTCGAAGGACCTTTGCGCAGATTGTTGATCCCCAGCCTGTTTGCGAGCAGCGGTATTAACGAGATTCGTAAGCGAAAATTTTCTGAAGCGCCAACTACTCTTCCCATCGCTTTCACAGGCTCCCTGGCGATCAAAGACCAGGCTGTCCCCGAACGGGAATGGCCTTCCAAACAGGCACCGGATACCCCTGGTTTCCACTTCGCCAGCGTATATGATTACGCTAGGGCTTATCGCTCAGGCAGTTTGACCCCTGAAGATGTAGCCAGGCGTGTACTGGAGGCCATTGAGGCCAGTAATACTTCGCAGCCTCCCTTACGGGCAATAACAGTTGTTGACCATGAAGATGTGCTCGAACAAGCCCGCCTGGCAACAGCCCGCATCAAGGCTCGCAAGCCATTAAGTATCTTTGATGGGGTTCCTGTGGCGATTAAAGATGAATTGGACATGCGACCCTTCCCAACCACTGTAGGGACCAGTTTCCTGGGGAAAACCCCATGCGAAGAGGACGCCACTGCTGTGGCACGCATGCGCGCTGCCGGGGCTCTCCTGATCGGAAAAGCCAACATGCACGAGATTGGCATTTCTGTGACTGGTCTGAATCCCAACTCCGGCACGACCCGCAATCCCTACAACCCGGAACACTTCACCGGGGGCAGTTCCAGTGGACCTGCTTCGGCTGTCGCCGCAGGTTTGTGCCCTGTAGCCATCGGGGCGGATGGCGGTGGTTCCATCCGCATCCCGGCCTCCTTCTGTGGCACAGTTGGGTTCAAACCTACTTTCGGACGCATCAGTGAACATGGCGCCTTTCCTCTCTGCTGGAGTGTGGCGCATCTCGGTCCTCTGACTGCCAGTGCCACTGATGCTGCCCTGGCTTATGGTGTCATGGCTGGACCGGATCTCAAGGACCCGAACTCGCTGCACCAGCCCGCTCCCACTTTGAAAGGCTGGGACAAGCTCAACCTGCGCAACCTGCGCCTGGGTATCTTCTGGCCCTGGTTCCGTCATGCCACTGACGAGGTCGTTAATGCCTGCGAAGCCATGCTAAAGGAATTTGAAAAACTCGGAGCCAGCTTGCACCAGATTTCCATCCCGGATATGGAAGCAGGGCGCGTTGCTCATTCCGTCACCATTTTGAGCGAGATGTACCAGGCCATGAGTGCCACATATGGTGAACACCATAAGGAACACGGTCTGGATGTCCGCACAAACCTGGCCCTGGCTGGCGCGTTGTCCGCCAATGACTATATCCAGGCTCAACGGGTGCGTACCCACCTGATCACCAGTTTTAATGCTGTCATGCAGGATGTGGATATGATCCTGACCCCATCCACCGGTCTGGTTGCACCCGCCATTCCAAAGGATGCCCTCCCGGATGGTAATTCGGACCTCAGCACGGTCATCGAGATCATGCGCTTTTGCACCCCAGCCAACATGACCGGGCAACCGGCTATCTCCTTCCCTGTTGGTTATAATTCACAGGGTTTACCCATCGGCATGCAGGCTATTGGCCACTCCTGGCAGGAAGCAGGTTTGCTTGGATTGGCACTTGTCGCCGAGCAGCTTGTGGAACGCCAGAAACCACGCGTATTCTTCGATCTTATGCAACCATAAAGGCTGTCGGTTATCAGCTTCAGTTTAGATCAAGACCCTGAAGGATCCTCCGGCGAGTGGAAATGGATGAGCATCCACTGATTCATGCGAACGCGCTCGCGAATTCTTCGAGTAAGGTTTTAGGATAAGTACTTTGAGCCTGAAAAAAAAATTAAAAAAAAGGATAAAAGGAATTGCGCAAACAAATAAGCTTTGAAGATTTCAATTTCAAACCCATCGCAAACTGGAATGGGCAGGGCATGCTCTTGACCAGTGGGGATTTTAATACAGCTCATTTCAATGCCATGACAGTTGGCTGGGGCAGCCTGGGTGTTATGTGGGGGCTTCCCTTTGTGCAGGTGGTTGTCCGCCCTGTCCGCTATACCTTCCAGTTCATTGAAAAATATGACACCTTCACTGTCTGCGCATTTTCAGAGACCTATGCCCCGGCTCTTCACTTGCTTGGAAACAAGTCCGGTCGTGATGGTGACAAGATCAGTGAATCCGGCTTGACACCGATACCCTCCCTCAAAGTCGCAGCTCCGGGTTATGAACAGGCAGCCCTGATACTGGAATGCAAGAAGCTTTTCTGGGAAGACATGGACAAAGAAAAATTTCTCGACCCGCGCCTGGAGAAAAAATATCCATCCAAAGATTACCATCGCATGTATTATGGTGAAATATTGTCCATCCAGGGCGAAGATCTTTACATGGCTTGAGACAGTTTTTTAATTCAGTCGGAAAAGTAAAGACTAAAACGTCCCGATGGTCTTATTTATAACCAGGTGAAGCTCACATTAACTTCTGGAGGGCTGAGTTCACCCAGTTGACAACACTCAAAACAACCATAGGAGTAAGGATTTTAAATGGAAAACGACCAACCTGTATTGATCACCGGAGCCAGCTCAGGGATTGGATATCACCTGGCGGGGTACCTGGCGGAGCGCGGGCATACCGTCTATGCCACAGCCCGTAAAGAAGCAGATTTTGCCGGGCTGGCGAAGATTCAAAATGTAGTTCCCATCCAACTGGATGTTCGCAATCCCGACCAGGTTCAGGTAGCCTTGCGTTTGGTCGAACAGGCTGGCAAGGGCTTGTATGGTCTGGTCAACAATGCCGGTATCGGGGAACTCGGGCCATTTTACAACTGGTCGGATGAGGACCTTTTCAAGATATTCGATGTCAATGTGTTCGGTGTTCACCGCATGACGAATGCCTTTGTTGGCATGCTGGTAAGATCTGGGGGCAGGATCGTTAATATCGGCTCGCAGGGTGGCATGATCACCATGAAATATTATGGTCCCTATACCATGACAAAGCATGCCCTCGAAGCCTACACCGTCGCCCTGGACCAGGAACTGGAGCCGTATGGGGTTCGGGTCAGCATCGTTCAACCAGGCGGGATCGTATCCAATATTGGCGAAAATTCCTTTCCCGGCACGCTGGCACACTTTCAGAATGCCATTGAGCCATTCAAAACTGAATCAGACCAGGTGCTGGAGGCTCTCACCCAACAGGAAGAGGAGGAAGAAGTCCGTGAGGATGAGCCTGAGTCCGCCACCAATCGCAAACCATCATCCCCGCTCATCGTTTCAGAGGCGGTCCATGATGCTTTGTTCTCGCCGGAACCAAAATTGCGCTACCTTGTAGGTACAAAATGGGAAGGTGACCGTGTAATCCATGCCTTGATCGATAAATTGCTGGATGAGAACGACAACCCCATGCATAATTACTCGCGCCAGGAATTGATCGCGTATCTGGATCAACATATTACCGACCGGAAAACTCAAAAATAACTTCGTTCCGTTGTTATTCGTATCAATAATTGCCAGAGTATCACTATTCATGGGGGTGATTTCCATGACCCTGGTATTCTTTTGTTGTCGAGGTATTCTATAAAAAAGAAGGTGTCATTCCGAGCCTTGATGTTTTTCGGCTTCTTGGCGATCTTGATCCATCGGTGGGATACCATCTTGTAAAGAAAAGACTACCGTGGTAACTTGTCTGGGACACGATCAACGATCCACCTTGCACCTTATTCTTACCCGCATCACATAGCGCTTCTCACCCCCAAATTTAAACTTGTAAGCCTCATCACCGCGCATAAAATCAAAAACACTGCGGCCATTCTCATTGGCCCATTGCAGCAGGTGCCCCAGCAGCACCCAGCCGGGCGAGAGTTCCAGGTAGCGTTGGTCCAGCCCCGAGTTGTAGACCCAGATCCGCCCCTTGTAATCAAAATTCAAATACCCTGCCGCTTTTTGCCCATCCACCTCAAGAAATGCCAGCTGCAGCCAGCCGGATTGCCAGGCAACCCGCATGCAGTCGATCATTTGCAGGCGCATGGCTGGAGTTAAGAAGCTGGCTTTAGCCGGGTCATTTTCCATCAGCTTGAGAAAAGCCTGAATGTCGTCCTCCAGCTTTGACTCGTCGGCAAGGATATGGCAGCTCACTGGCAGTTCATATTCAGCTGCCCGGCGCATCTTGCGGCGGATCTCATGGCGTTGTTTCTTGTCGATGCCGGCCAGGTAGCTCTCAAAATCACCCGTCAGGTTCACAGGTACAACCGGGCTGAATTGCTCTTGCTGATATTCCCAGCCATGGTTTATGGCCGCGTTCTGCAAGGCAGCCAGGCTGGGAGATCCCTCCGGCAGGTTCGCCCAATCCAGGTAGTGCCAGGCTGGGGATGACACCTCTGCCAGGAAGTCAAATAATCCGGATGTAAATTCTGCCAGGTCATCCTCCCGTACGATCAAATCCAGGTAATCGGAGATCTCGATACTTCCCAGGAGCATCAGACCGGTTTCACCTCTTATGTCCTGGATCCGGAACAGGGGCGCGATCCCAATCAACTGACCTTCCCGCCGGGCGGTGACGATGGCAAGCTCGCCGTATTGCCACTCTCCCCCGCCGCGTGTCTCCCACCAGGTACTTAGATACTCATGTCGTAAAAAAGGCACATCGCTTATGCTTTCTGAAAGCAAATCATTCCATTCATCTGCCAGGCTTTCCATCTCAATTTTTGTATCAATTAAGCAAAAATCCATTTATCATCCTGACTTGCTATTTAAATTTTGAAATTGCCAGTGTCTTGTAGATACCTGTTCATTAATTTCTGTCTTCCATAGATCTTCGCGATGGTCTGCCTGATCTATAAATTATTTTCACATACAATAAACTCTTCAGGTCGTTGATTGCGGCAGCGGGATGAAAATAGGGGGCTCGGGCTCCCTAAAAACCCTGATTATGCCAATATCCATTGATATGGATTTTAACGTATAATGGGCACATGAAAGTGGATATTGACCTCAACTTCCTTCCTTTTCACCGAATAGCGGGGAAGGATCGGCCTTCTCTTCCAGGTTTGCATACCGTTGCTCCACCCCGGCGCACTGCGCGCGGCCGGGAAGGCGATCACCTGTTCATCTATCTCGCCCTGGCTGGCAACACACCTTTCTCATCTGATGAGTATACCAAAATCATTTCACAAATGACTGCTGGTTTTTATGAAACTGCCGGTTCTTTGACGGCTGCCTTGCGCACGACAGCAGACATGCTCAACCAGACCCTGCTTAATCGCAACCTGGGCACGACCGGACAGGGTCATTATATTGTGGGTCGGTTGATCATGGGTGTGCTCCGTGGTAACCAGCTCGTGGTGGTTCAAAGCGGTCCCACCCACTTATTCTGTGCAGGCAAGAATGATGTCCAACACTTCCACGACCCAGATCTCTCCGGGCGCGGGCTGGGCTTTACCCAGACTACGACATTATTCTATTCCCAATTGGAACTGGATCCGGGCGACCAAATTGTCATTTGTGCCCAGCTTCCGAATGGATGGGAATCTGCCATGATGAGTGAGCGTGGTTCTACAACCATCGAAGCCCTCTATCGCAAACTTCAGTCCATCTCGAATGACAATGTAAATGCCGCCATCATCCAGGTCCAGGCAGGAAAAGGTGCTCTGAAACTGTTAAGTGCAGAACGCCAGTCCCCTGTTGTAACACCACATGAGCCACCAGACTCCGCTCCGGGACATGCCCCGGAAGAGGAACCGGATCTGGATGAATTACCAACCCGGGGACTGCAAGTCGATCCAGGTGCTGGAGCACAATTGGAACAGGTTGCCAGCGCCCCGACCCAGGATGCAATTTCGTCCATTTCGGAAGCTGCTAATCAGGCTGCTGCCCCTGCTCAGGGAAAACCCAGCCGATTTTCACAAATTCTAAAAGGCTCAACCCTGGCTGAAAAGCCTGTTGTTGCGGGGTCGAAGGAACCACAACCGGATGGATCTGCCGGTGTATTTCCGCAATATAGGGAACTTGCCCAGAGTCAGATCTTCAACCCGAATCAAACCTCAGAAATCCCGGAGATCAAGCGCCTGGATCCTTCCCGGCGCAAAGCCATCGTGGGGGGGCTGTTGATCGGTCTGCAAAGCATTCGCCAGTTTGGTCGATCAATTTCCAACTTTTCCCGGACCATCTTTAAACGCATGATGCCTGGTTCATCGGATGACCACACGCCAATCATGCAGGGCTCGACCATGGCTTTTATTGCTGTGATCATTCCCCTCACAATGGTGGTCATTGCCAGCACGGTCTACATCAGGTATGGTCGTTCGGCACAATATGAAGAAAATTACAGGCAGGCCATTAATGAGGCCGTCGGCGCGATAGGACAGAACGATTCTGCAATTGTCCGCAGAGCCTGGGAAAGCACCCTCTATTATCTGGATCGTGCCGAAAGCTATCAGATCACCCAGGATTCATACAATTTACGCCAACAAGCCCAGGGAGCTCTGGATGCCATGGATCAGATCATCCGACTGGATTTCCGTCCGGCGATTATTGGCGGTCTCGCCAAAACGATCCAGGTTGGTCGCATGGCAGCCAGTGAAACTGACCTGTATCTGTTGAATGCGTCCCAGGGCAATGTCATGCGCGCCTTTATGACCAGCCAGGGTTACGATGTGGATGGAAATTTTATCTGTGGACCGGGCAATTATGCGTCCGTGGATGAGAACAGCTCCTTATCCTTTGATATTGGCAGTATTTTGGATATTGTGGCATTACCACGCTTAAATGAGTTCGGAGCTACCTTGATGGGGATGGACGTTACAGGAACGTTGATCTTCTGCAGCCCGAACACTGAACCAAGAGCATGGAGATTGGAAGAACCGGATATCCGCTGGAAAAATCTGGTTGGATTTTCATTTGCCTCCCAGGATTATTCATTGTACGTTCTGGACCCGGCAGGCAATGCCATCTGGGTATTTGGCCTGGATAAAGAAGGACGATATTCAACAGCTCCGGAACTGTTCTTCTCTGGAGGCTTTGTACCAAAGAATTTGGATCAGACCGTGGATATCGCCGTTTCCCGTACGGATATCTATTTGTTATATAACGATGGGCATCTCACACATTGCACGCCGGGACTGGTTGACGGGAATGGGGAAACGGTCATACCGATCCGCTGCAACGATCCAGAGACAATGACAGACACGCGAAGCGGGCACCAGAGCGGGGTTGTCCTTTCAGATGCCACATTCACAGAATTCACATTCTTAACCTCTTCCGATCCATCTTTATATATGCTGGCTCCGGCAACTGCAGCCATTTACCGCTTCAGTCCTCGTCCGGAAACATTGTTCCTTCAAAATCAGTTCAGGGCTGCGGTGGAACAGGATAAGACATTGTTCACATCCCCTATTTCTTCCATGGCGATCAGTCCAAATCGATATATCTTTCTGAGCTCTGGCACCCAGATCTATTTTGCCATGGATGTCCCCTGATGGTTGAATAATACCGTTCGCTTTTCTCTGGATCGGGTATTGACCTCAGTGGCAACCCTTGACTCCGATAATCGTGGCAGGATGATCCGGGTGCTGTAATAAAAGATGACAGGGCTTCTTCATGTTCAGGGATCTCTGGAAGATCATTTTTTGAGGATTTTAAATGAGCAGAAATACCGGCAGCCTGGGTAGTCTGATTGGTTCATTTTTTGAGCGTTTTTTAAAACGATTTGGGTCATCCCAAACTCCCGTCACCCCGCCTGATCCGCGACCGGTATTCCCTTCAGACAATCTTTTCGAGCCTGCCCGCATCCTGACCTCCCGGGTCTTCCTGGTGATCTACGACCCGGTGATGAACCCGGTTACAGGGGAAAAATTATCAAGCAGGATGAATTGGCATCGTGTCGATGACCTGGTGACAGGCTTTATCGCTGATATTGCCACTACCAGCAATGGATTGGCACGCTACCAGGTGGTGGATCGCATTGAACTGAACGAATTCCCTTCTAAAACAGATGGTTTCCGTTACACACCGGAAACCTTAAAGGCGGTTTTGCAGGGCGCCACTCCGCATACCCCTTCCATGGTTAATTACAACCAGATATTAACCCAATTGAACATTCTCCAACGGGTTCAAGATCACGAGATCGACGAAGTCTGGTTTTTCGCCTTTCCGCATGCAGGATTTTACGAATCACGCATGGGTGGAAAGGGAGCATTTTGGTGTAATTCCCCGGCATTGGAAAACACGAATAGTTGCAATCGTAAATTCATCATGATGGGATTCTCCTATGAGCGCCAGGTGGGAGAGATGCTTGAGTCGTTTGGGCATCGTAGTGAATCCATTTTGATCAAGACCTTTGAAAAAGCCCTGCCTGGAATGAATCTATTTGAGCGTTTTTCCAGGTACGATAAACAGAATCCCGGGCTGGCTGAGGTCGGAACCATTCACTTCGCACCGAACAGTGAAAATGATTATGATTGGAATGATCCACGCCTTGTACCAAGCCACTGTGATGACTGGCTGCATTTTCCCGGTCTCCCAGGACCCGCCAGGCAGGTAAATGCAGACGAATGGGGCAACGGTGACATCCGCTTGCATCATAAATGGTGGTTGCGCCATTTGCCCAAAGTTGCCGGGCGCACTGCATCAATTTCCAATAACTGGTGGCAATATATCATCGACCCGAATTTGATCGGATTGTAAAGTGACTGTATGTGACCATGTCATTGATATGTTCACAATTCCCGAGTATATTTATTAATACGGTCAACCGAATCATGGAAATTAATGATCCAAATGGATATCGATCAATATATTGAGGCACGCTCACGAGGGGAACGCTGGCTGTTAGCGATCAGCTTATGGTTGATTTTTGTGATCGCTGCATTTCTATTGCAAAAACTCATTGGCTCATCAGCAAGCGCCGGTGTGCTTCTAATCTTTCCGGCAATTATCGTTTCATGGAAAATGGGATTATGGCCGGGTGTCTTATTAACGATCTCCGGTTTCCTTGTTTATTCGTCGATGTTGGTAATCTTTAAATTAGATTCCATTACCTGGATCATGCGATCCGGTTTGTTGATAGGATCGCTGGTGACCACCTTGGTTTCAGGTGTAATTGGAAAAATGGGGGAATTGGTCCGCATTCAAAGAGATGGTGTCCTGGCGCGAGACCGTGAATCAAAACATAGCCAGGCTCAAACCCGATTCTTAACTTTACTAAATGATATCGTGCGATCTTCATTGGAAGCCAATAATATGCCCGATATGTTGAACATCCTTGTCAGCCGGATGGGAGAATTATATTATGCTGAAGAATGTTTCATAACATTCTGGGATGATAAGAACAGGTTGTCCATTCCCATGGCGGCTTATGGACCCAACCGTGACGAATACATAAGAGTGGTTGCCAAACCAGGTGAACTTACTCTGACCTCCTCTGTTCTTGAAGCGGGTCATGCCATGGTGATCGATAATCCCAGGCAATCACCCTTTGTGGATCCTGAAGTTGTTGCTCCTTTTCCAAATATCATCTGCTCCCTTGTTCTGCCACTCATCTCGGGTGATCGGAAACTTGGAGCGATCATTCTGAGTTTCCATTCCCAGCGACAATTTTCAGAAGATGATATCGAATGGGGTGAACTTGCCGCCCGGCAGGTTTCCCTTGCCCTGACCAAGACTTTGCTGTTGGAAGAAGCCCAGAAAAGCATTCAAGAGTTAACAGGCATGTATCAGATCATCAGCACCCTCCATCTTACGGATATTTCCAGGAATATCTTTGGACAACTTACCGAAACCATGGCAAACCTGGTGGATGCCCAGGTCTGTATGATTTGTTTGCATGACCTTGAAACAAAAAAAGTGACCGCACAAATCTCTGCCTACGGGTTGGACGATGACCAGGTCTCTTCTTTTCATTTTTCAAGCCTACAGGGTCTCAAATCCTGGAATTTCACCAAGAATGGTATTTATTGTTCAAATTCGATGGAAGATATCCCACCGTATTTTCATAAAATGGCGGTTAAACTTAACCTCAGGTCAGCCATGGTGGCACCCATGTGGAGTACGACCCACGAGCTGTTTGGGATGGTCTTTGCGATCAATAAACCTGCTGGATTTGACCAGGAGGATTCCCGCCTGCTGGGCGTTTTTGCTGCCCAGGCTTCATTTGTGATCCAGAATATCCAGCTTTTTGATTCCGAGCGCCGCCGAAATGAAGAATTATCTGTTCTCAATGCAATTACCAATCTGGCGTCAGGAGCTTCGAATGAAGATGAATTGATCGAATTTGTGACTCACTTGATAGGAGAAAAACTCTATCCGGATAATTTTGGGATCATGATGTTGGATGATACAGGAGAATTTCTAAATTTGCACTCTTCTTATCGTCTGGGTCAGGAGGAGGTACCTATCAGCATTCCCGTTGGGCAGGGAATTACTGGAAATGTGGTGATAAGTGGAAAGCCCAGGCGGGTGGAGGATGTCACCCTGGCAGCGGATTACCTGAATGTGGATCCCCTAATCTTATCTGAATTGTGTGTTCCTCTAAAAAATAAGGACAGGGTGATCGGGGTGGTAAATGCAGAGAGTTCCAGATTAAATGCCTACACAACTCGTGACGAAGAACTCCTGAGCATTATTGCCGGTCAGCTTGCATCAGCGATCGAGCTCTTACGTGCAGCAGATACCCAATATAAGCAGAATGCAGATCTGGCGCGATCCAATGCAATGATCAAAGTGCTGGCACAGGTTGGTTCCCGTGCTTCGATCGCTGTCAACCCGGATGGAGTAATGGACACTCTGGGCAAAGAATTATCCATGCTGGGATTGATGTGTGTGATCGCTCTCCCGGTGGAAGATGGCAATTTAAATATGCATATCGCGTATACATCCATCCCTGAACGTACCGTTAGATTAATCGAACGCGCCTCGCATAGAAAGATCGGAGATTTCTTCTTTCATCGCAATCGAATCTGGCAAAATTCACAGGAATGCATGGAACCGTTATTACTTAAGAACCCCATAGACTTGATCAGCAATATTCTGGTGGATTTTCCTGAGAGAAGTATTCAAAAGATACTGGCTCCACTTGGCATGACCAAGGAGATCCCTATCTGTCGTTTGCCATTAATCGTTGATGGAGAATTTAAAGGGGTCTTTTGGCTGTGGGGTGAGGGCTTGCGATCGAGTGATATGCCAACCATGTCCATTTTTGGCAGCCAGGTAGCCATTGCCCTGCAAAATGCACATTTGATGGCCAAAGTTCAAAAGATGGCCATTACCGATGACCTTACGGGAGTCTACAACCGAGCTCATTTCTTTGACCAGGCGGAACATGAATTCAGCCAGGCTCGCCGTTATGATCTGCCTCTCTCAGTGGTTATCCTGGATATAGACCACTTCAAGAAATTCAATGACAATTATGGGCATATCGTCGGAGACCAGGTCCTGGCGAACGTAGCCCGCGTTCTGCAGGAGAATTTGCGTGAAAATGATACCCTGGGACGTTATGGGGGAGAGGAATTCTCCATCGTGATGCCAGTGACTGATCTGGAAGCAGCAAATCGAGTTGCCTTGCGCTTAAGGACCTGTGTGGCTGAAGCCAAAGTTGACACAAATGTCGGTCCGGTCGGGGTTAATATCAGTATTGGCATCTCTCAATTGACTGAGGATCTGCCAACTCTCCTAAGCCTGATCAATCGTGCCGACCAGGCAATGTATATTGCCAAGACCACCGGGGGCAATTGTGTGGCAACAAAGTGATCTGAGGAGACCTATCTTTTAGCTATTTTTTCCTTGTTACAGCAATATCATCTGGCGAGAAGAAGGCAGCGTCAGGTTTTTTTATTCTTTAAAGATCAACGAACAACACGTCAATGCACCTTCAGCTTTTGCAAGTTCAGAAGCATCCACCAGCTTTATTTTCAAACCGGCTGCTTCCAGTCGTTGGCCAGTTTCCGGATAATTGGGTTGATATAACAAAGTCTCACCGACTTGAACAGCATTGGCACCATACAATTCGTCTGGATGGACCTCGATCATCTGGTAACCCGCAAATTCCATCTTATCCACCCAGGCCGGGTTGATCAGCAGCGTATTGGATGCCACCTGGGTGACAGCAGATTTCAAGTGCAGGCAGCCCGTGACTTTGATGCCTTTAACCTGGTATCCAAAAGGCTTGAGAAAGGTTTGCAGTTGTTGAATGGCAGAGGTATTGCTGCGGGTTGATATACCCACATAGACCATCTTTCCGACTTGCAGGATATCCCCGCCATCCAGGCAGCCAGGTGCCTGGATGGTTGCCAGTTCACGATATTCGCTGAGAACCCTTGAAATACTTTCCACTTCTGGTCTGCGTGATTCTGCTCCAGGTCGGGTCAGGATCGCCAGTTCATCCAGGACCAGGGCGGTGTCTTCAACAAAGACCGAATCCGGCAGGTCCGTTTCAGCCGGTAGAGGAATGATCTCAACTCCCAGAAATTGCAAAGCTTGCTCATATTGACTATGTTGGGCGACCGCTGTTTTCAGGTTAATAGGTTGCCGTTCAAAGTGGGTTAATTCACACCTTGCAATGGACGGGCTGACTTTTCTGGTTATGGCAATAAGCATCGTCATCCCCGTACTAAAAACGCAGGTGTTTTACGGTCAAACCGTCGTCGATGATCTCCTGCAGCGAGTCGATCCCGATCCGCAGGTGAAGGTCAGCAAAATCCTGGGTTACTTTCTGATCGCTCTTGGCTGTCTTGATCCCTTCCGGTACCATCGGCTGATCGGACACCAACAGAAGCGCTCCGGTTGGGATCCTGTTGGCAAAACCTGTAATAAAGATGGTGGCTGTTTCCATGTCCACTGCCATGGCGCGGATACGCTTTAGATAGGTTTTAAATTCTTCATCATGCTCCCAGACGCGTCGGTTGGTGGAATACACCGTACCGGTCCAGTAATCACGATGGGCATTCCGGATGGTCGTGGAGACAGCTTTTTGCAGGTTAAAGGCTGGCAGGGCGGGCACTTCCGGAGGAAAGTAGTCGTTGGAAGTTCCTTCACCTCGGATGGCAGCGATCGGCAGAATCAGGTCACCAAGCTGATTCTTGGATTTTAACCCCCCGCATTTGCCAAGGAACAAGGTCGTTTTGGGTTTAATGGCAGAAAGCAAATCCATGATCGTGGCAGCATTGGCACTGCCCAACCCAAAATTGATCATGGTAATTCCATTGGCTGTTGCATTAGGCATGGGCTTTTTTAGCCCGCGCATTGGCACATTGTGCCATTCGGAAAACATGCTGAGATAATTACTGAAATTTACCAGCAGGATGTGCTGTCCAAAATCTTTCAAGGCTGTACCAGTATAGCGCGGTAGCCAATCAGATACGATCTCATCTTTTGTTATCATTTTCTTGCTCCTTGAATTGATCCCGGTCTGGTGGATCGCCATCCCCAGGAATGTCAGAAAGTCTTTTGTCTCTCATACGCTGGCTTGTTTTTCCCATACCTGGTATAAGCCCAATCTGCCACCCTGCCCATCCGAGTAAAAGGATTCGCGAACATTAAAACCCGTTGCTTCCGCCAGTCTGGAGAGTTCAATTTCGTCAAAATGGTGTGCATACCGCAGACCTGTACCTCCCCGTTTCCAGTCAAGCAGGAAATCTCCTGGTTCTACATCTTGCGAATTTATACCCGCTTCCTGCCAGGGATGGATTCGGTCTCTCAGGCGGGAGCTGTTCAGAAACTGCCAGTTTGAATGGACGAATTTGCCATCTATCTTAAGCAGGTTGTTGATCTTGGTCAGGATCTGGACGCGCAATTCTTCCGAAGGGATGTGGTGCAGGACCGCAAAAGAATACACTTGGTGGTAGTTGCCTGCGGGAAGGGTTGCATCCCAATCTTTGCTGGTCAGATCGACCCGTAAAAAATCGACCTTGAAGGTGCCTGGCTGTTGGTTTGCTTTTGCCAGAAGAGGCAGGCTGAAATCCAATCCCAGATAACTTCCCTTGTGCCCTTGTCTTGCAAGCTGGCGTGCAAGTTCCCCGTTTCCGCAGCCCAGGTCCAGGATATGTTCATGTCCCTTCAGACGGTTGATGATCAGAGCGACGCCCGGTTGTAGGCGGGCACGCGTGGCTGAAAATTCCGTCCCAAAGCTCTGGTAGAATTGATGATTAATATCCAGTAAGCGTTCAAGCGTGGATTTCTGCATGGGTTGATTATACCCATCCTGGTGATCGTAATGTTGGTTTATCATGCATAAAGTGCATAACTCGATTTAAACGCTTCATATAATTAATAAAATTCTCGAAACCACCCTGATTGGATCGGTCAATATCTTGATCCTGGTTGAGAATGACAACTATCAAGAAGACCGAAGAGGGTGCTCTTTTAAAGGAAGATGATTACATGTCAAAGAAAATGACCTGGATGGAAAACCAGGAATTAACCCCCGAAAGAATGGACCTGGCCCGGCTCATTTTAGAGGATATGCACACGGGTATATTGGTCATGGATGCCATTCGCCGCCATCCGGGTCGGAACGGTCATGTCAGCAAGGCGATGCTGGTGGCAGCTTATAACCAACTGGTGGAAAGCGGTACATGGCAGCCCGATCCTGGTTTGCAGTCACGCATCCGCATGAAACCAGTTCGCACCCTCTCAGGGGTGACAACGGTTACGGTCCTCACCAAGCCTTATCCCTGCCCGGCGCACTGTATTTTTTGTCCGGATGATGCCCGCATGCCCAAGAGCTACCTGCCTGATGAACCGGGTGCGATGCGTGCAGTGGAACACGAATTCGATCCTTATGCCCAGGTGTATTCCCGTCTCGAATCTTTGGAAGCTGTTGGGCACCCGACCGACAAAGTGGAATTACTGATCCTGGGTGGGACCTGGTCTGCTTATCGTAGAGATTACCAGGAATGGTTCATTCTGCGTTGTATGGATGCCCTCAACGCTGAACCCTCCGGCACATTAGAAGAAGCCCATTCCCTTAATGAAAAAGCTGAACATCGCAATGTTGGGCTGGTAATTGAGACCCGCCCGGATGAGATCACCATCAATGAGATCGCCTGGCTTCGCAAGTTGGGTGTTACCAAGATCCAGATGGGAGCCCAAAGCCTGGATGATCATATCCTGGAGCTGAACCAGCGCGGTCACACAGCAGCCGAAACCAGCCGGGCTGTGGCTTTGCTCAGGGCGGCAGGTTTCAAGATCGTTCTGCACTGGATGCCAAACCTGCTTGGTGCCACTCCAGATTCGGATAGGCAGGATTTCAAGCGTTTATGGGTGGATCTTTGTCCGGATGAGATCAAGATCTATCCCTGCCAGTTGCTGGAAAATGCCCCCCTCTATGCCTTCTGGCAGCGAGGGGATTACCTGCCATATTCCCAGGACCAATTGATCTCGCTCCTGGCAGACATCAAGCCGGAAATCCCGCGCTATTGTCGTGTCAACCGTGTTATTCGGGATATTCCATCCACGCATGTGGTGGCAGGGAACAAGCGCACCAGTCTGCGTCAGGATGCCCAGGTTGAAATGTCCCGGCGGGGAACCCGTTGCGAATGTATCCGCTGCCGTGAAGTGCGCGGGCACAATGTGGTCACCTCTGAGCTGGTCATGCGGGATCAAGTCTATGCGGCAGGTGGGGCGGAGGAACATTTCATTTCTTTCGACACGCCGCAGGATAAAATTGCCGGATTTATCCGCATTTCTCTTCCTGGAAAAAATTCTCCTGACACGGGTCTGCCCGATCTGGACCAGGCTGCCATTATTCGTGAAGTGCATGTCTATGGACAATCCCTGGCAGTAGGCCAGGATTCGGATGGTGCCGCCCAACACAGTGGGCTGGGAACCCGCCTGTTGGAAGAAGCCGATCGGATCGCCAGGGAACATGGCTTTAAGAACCTGGCGGTCATCGCAGCCATTGGCACCCGCAGATATTATCTGGACCGAGGTTTTGAACGTGGAGAAAGTTACCTTATTAAAACCTTATCCAGAAGATGGTCCAGTATTAGCACAAAGAATTAAATAGTCGTATCCATTTTGAAAGGCGTAGCTTGATGCCCACCCTTCTGCAGTTGTTCTGGTTATTCACAAAAGTGAACATTTTGACAACCTCCGGTCCTGCCTCGGTGGGGCTTTTATATAAAGAATCTGTCGGCATATTGATGTCCAATGTAGATTTTGTCCAGGCTGTCAGCTTTTCGAGTATTCTACCGGGGAGCGACGCTTTGCAACTGGCCATGTTCATCGGGTATTCGGTGGGGGGGATCGCAGGAGCATTGGTGGCTTTGCTGGGATCCATCCTGCCTCCCACATTGCTGATGCTGATTGTTGTTTCAATTCTCAATCGTCTGCGACGGCAAGCCTGGGTAACCCGCTTTGTTTCAGGGCTTACACCTGCAGTTTCAATTCTGATGGTCTTTGTTGCCTGGCAAATTATTCTAAGCGGGAACAACGGTGTCATCGATTGGCAGGTATTGTTGATCGCAGGGGGCACATTGACCGCCTTGTTGTTGAAAGCACCTGTTCCGTTGGTTCTGTTTGCTGCCGGTTTGCTGGGGGTTTTTATTTACTGATGAGATCAACAAAAGTGACTCTCTGGTTAAAACTTTTCTGGATGTTTATAAAGATAAACGTGTTATCCACCTCCGGACCTTCTTCGATTGGGATTTTATACAAAGAGGCAGTAGGGACGATCATGACAGAAGATCAGTTTGTTGAAGCGGTTGGATTTTCCCATCTATTGCCTGGCAGTGAGGCGCTTAAGTTGGCAATGTTCGTAGGTTTTGCGGCAGGCGGCATCCCGGGAACTCTGGCAGCCTTGTTGGGATCCATTCTTCCTCCTACCGTTATGATGCTGGGTGTAGTATCCGTGTTGCAACGCATCAAAGGCGAGGCTTGGGTGCAGGGCTTTGTACGCGGTTTAAGCCCGGCGGTAGCCATGGTGATCCTGGTCGTAGCCTGGAATTTGTTCAAGGGTGAAACCAGCATACCGAAACAGGTCTTTTTGATCGCTGCTTTAACCTTGTTGGCTTTTCTTCTGGCTGTTCCTTCTCCCCTCGTTTTGGTTGGCGCAGGCATTTTAGGAGTGATGTTGATCCGATGAAAACAAGTACGAATCACTTGATATTGGTTACCAATGGGTGCCGGGAAACACGTCCCGCCCTCGAATATGGTATCTGGATGGCCCAAATGCTCAAGTTCCCGCTGAAGATTTTGGGGGTGATCGAATCAGACAACAAGCATCACCCGGTTGAAGCGTTGGTGGAGGAGATGCTTCCATCGATCCGTTCTGCTGATATCCCGTACCAGTTGGAATATCATAACGGCCAGGCAGAAGATCTCGTCCACCTGTCAGTTCAACAGGCAGGTGCCATGGTGGTTCTTGGCCCCCTGGGAAGACCTCCGCTGCAAAGGTTAATTAAAGGGCGCTCATTCCGGTTCTTTATGGAAGATCTGGTTGTCCCCATTCTATTTGTCCCTACAGCGCGCCTGCCGGTCAGTAAAATTTTAGTATGCATGGGTGGGTTGGGATATGCCATCAAAGTATTTCAAGAAGCCCTGGCGATTGCGGTCCCATTAAATGCGTCATTGACATTCTTACACGTTGTTGAACCGGTCACGTTGGATTATCCTCTGGCACATGAAGTGGAAGGTCACTGGCATGAGTTGCTGAGCACACATACGCCGCAGGGAAAGATCCTGAAACAGGTGTTACTTGAATCGCAGGAAATGGGCATCCAGGCGGATGTCAGGTTGCGACATGGGCATATCCTGCCGGAGATATTGGACGAGATCGATTTAAGGAAGTATGACCTGGTCTGTATGGGGTCTATGTATAGTTCTCACAGCTTGCGGCATTTTGCCCTACCCAATATCACTGCAGAAATAGCAGAAGCTGCCGGGTGTCCGATCCTGACAGTGCGCAGCGAGTCGGGCGAATAGATTAAGATTGTCTTTCCCACTCCGCAACAGCTTGCCGTATGAATTCCTTTATCTCCGGGTCGGGGATCGCCTCGATCCCATCATATTTATCCAGGCCAATATACACACGAACCCCCCCCGCAGGTGATTCCTGTAATCTTATACCTTGATTTGCCAGGTTCGAAACAGCCAGCCGGTTTTGCAGGATCGAATTAATTTGAGAGACAATGCTTTCTGTAGATGGTGCAGGTTTACTCTGCTGGGGAATAATTGGTTTGGGTGTGCTGGTCGGTGGAACTGATTGTGATTTGACTTTGACCGCATCCGGTCCTGGCTCAGCCTGGGCTTCGGTGGATGATTTTTCCTTCCCTTCCAGCCAAGGGCGCACTTCGACAAGGAGATTTACCAACATCTTTTTGTCCTCTGCAGTAAGCGCTTCCATGTTGGTTATACTACGCCCTTCCAGTTCCAATACCAGGTCATTGAATGCATTGCGGTTGATGCTGAACAGCTTGGTCTGCTTGTTCTCATTAACTGGCAGATTTGTTGATTCTTTTTCTTCCAAACGGGCTTTCTTTTTGTCTTTGTTTTTCTGTTTAATGGCAGATTCCACCATCCCGATGATGTATCCTAGGAATAAAACTGCAACAATGATCCCAATTGTTTTTAAATTCCACTCCATGGTATCCATCCTTTTTCAAGATTCGAATCCGGGAAGAAATTTAGATTGTTGATGTGAGTCAGCATCCCTTTATAAGGAGAATTCTTCCTTAACAGGTTGGCAAACAGGGCAAATATGAGTGCTGCGTTGCCCGACGATCATTTTCTCAATACTTGTCTTACATACCGGACAGGCTTCTCCCTCTCTGCCATAAACTCGAAAATAATTTTGAAAATCACCACCGCGATACACCCAGTCTATGCTGGCTCCATTTCGGCGAATTCCTTCCTGCAAGACATTTCGGATCGATTGCCAGAGGCTGGTTGCCTCTTGTTCGGTCAGGCTGTCTGAGCGCCGGCGGGGATGTAATCCGGCAATGTGCAAAGCCTCGTCCGTATAGATATTTCCCATTCCGGCCAAGAAAGTCTGGTCAAGAAGAAGAGGTTTTAGCTGTCTGTGGCGATCATGGAGCCGGTCGAAAAAGAGTTTGGGGTTGAAATCATCGTCCAATGGTTCCGGGCCAAGTCCTCCCAACACATGGGTTGGGTCACTCGTCAGCCAGATCCTTCCGAACTTGCGGGTATCATTGAAGATCAGGGAAAGATCCCCGCTCAGTCCAAGGATCATGCGGTCATGTTTTTCCGGCAGGCGGGTTGCATCGGCGGTGTATAGGTCACCGCTCATGCGCAAGTGAATCAAAAGTTGATCGTGTGATAGATACAGACGCAGAAATTTTCCTCGCCGAGAAATCCGCTCAATGTGTTGCCCGCATAACTGCTTCTGAAATTCTGAAGGGGTTGGCGTGGAAAGGCTGCGCTTCCAGCGCAGATCCACTGACCTGATCTCTCTACCGGTCAGGATTGGAGAAAGTTTTCTTGCAATGGTTTCAACTTCAGGTAATTCAGGCATGATTTGGATTGGATCGTAAAGAATTAATTTCCAAGGGAAAGCATCTTGTCAAATCACTTAATTATTTTCGTTTAAATGATTCTACTTCATATCCAGCTGGTTTGTAAACAAATCCGTGTGGAAGAATTGAGGCTGTCCAAGATCCAGTTTCCTGATCTCCCGGGAAGTGGGTCCTGGTGGAGGTCAACCTGTGGATTTGGAGAAAACCCTGGCAGCAAAAAATGCATCCAGGGTTTTCCAATCGCTATTGGGTTTAAAAGAGAGGTCTTAGCTTAATTGTTGTGCAAGGTAATTCTGGATCCCCATCTGTTCGATCTGATCCAACTGCGCTTCGATCCAGTCTATATGTGCTTCTTCATCTTCAAGGATCTCTTCCAGCATGTCCCGGGTGCCGTTGTCACCCAGCTCTACAGCCAGTTTAATGGCCGAGTTATATTCTTTGACAGCTCCATCTTCAGCAGCCTTGTCATTTTTTAGTTGAGATTCTACATTCTGCCCGATATTGACCTTGTTTAGGTTGCTGACAACAGGTTGCCCTTCCAGAAAAAGGATCCGCCCGATATGTTTTTCAGCATGTTTCATCTCTTCGATTGCGCGCTTCTCGATTATGCCCGCAAGCTGCTTATAGCCCCAGTTTGCGCACATCTCGGCTTCCACCATATACTGGTTGACAGCGGTCAATTCATCAGCAAGCAGGAAATTTAATTTTTCGATGATCTTTATTTCACCTTTCATATTTATCTCCTTTTTAAGTTACTGAGCTTACTCGTTAAACATCTCACCAACACTGCGACCTTCATGAGCCCGTATTATGACCTCTCCAAGCAACGGTGCAATGGATAGGATCGTCAGGCGCTCTCCCAAATGTGCGCATTTATCGGATGAAATGGGGATCGAATCAGTTGTTATGAACTCGGTGACAGGCAAAGCTGCCAATCGTTCTGCAGCGTTGGATGAAAAGACCGGGTGACTGAATACAACATAAATTCTCCGGGCTCCACCATTTTTCAGCAGTTCTACAGCCTGCACAATGGATCCGCCTGTGTCGATTTCATCATCAACCAGGAGGACATCGCGGTCATTGACCTCTCCAATGATGGTTAATGCTTCAGCTTTGGCATCGTTGGCAACCCTGCGTTTTTCAATGAATGCGATCGGGGCATCAATGCCGGCTGCAAAGTTGCGACCTTTCTTGGCATATCCCAGGTCGACTGTAACCACGACCGGGTCTTTCAAATATTGCCGCAGGTTTTGATTGACATAATCGACCATTAGATAGGATGTGGTCAGCACATCTCCGGGGATGGAAAAGAATCCCTGGATCTGTCCAGAATGCGGGTCAACCGTCACATATCGGTCCGCTCCTGCCACTTCGATCATATCTGCCACCAGGCGGCCTGTGATAGGTACCCGTGGCTGATCTTTGCGGTCTGACCGGGCATAACACAGATACGGAACAACGGCCGTAATTCGGGCAGCTGAATCCAGGCGCAATGTCTGCAATAGGATCAATAGTTCCATCAGATTATGCTGGACCGGGGCGGAAGTGGTCTGGATGACATATACATCCTGGCCGCGGACACTGCCGTGAAGTTTTGTAAATATATTTTCATTCGGGAACACGATAATATCCCGACCGCATAGCTTGGTTTTGAGGTAATCTGCAATTTTCTGGGATAGTTCAGGGGAAGCCGTCCCTGCAAATAGCTTTATCTCGCCATACATCTTTAGCTCATGCGAATGAATTGACATCAGTCCTCCAATAAAGTTCTAGCGTCCCACTCGGATCGCAGAACGCTCATGATAAGTTCATCCCCATATTTGCCATGTTTATATTTAGCCTGGCGTAAGCGACCATCCAGTACAAAACCAGCTTTCTCATACGCCCGGATCGCACCTGGATTATCATCATACACCACCAGACTGATCCGATTAAGGTTAAGCGTTTCGAACCCATGCTTCAATAAGAGTTGCATGGTCTCAGTGCCGTAGCCTGAATTCCACAGGGATTTATCCCCGATAAAAATTCCTACCTCGGAACTGCGGTTGATCTGTGAGATGTTATGAAAACCACTATTTCCGATCAGGCGCCAACTTTCTCCATCCCGGATCTCGATCGCCAATGGACGTTCGCTCGCAGGGAGGTCTGCCAGACTTTCGAACCAACGCTTCTCTTCTTCCAGACTGAGTGGTTGCAAAAAGATCAACCCCTCGATCACTTCAGGGTCATTCAGCCACTTGACGAACAAAGGCAGGTCTTCTCTTTCAACTGCGCGCAGTCGGATGTGTTTTCCATAGATCATGGTTGACTCCCGTTCATTAAGGATTCAACAGCTTCCCAGGGAGAAAGCTTGCGTTCAAGGATCTGATCCAACACCCGTTCATACACCTTATCCGGAAGATTGGATCGAAATCGGTGGTTCAGCGTATCCTGGATGAGAGCATCCAGCTCGGTCTCCAGGCGTGAACGATCATTCAGGCTCCAATCACCGCTGCTCTCAAGGTAGGTTGCATGTCGGTCTATACTCTCAGCCAGTTCGGGGATCCCAGTCCCATCATTGGCGATCGTCTTTAGTATGGGGGGGATCCAGTGCTGGGATCCATTGCTCTGTTCGCGGGAGGTTGGTTCGATCATTTCAAAACTTCCATGGTGTTGAAAGATGCGTTTTACACTGTGAGCCATTTCCAGCATGCCTCGCAAAGCCCGTTCGGTATTTTCCAAACCGGGATGGTCAGCTTTGTTTATCACCAGGATGTCGGCGATCTCCAGGATCCCTGCCTTGATGGCTTGGATATCATCTCCCATACCCGGAGCATCCACCACCAGGGTGGTATGCGCCAATCTGGCAATATCCACCTCCGCCTGTCCGGCGCCAACAGTCTCGATCAGAACAATGTCAAATCCTGCAGCATCGAAAACCTGGACCATGGCAGATGTGGCGTGTGCCAGACCACCCAGTGTGCCGCGGGATGCCATCGAGCGGATGAATACCCCAGGGTCTCCTGCCAGGCTGCGCATTCGCACCCGGTCTCCCAGGACAGCTCCTCCGGTAAATGGGCTGGTGGGGTCAACTGCGATGATCGCAATGGTTTTGGTGGTAAGTTTACGATAGTGCAGAGCAAGCTGGTTTACAAGAGATGATTTACCCACACCTGGTGCGCCGGTAACCCCCACCAGGTGAGCCTTGCCGGTATACTGGAACAATTCGTTCAGGGCGGTACGTCCTTCTGTTGTCCCGTTTTCCACCTGGGTTAGCAGGCGGGAGAGTGCCAGGCGGTCACCGGCGAGCAGGGCTTCAACCAGGTTCATCATAACCATATTTCTTTTTGTTGGTATCTCAGGGAGCCGGTTCTACATGCACAGCTGCGCGTATTTCATGCACGATATCTTCAGTGGAAGTACCGGGTCCATAAATGCCGGAAATACCCATCAATCTTAATTGGGGTACATCTTCATCCGGGATGATACCACCCAAAAAAACCTTGACTTTGCTCTGTCCGTTGGCTTTGAGCAATTCAAGGATGCGCGGAGCCAGTGCCATATGTGCGCCGGAAAGGATCGATAATCCAACCGCGTCCACATCCTCTTGCAGGGCTGCTTCAGCGATCATTTCAGGTGTTTGGCGCAATCCGGTATAAATGACCTCCATTCCGGCATCCCGCAAGGCGCGTGCAACCACCTTCGCACCACGATCGTGGCCATCCAGGCCTGGTTTAGCGACTAAAACACGGATCTTTTTTCCAGTCATTTTATCCTCAATCTAGTGGGTATTGTTTTTCATTATACTATAAGCGGTCAAGTCGAAATGAAACCTCTGAAGGCCAAACAGTACCTCATTTTTAGGGTAAAGAGGCCAAAACATTACCCTTTTTGCTCTACTTGACCTCACGCGCGTGTCGATATAAAATGGTTTATCTGTGCTATACTGATATTTAAAGCGTATAGGCGAATCGATGGATATACAAAATACCTCTGAAATGCGCTCATCATGGCCAGCCTGGGCAGGATTTTTACGCCAGCGTGGTTTGATCGGTTTTACAGCCTGGATCCTGGAAGCGGCGGGTCCGTTGACCATCCTGGGGGCGCAGGCTTTGCATTTCGGGGAACCTTTCCTCCGCCCAGCCATACCAGGTGTAAAAATAAAAGAACTAGCACATTTGTTGGAAGAAACGGATGAAGGACAGGCTTTTATTTCGTATCTAAGAGAGAAAGGTACTGTATGAATTGGTCAGCCTTGATCGCATTTCTCCTGGTTGTGGGCAGCGCAGGTTTGCTGCTCGGTTTTGCGATCCTCAAGCGCAAGACCCCCCCATCATTTAGAGAGATCCCTGCATTTATCCGCTTGCGCCAGGCAATCGGTCGGGCAGTGGAGGATGGCAGTCGTTTGCATTTTTCCTTGGGTCGAGGAGATCTGATTTCTCCTCAAGGGGCAGCTGGTTTGGCTGGTCTAAGTGCTTTGCGTAGACTGGCGGATCTGACTTCAACCAGTGATCGGACCCCGATCGCCACATCCGGAGAACCCAGCCTGACCGTTCTTTCTCAGGATGTCATGCAGGCTTCATTTCAGGAAGCCACAGGTGGAAGCCACTTTGATGCTTCCGGGGCGCGTCTGACAGGATTAACTCCCTTCTCGTATGCATCCGGGGCATTGCCAACTTTACGGGATGAGCATATCTCGGCTAATATCCTCCTGGGCAGCTTCGGAGTGGAGGCTGGACTTTTGGCAGATGCAGCTGAGCGGCAGAATAGTTATTTGTTGGCTGCCAGTGATAATTTGCTTGGGCAGGCGGTCTTATATGCCAGTGCCCAGGAACCATTGATCGGCGAAGAACTTTACGCAGTCAGTGAATATGTCAATCATTCCCCCCTACATGCAGCGAGCCTGAAAGTGCAGGACATTCTGCGATATGTTCTGATTATTACCATGTTACTGGGTGCATTGCTTAAACTGGCGGGTCTACTGTGAAAGGGATCATCTCCACTTCGGTTGCCATTGTTACAGGCCTGATCGTCCTTATTGGCTATCTTTTTCAGATTCCAATCCTGTCTGATATTCGCAGTTTGATACTCGATTGGGCTGTAATCCTTGCCGCGATGATGATCTTTATTGGTGTCCTGAACCTTCTATCCGTTAATAATACCCGTGTGAACAACAAAGAAAAAGGTGGTTTCTATAGCCTTGTATTAATTATTTCCCTTCTCGTAACCCTGCTTATCGGTCTATTCTTAGAACCCGGTCATTCGGTTATGAACTTCATCTTTTATTCCATTCAATTGCCTGTGGAAAAAAGTCTGATGGCTCTCCTGGCAGTAACCTTGCTGGTTGCAAGTATCAATCTATTACGTCGCCAACCCAATTTATTCTCGGTTATTTTTCTGGGCACGACCTTATTGATCCTTCTTGGCACAGTTCCTTTGCCCTTTGGAGAATTGCCATTTGTTGGTGATGTTTTACGCCCGTTCATTGCCCAGGTATTGGCAGCCTCCGGTGCTCGCGGCATTTTGCTCGGGGTTGCCCTGGCCACATTGACGACCGGTTTACGTGTTTTGTTTGGTGCGGATCGTCCTTATGGGAGTAAATAATGGCCATGATCCGCTGCCCAATGTGCGGAAAACCCGCATCTAATGAGCTCGAGGTTTGCCCGGTCTGCCAGGCTCGCCTTAAACCATTAATTATTTCTTCAGCCGATAACGATCCATCCATCAATTCAAAGGAAGAACCTGTTGGCAAAGAAACTCCAGAATTTCAGGCGGAATCTCCTTCCGAATCGGGTTTAGCTGGGGAAGGATCCATCCAACCTGGACAAGTTCCTGATAAGAAGAAAACATCTGAGCAGGATTTTGAATTGCCAGCCTGGTTACGGAAGCTGCGCGGCCTTTCCGGTCAAAAACAACCGTCAGCGCAAACCGGATCGGAAGAATTGAACGAATCGGCAGAACAGCTGGAGCACCCAGGGCAGGAAAATGCTCCGGATGAAACCATGGAAAGCCCTGAAAAATCGGAAGTCCTTTCATCAGCGGATGCCCTGAATGAAGGATCACCTATCAATCCTGCAGAAGATGAAGTTCCTGATTGGCTTTCTGGTCTGGCACAAACATCCCAGGAAGAGAACGAAAATCCCGCCTGGTTATCCAACATAAAAGACATGCCACAAAAGGAAAGGGCTCCCTCCGGACCGGTTGACGAAAACACGCCGAAGGAAGATGAGAATTGGCTGACAGCATTGCGTGGTGATGCATCTGCACACGACCCTCAAATGGATCAGGACCAGGACGAAACCACTCATGCAGAACCTCCATTTGATGAAGACCTTCCTGATTGGATGAAGAAGCTCAAGGCTGAAGTGGATGCTCAGACTCCAGGTTCACAGATGGACGAGGAGATCCCAGCCGAGGCAGGTGAGGATACATCCCCTGTCTGGTTGAACCGCTTGCAAGCTGAAGCAAGATCTAACTCAGCCTCAAATGAAAGCGCTCCTTCGGACCAGGTCGATGAAGGACCCGATTGGTTGGAGAAGATGAGTGATGAAACTCCTTCAACCTCAGAAGTGACCGCTCCAATTGGATCCGAAATACCCGAGTGGCTGCAAAACCTGCAGGCAGAAACGCAGGCGTTTGCTCAAGATCCTCAACCTGAAGAACTGGAACATCAGGCTTCCTTTGAAGAAAGTCAACCTTCAAGTACCGATTTCCCTGAATGGTTGCAGGAATTGCAGACTGATACCGGGATTTCTGAAGAGGAAAACAAGGATCAGCCTGATAGGCAGGCTGATGACACTGTTGCTTCTCCCTTGTTGGCAGAGACGAACCTTCAACCTTCATCAGAAACCCCAGCTGCATCATCTCAAGAGATCTCTCAGTTAGATCCAGAGGCAACTGATTGGTTGCATGCAATGGAGTCTGAACTCCAGGATCCAACCCTGGCGGCAAATCCACCAGATGGAACTGAAGAATTGACCTCACCTGATGCACGATCCAGTCAGACCCTCACAGGGTCGGACGAAGAAGATGAATTGATGCGAAGCGGAATGGAAGCTGCTTCACTCACTGAACCGGTTATGGAGAATGAGTTAGACCAGCACCCGGCTGGAGAGCTCTCGGATTTGGTCAGCGATGAACAACAACAGGTTTCGGAATTGATACCTGATTGGTTGAAAAATGTCGAAAAGAACGACATAGATACAAGTGGAATACCACACTTGAGCTTGGATGACAGATCAATCGAAATTGGATCTGAAACTGGGATTTCTGCGGAAGTACCGGAGTGGTTAAGAACGCTGGAAACGGACAGCCCTGCTCCTTTGCCGGAGGAAAAACAACCGGAAACCGGGTTGGAGGGAGATGTTATAAAACCAGCTGAATTACCCTCCTGGGTGCAGGCCTTGCGACCGGTTGAATCGATCGTTGCTGACCTCGGAACTTCAGGCAAACAGCTAGAACAAATCACTGAAACAATGGGTCCGTTGGCCGGGTTGCAGGGTGTTTTGCCCAATTCGCCCGGATTGGGAAAACTCCGCAAACCCCTGAATTTTTCGACCAAGTTGCGGGTTACAGAAGACCAAAGTTCGCAAGCAGATCAACTGGAGCACATGCTGGCGGTTGAATCCCAACCAAGATCGGAAACCAAAAATGTTAAGCTGCTGCCTCAGCGGATTATTCGCTGGGTGGTATCTGTAATTGTTCTCCTTGTTTTAGCTTTACCTATTGCCAGTGGTCAGCAAAATATTTCTGCACCGACAATTTATCCGCCCGAGCTGGTGGCATTCAGGGAAATATTATTTGGATTACCTCCTGCCTCACCGGTCCTGTTGGTATTTGATTACGAACCAGCCTATGCAGGCGAACTCGAAGTAACCGCCTCATCAGTGGTCGATAATTTGCTCGTTTCTGGGGCTCGATTGACTGTTTTGTCCACATCCCCCTATGGTCCTATTCTGGCAGAGAATTTCCTGAAAAACATCTATCTTCTTCATAATTACCAGAGTGGGATGCAATACACGAACCTGGGATATCTGGCTGGTGGCGCTTCGGGAGTGTTGAGTTTTGCTTTGGATCCATCCCAGACCATTCCTCTGGCTATTGATGGCAGCCAGCCCTGGCAATCTCCAGTATTGCAGGATGTTAGATCCCTGGCAGATTTTAAAGCAGTGGTCATTCTCACCGACAACTCAGATACCGCCCGGATATGGGTCGAACAGACGACTGTTCTTCTGGGAGAGACCCCCTTGCTGATGGCGATCAGTGCCCAGGCAGAACCGATGATCCGCCCCTATTACGACTCAAAACAGATCAGAGGCTTGGTGACGGGGTTGGCTGGTGGCAAAGCCTATGAGCAGGCACTTCAGCGCACAGGTTTGGGACAGTTATATTGGGATTCTTTCAGCTACGGATTGTTCATCGCCGAGTTGATCATCATTTTTGGAGCGCTTTGGAGCATCATTTCGATCTGGCGAAATCGAAAGTCTGTCCACGAGGAAGAGGCCTGAACATGCTTTCCAATTCAGTTTTAGACCTTGTTATCGCATTCTTCAGTTTTATCTTTACATTGATGATTCTGAGCTACCTGATTGGAGATAATCCTCTTTTCAGGTTGGCTATTCATATTTTTGTGGGAGTATCTGCCGGTTATTCAGCTTCTGTTGCCTGGCAGCAAGTTCTGTGGCCAAAATTGTTCCAACCACTCTTGTTTGGAAGCATGCAACAACGCTTGCTTCTTATGGTCCCTTCCATACTGGGACTCTTGTTGTTCGCAAAGCTCTCACCCCGCTCGGCTCGTTTGGGGAACCCGTCGATGGCATTCCTGGTGGGGACTGGAGCTGCTGTTGCGATCGGAGGAGCCATCTTTGGCACGATTTTCCCCCAATCGCTGGCTTCGATCAACTTCTTTGATCCAACCGCCGGGGGCAGCCTGTTTGAGCGCTTGTTTGAAGGAAGCGTCTTCTTGATCGGAACGATCAGTACTCTAATTTATTTTCAATTCAGTGGTCACAAATCTCCCGATGGAACGCAGCGAAATCGTTTTGTTGCTGGGGTGGCTTGGGTCGGGAAACTCTTTATCGCTGTCACCTTTGGTGTTTTGTTTGCCGGTGCTTATGCTGCTGCAATGACCGCCTTGATCGAACGAATATACTCATTATGGTCTTTTCTTTCCTCTTTATTTTAGGTGCATATGCCTTCATCGTTAATTGACGCAGATTCAGTAATGGCAGTGGACGTGGGGTCTTGCACCACGCGGGCAACGCTCTTTGATGTGGTCGAGGGCAGTTATCGGTTTATTGCCATAGGACAATCACCGACCACGGCTGCAGCACCAATTAAGGATGTGGGCGAAGGGGTTGTCCGGGCAATTGAGAATTTACAGGAAACCACCGGTCGGACGTTCCTGAGCCCGGATCGAAGCCTGATCATTCCTTCACAGGATGGTGTTGGAATCGATAGTTTTGTCGCAACCATCTCAGCTGGTCCTGCCATAAAAACTGTCATCGTCGGATTATTGAACGATTACTCGCTTCAGAGTGTGAATCGTCTGGCGCGTACAACCTATACCAGGCTTGTGGAAAGTATCGGTGTTAATGATCGCCGAAAATCGGAAGAACAGATCGATGCCATCTTGCGGTTTGAACCGGACCTGGTCCTAATTGCTGGTGGCACAAATGACGGGGCGACCAGGTCGGTGCAAAAGATCATAGACACAATTGGACTCGCCTGTTACCTGATGCCATCTGAAAACCGCCCAATGATTTTGTATGCTGGTAATCAGGCTGTTTCAAAGGAAGTAACCGAATCATTGTCCGGGTTGACACCTTCATTACATATCAGCCCCAATATCCGGCCTTCACTGGAGGTGGATGACCTTTCACCTGCCTCACGTGTTCTGGCAGATGTAAATATGCAGATTCGCAGAATCAGGATGGGGGGAGTGGAAGAGCTTTATTCTTGGTCTGGCGGCAACCTGTTGCCAACTGCCTACGCCGAGGGACGCTTGATAAGGTACATGAGTCAGGCTTATCATTCGAACAAAGGGATCCTGGGTGTGGATATTGGAGCCTCGGCAACCACGATCGCTGCAGGTTTCCAGGGAGCCCTGACTCTTGGGGTTTACCCGCAGTTTGGACTTGGCGAACATTTGTCTGGTTTGCTTCGTTATACCAGTCTGGATGATATTTTACGCTGGCTGCCTGTGGATGTTCCAGCAAATTATGTCCGTGATTATATTTACCAGAAAGCGACATATCCAGAAAGTTTGCCAACCACCTTGGAAGACATGGCGATCGAACAGGCAATCACCCGCCAGGTCTTGCGGTTGGCTATCATTACTGCAAATAAGGATATCCCTGCCAATGTTCAGCGGCCATCATCAGGAGGGCTGCCATATTTTGAACCGATCCTCGTCGGTGGCAGTGCAATTACCAACGCTTCCACCACTGGGCAGGGATTGCTTATGGTCCTGGATGGGATCCAACCAGTAGGAACATCCACAATAATTTTAGATCAAAACCATCTCTTACCGGGGATTGGTGCAGCAGCCGAGGTCAATCCGATCCTGCCTGTACAGATTCTCGAATCAGGTGCTTTCATGGGTCTTGCAAGTATCGTTACACCGCTTTCCAATGTCAAGTCGGGAACTCCAGTACTGCGCGGTCGTCTTGAAAACAAAAATGGTACTGAAACAAGCTTTGAGGTCAACCAGGGCACACTGGATGTGCTGGCATTGCCCAGCGGGCAAACCGGACAATTGTACCTTGAACCTCTTCATCGTGCAGATGTCGGTTTTGGTCCTGGTCGTTCTGGCGATATCCTTGTCAATGGAACCCAGGTGGGGGTGGTCATTGATGCGCGCGGCCGTCCTTTGCAGCTTTCCAAAGAAAGTGGACGAAGGCAAGAGATGCATAAAAAATGGATCTGGACCTTAGGAGGCTAGACGAACAATGCTGGCTCCCATTATTCACATATTACCGTTGACGACAATCCAGAGAGAACGACATTTGCCTGCGTCTGGACGGGTTGTGGTTCGCATGGATCAAAAGGTTTCACCTGTCGATGTGGTTGCTGAAACCAACCTTGGTAGGAAGCATGCCCTGGTGGATGTCGCTCGTTTGTTAGGTATTTCACCCGATAAAGCGGATAAGTTGATCCGTTGCAAAGCTGGTGAACGTCTCACATCAAATCAGTTGATCGCCCAGATGCCGGGACTTATTTCGCACCCGATCTATTCACCAGAAGATGGACGCGTGGTTGCAGTGGGAGGCGGTCAAGTCTTGATGGAGATCGGCGATACCATTTATGAACTACGGGCAGGTCTTCCGGGAATTGTGACCAGGGTATTTCCTGATCGTGGCGTAGAAATTACTTCCCACGGTACCCTTATTCAGGGTGTTTGGGGGAACAATCGTGTGGACATCGGTTTGATGTTGCCTGCTCCGCAATTAAATTCGCCGGGCGATGTACTTGAAACCGGTCAGTTGGATGTCAGCCTGCGGGGTGCAATTCTCATCGCTGGTCATTGCAGTGATCTCCATGCTTTACAGTTGGCAGGCGAATTACCCTTGCGCGGGTTGATCCTCGGCAGCATTTCTCCGGAATTATTGCCCCTCGCCATCAAGTCAAAATTCCCGATCGTAGTGACCGATGGGTTTGGGCATCACCCCATGAATTCTATTGCATATAAATTATTAATGACCAATACCAAGCGGGAAGTAGCCCTGAACAGCACTCCTTTTAATCGCCATACAGGAGAACGTCCTGAGATCTTCATTCCATTGCCTGTGTCACAACCTCCCCCTCAGGCTCGCGACACAGATGTGTTTTCCAACGGACAGCAGGTAAAAATACGCCGAAATCCAAATATTTTTGAAGTAGGTTCGATAACGGATATAATTCCAGGTTTGACTGATTTTCCAAGCGGATTAAGCCTTCCAGCGGCAGAAGTTCTTCTGGAAAGTGGTCAGAAAGTGATGATCCCGTTGGTTAATCTGGAAGTACTTGGTTGATATAATTGAAGCAAGGAGGAACTTATGTTCGAACAAGGTGAAGAATTTAATATGGATGAGGCTGCTCCCCAGCCTGCCGAGCAATCCAACCGGACGTTCATAATCGTTGCGGGTGTGTTAGCTGGCATCGTTTTTCTTTCAATTGTCTGTATGGCAGTATATGCGCTGGTCTATCTTCCGCAGCAAAAAGCAAGCCAGTCAGCCCAACAGGCTACCATTGAAGCTCAAAATGCCATGATAGCCCAGGCGATGACATCTACAATGCAGGCTTTTGTAATAAATGCCCAGGTTACACCCACCAACGAAGCCACCGCAGTACCTCCACTGACCCTTGCCAGCCCAACTCCCCTCTTGGCAGTTCCTTCCCAAACGCAGGTTACCGTGGATTTGAATATGACCGCCACCTGGTCTGTTCTAAATACACAAGTTGCTGCAGGCTTGCTTACCCCCACAGCCACCCAGGGAGCTGGTAGCATGCCATCCAGTGGTTTTGCAGATGATCTTGGTCTGCCCGGTCTGGCGGTTATGGCAATAGCGCTTGTCGTGGTGATCCTCCTTGCCAGGCGTTTACGCGCAGTTCCAAACCAGTAGCCAAAGAACAAAATAGATAAGCGTCCCGCAGTTGCTTCAGGATTGATGATGATCCTGTTTGCCTCTTGCGGGACGTTTTGTATTTTTTTGAGAACAAGAACGATGTCTCATGCTTGCATGGCTGGATCATTTCAGGAATGAGGGGATCGATCCCTGGTTGTTGATGAAATCTTAATGATCAAACATTTTTCAATTTACGAATCGCCTTGCGCTGGACGAGTCCTACACCTACGATCACCACGATCATGCCGATGAATTGAATGGTCGTAAGATGCTCGTCAAGTAGGAACCATCCCATCACTGCGGTCCCGATTGGGGCAAGATTGAGTAAAATGTTCATCTCGAAAGCCGTCAGGACTTGGAGCGAGTGATTGTACAGAACATATGCCAGGGAAGTATTTATGGCTGCCAACCAGAAAACAAGCCCCCAGGATTGCAGGGAGGCGTGTGGAATTCCTTCGATTGGGAGCGCTACCAGGAGCAACATGCCTCCACCAATGGCGAGTGGAAGGGCAGTTAAAGATAAGGTGTCCACAGTCTGCGCCCGGGCAGCATTCCGTCCAAGTATCCCAAAAATTGTAAAGCACAGCAAAGCCAGGCTCATGATAACGATCCCGATCGGTTCACCTGGTTTAAGACCTGCTGAGAAGAACATACCTGTTCCCAGCATGGTGATGACGATTCCAATAGATTGCCTGAAATTCGGGATCTCCCTTAACCAGATCACACCTCCAATGAAGACCAGCAGGGCATTCAATCCCATCATAAATGAAACCGTGGTCGCAGGCAGGTAGATCAATGACCAGAACATGGCGCTATTCGCAACTGTGTACGAGCTGACCCCAATGATAAAAAGCTGTATCCACGCTGCCCGTGAAAAGTTCAAACGTCTTTTTGATCTTAAAATAAAGGGCAGCAGGATCAAAAACCCAATAAAGTATCGAAGACCTCCGATCGTTAAAGGTCCCATATCCTTTAAGGCCATTTTGACGAAGATGAAGGAAGAGGCCCAGATGATGTTTATAATGACAGCTTCAACGATAGCCAGTCGATGTGAAGGCAAGGAGGCCATGGTATTGGCTATTTATCCATTCAATTATCTAAACTACATTTTGGGCAACTAATTCGCCGTAAGATAGCAGATCTTTAACCATTTGGGTTGTACGTCCTTCGGCATACACCCTTAATACAGGTTCAGTCCCCGAAGGACGGATCAGCAACCAGGAATCATCCGCAAGGATATACTTCACGCCGTCTATGCTGCTTACCTCGGCGATCTTCTCACCACCGATCTCAGCTGGAACTTGTTTGGTGAGGTATTGGGTCATGGTAGTTTTGGATACAGGGTGTTTTAAGCGGATATCTTTGCGTTCATAATCAACCGGGCCGACTTCTGCCAGAAGGTTTTCAACCATTTCGAAAAGGGAGCTTTGGTATGCTGCGGTCATCTCGACCAGTAACAAGCCCATCAATGGACCATCTCCTTCAGGAATGTGCCCTTTAAATGAAATCCCACCGGATTCCTCTCCACCGATAAGCACATCTTCGCTCATCATATGATCAGCAATGTGGTTAAATCCCACCGGGGTTTCATATAATTTCAGGTCATATTTTTTTGCCAGGCGGTCGATCATGCGTGTCGTCGAAACTGTGCGCACCACCGCACCGCTCATGCCGCGCTTTTCCACCAGGTATTTCAAAGCCAAAGCCATGATCTTGTGCGGGTCAATGAAATTGCCGCGTTCGTCCATGGCGCCGATCCGGTCTGCGTCTCCGTCTGTTGCCAATCCAAAATTTCCCATGCCTGTGCTGATCGCGCCAGCCAGGGGTCCCAGGTAGCGGGAGATGGGTTCGGGATGTACACCTCCAAAACCGGGATTCATCTCGCTTCGTATCTCGTTGATCTCACAACCGGTTCCATGCAGGAATGCTTTGATCACCCCCCGACCTGAACCGTACATGGAATCGACAACAAAGCGTTGGGGGTTTTCTGCGATCAAATCACAATTGATCAACTTGTGTAAATGAGTAAAATACGCTTCCAGTGGATTAAAGCGCTGGATCAGACCCACATCACGAGCCTGGTCATAATCCATCAAGTTGGGACCGCGGGCGCGTACTTCGTTGTCATTAATATATACTTCCACGCGCCGGCATTGTTCCGGCAAGGCAGAATTGCCGTCCATCGATTTTAACTTTAGTCCATTGTAACGTGGTGCATTATGTGAAGCAGTGATCATAACCCCTGCCAGGGAGTTGCTGTTGCGAACTGCATAAGAGATGGCTGGGGTCGGTGCATCGGACTGGGCAAGCAGCACCGTAAATCCATTGGCTGCCAGGACCCGGGCTACTTCCTGGGCATAGCGATCGGAGAGGAATCGGGTATCGTAACCCACCACCATCTTGCGAACATTGGGTGGAGCTGTCTCGTCAACTTTCTTGACCCAGTATTCCGATACAACTGCATCTGCGATGGCTTGAGTCACCACCCGCAAATTATTGAACGTAAATGTATCTGAAATTACAGCGCGCCATCCATCAGTTCCAAAATGAATTGTCATTTGATCTTAATCTCCAAACATACAGTATTCTTCATTGCGGTCTAGATATTTTCCCCACTTTGAAGGGATGTGAGAAAATGATCTACCAGCCTGCAGCAGGTGTGGCTGTCACTACCAGACTTTGAATGATCCAACCTTCATCTCCATCCGCAGTGCGGATGTGCAACCAGGTTATCCCTTTCAGTATTTGGATCTCTGGCAGGATCTCCACCAGATATCCGTTCGGTAGACGTGCATTTATGGTTTCGCTTTCAGGTGCAGCTCTCACATTTGCGCCAGTCTCTGAAAAAACTAGTGCATAAACAGGCGTGGCTTGAGGTGTAGGCGTGTTGGTGGGGGATTTTGTGGCAGGGATCTGTATCGTGGGTGTCTGGGTCGATTCCACATTTATGGCTTGACTTGCTTCGGGGGTCAATAGACTGACCATGCTGGTTTGTGTTATTGGAATGGCTCCCTGGCTGGTCGGTGTTGGTTTAAGGCCATTAACACGATCAAGGATGAAATTCGTCCCACCACTGAGCCACCCAAAGACCCACAATGCCAGCAAACCGATCACCAGGGTCATGAAACAACCCGGGACTCTTCGGGGGCGGAATCCCAGTACGACCAGGGTCAGCAGACCTGCCAATGTTGCCAATGCCAGGTGGACGCAAAAGACCAGGATCCCATTTGGCCAAAAATCAGAATAACCGCTTCCCAATCCATATCCGGCCACGCTGAGAGGCAGGAATAATTCATAAGATAACATTACGCTTGGAAGGATCGGATGTTTTTCCGAGCGCACAAAAGAGGTTACCAGCAGGATCGATCCCAGGACCAGGACCAGTATGTTGGCCCACCACAGGTGGGAGTGGATGATGGCCTGGACGAATGTCTGTGCAGGCATCACCTGGGCAGCTGTCCCTGCCAGAAGGCTGCTTCCAAATATCAACCCGGCGCTGATTGCAAATCCGATTAAAGTCTGAAAGAAGAAGCGACCTGACCCGGTTACCGTTGCCAGTGCGATCCCCACCCAGGGAGCCATCAATGGCGCAATCAAGATGCCCAGCAACAGGATGCTTTGTGAATCAAATAAATACCCGGCTCCAAGGATCGCACCTCCCAGGAGTGAAAATAAGAAGAATTCAAACGAGGGGAACGCCTTTCGGGCCAGGTTCTCAAGAACAGCTGCACGGGCATCATTACTGGCAGGGATCAGAGACCGTCTTGCCCTCCGCCGGCGGGCTGGTGGCAATTGAGAGACATGTTCAGAAGGGAGTGGTTCCTGGTCGAGGTTCATTTGCGTAAGTCCGCTTTTATGCGCATAGTCTTAGTGAATAATTCCAGTGCGCTGAATACATCCGGCATTAACAGGTCTGCCGCCATCATGGCCTCCACGGCTGTGCCTTCGGTTGAAATTACACAAATGCCCAAGGCTGCTGCCTTAAGCATCTCGGCATCATTGGCGCCCTGGCCCATCGCAGCCACATTGTTTGCACCCAGGTTGCGGACATAATCCGCCTTCTGGCGAGCTTCATTCCCCGGTTTGACAAGTACGGCTTTCAGGTTGAGTTGCTGATCAATGACGGACTGTCCTCCGTGGGTATCGGCGGTCAATAGATGAACAGTTATCAACTCGCCCAGGTGTGCGATCTTCTGGGATAATCCGTCTATCAATACTCCATCCACAGCCAGCGTTCCATTCACATCGCATACCAGATGGTTGAGCTGCAGATTTCCACGCCCTGGGATATTGATCTCAAGCATGGGTTTATTATACTTTAACAATCCAGACTTGGAGGGGGACCAACCGCGTCTGGATTGTTGCTGGATTTCAATGTTTGATCTCGAAGATTTCTCCAGCGCTTGTTCCCTGGACCTCCGGGAAGTAGGCTTGCCAGGCTCTCGCAGGCAGGACGCGAAACTCACCAGCCTGCATCGGTATGATGGTGTAGGTTATCTCGTAGCTTCCAGCTGGCAGGAAATTCGCAGACCATTGGATGTGGTCGTCAAATATACGCGGGGAGTCAAAGAGCCACCAACCCCATCCACGCAGATAGGGATCCTTGGCATCATAGTTGACACTGACATCCATACCGCTGCCCTGGCCTTGTTGGCTGGTCTTCAAGCTTGTATCCAGAATTTCAGCTCCCGCTGGCAGATAGTCCAAAAGCATCAAATAATAAGTGTCATGGGGTAATGTCAGGTTGAGATGAACGCTCAGCCGTCCACCCTGGGTAAGTTGAATCGAATTTAATGGCTGGCAGTTCTTTTTGCATTCCGGGTTGTAATAAGCCCTGCTTAACTGCATCCCCATGTTTAATGGTTTGGTACCTTCTACCGGCTGGAATACCTGCAGGGCAGCCCGGTAATATAGATTGCCATTTCCGGCATCGCGATTGATCTGCAATGCATTGGGGGCTGCCGGGTTTAGTTCTCCCAGTCCCGCGAAGGATTTGACCGGGGTCAACATGGATGGCCCGTTTGCGTTGCCTTCAGCCAGAGGCAGACCGTTCAAGGTCGCACTGAATGAGTAATCGGCTGTGTATTCGCCGGTACTAACCATATAGGCATTCAATGAACGTATGACCCAGGCAGTTTCATAATCTGAACCCCAGTTCCTGGCAGCATCCTGGTGTGCAACCAGGTATCGAATGGAATCCGCCAGGAGCGGGGAAGCTGGGTCTCGGGTTGCCAGGGCATAACTGACCATGGCACTCGTCACCAGGGTGGAGCCCGGGTTATGCCAGCCACGTGACTGGCTTTCCCAATGCGCACCGGTGGCAGAACGTATGGCTGATGTTTCCAGGTTGGAGAACAATTCGATGGCACGCTGATCCGGGCTTGAGACATCTGTGATGATCAGAGCCAGCAGGGCTTGAGCCCATGGAGAGAGATGATCGCGTCCTTCATAAAGCGTATCCACGATTAGAGTGTCCACTCCACCGCTGACCTGCAACACATATCCCTCAAATGCCAGAAGATCAAGTTGCCAGTCATCCAGAGGGTTTCCACCGATATATGGACGGTTATTGTTTAAATACAACCGCGCCTGGTCCAGAACTGAATTATCAACAGTAAATCCTGCCTGTCGTGCCTCGTAAAGACCCATCAGTACATATGCGCTCAGGAAAGGATCGCTGGTTTGTTGATTCTCCCAGGGGATCAGGCTCGTTGACCACCAGCTCCATCCTCCATCTTGATTCTTTCCGAGCATGAGTCGTTGTATCGTGCTCTGTAGATTATTTTCATAGCGCTCTTGAAGTGAGGGCATGCTCAAACCTGAATCGCGCAGGGAAAGATAAACTTCCAGGTTGGGCAGCAGGTAGGAGATCAGGGTTTCATTGCTGCAACTGGATGGTGGTTCTTTGATCGCATCCAACCCATTCAACAGCACGGCAGCCAGGGAAGGTGATAATTCAAGCTCCAGCCCTCCGCTATGCGGTACAAAAGATCTTGGCAGGCTGATGACCTCCAGGCGGGAACCGGCTGCAGGCAGGATCCCTGCGCTGCTGAATGTTTGTGGCGACAAGTATCTCAGGATGGGCAATGGACCAGATTCCGGGTGGGAGGCATCCTTCAAGCCTCCTCCCTCTACAGAGAAAATGAGATCAGCGTTTTCTGCAGATTGAGCTTTCCCCCACCAGGTGACCAGACTGCGCCCTCCGGCAGGGATGCTCAGACTTTGATCCGCTTTGGAAGGATCATCCAGGTTGAAATTGGTGGTGCTTAGCGATACCTTGACATCGATCGCCCTGGTTGTATTGTTATTTACCATTGCACCCAGTTCAACATGGTCACCTGCCACCAGGAAGCGCGGCGTAACAGGGCGGATCAGGAGCTGTTTGCTGCTTACCACTTGCAAGCCAGCTTGCCCTACTTTGGTATCCTTGGTCAGGCCGCGTACATCCACTTGCCAGGTTGTCAGATTATCCGGTAGTTTGATTTTTGCCTGGGCGCGTCCATCAATGTCGGTCACGATATTTGCACTCCAATAGGCGGTGTCAGGGAAATTATTGCGGGCAACGTTCACATAGCCAGCATCCCCGCCACCTCCGCCACGACCACCCGCAAAATTAACGCCTCGGCTGCTCTCGGCAGCCACGGATAACCCGGTTAGGATCCCAAGGGATTGAGTCCCATAAAAAGCGGGTAATATTTGCACCGAGTTGGGGTTGGCCAATGCCAGGGCAGCCAGGTCCACCACGGCCAGAGAAAATTCGGCTTGAACGGGAGCGCTGTTGGCATCCGTTACCCGCAATCCGAATGTGACCTCACCACCCGGTTCACTGCGTTCGGGCTGGCTGGTGAGTTCCACATTCAGGGTATGTGCTTTTGGAGTTACAGGTAAGTTGATGTACCCCTGCCGGAAGGTATTGGTTCCAATTAGCGTGGCTGAAACATAAATATTGGGGGCATCCTCGTCTTTAATGGGCAGCGTAAAAATGCTCCCACCCACAGCCACCTGGACGATCTGCTGGCTATGGATGCTGCCGAGTTCCACGGTCACCAGGGCAGGAACAGCAGTTCCGATCGGGTTGGGAAGGAAGATCTTTGCTGTCTGTCCGGGCTGATACGATTCCCTGTCAGATGTCAGGCTTATCTTCTCGAAAGATAGGTTGGGCCAGGAAGCCTGCTCTTTTCCGGCAACCCATAACATGAGCTGTGTCCTAACACCATTGGCAGAAACTTCCAGCATGAAAGTCCCAGCATTGGGTGGTGTGAAGTTCAGCCGGGCTTTCCCATCTGAACCGGTCGAAAAATCAGAACTGGAGACGGGTGTATAGACCGGAACATAACTTGGATAAGGGTTGTTGGGGTCGTTCGATTCCTGGCTTTCCCAGGTCACCTGTTGAAAATCCGCATGCAGGTATTGGGATGCAGATGGATTGGATCTCCAATCCACTGTGAGAACATCGAAACCCATATCGCTTTCAGCCTGGGCAACCCATAGGTCTGGGCGCAGACCGATGTAAAAATCAGCCGGGTGGCGTCGGGCGGTCGCACTTCCTGAAACAGGTTGCCCGCTTTCATCCTGGGCAGTCACTTCCAGGGATAGCTGGCGGATATCATCGATCGCCGGCAAGTCCGATAAAGTTAAGTTCACGATCCCATTAGCATCCGTAACAGCCTCACCCTGGTCCAGGACCTCGCCATAATAGCCTTCTCCTGGTGGGGGGGAATACCAGAAACTGTTGTAATTTCCAACCTGGTATCCCGGCAGGCTGAATTCATCCGGGTTCGAATACAAGGTCCATTGTACGCTCATGCCATCCACCGGGGCATCAAAGAAGTAGCGCGCTGAGATACTTGCTGACAAAGGTTGGCTGGCGCTGACATCAACAGGCAGCAACTCCACGGAAAGATTGATACTTGGTTTCCTGTAATTGGCTACATTGAAATAGCCGTAAAAATTGGGGATTTCGGAAGAGATGTAATAATATCCCGGTACAACGTCCTCCGGGAGCTGCAACTCACCCGACGCAGTTCCAAATTCGGAAAGAGGCAGATCATACTTCCAGGTTGAGCCATAATCATCCACGATCGAGAACGGGATGGATGTCAGATCGACTGGCGTGTAACGTCCGTCAAAAGCCTGGCGTGCCACAATGCGGAAGTAGACGGTTTGCCCGGGCCGGTATATGGGGCGATCTGTATAGAAATAGATCTTCGGTGCAGCAGGGGTTCGGTCAGTACTTATATTGAAGTCCCAAGGTGAGATTGACTGATTCCAACTTGAAAATGCCATGCCAAAATTGGCATCCCCCGGCTGACCCAAAACTGCATAGTAGGTATGGTAATAATCGTCCATTGATGGAGATGCGATCGACCCGTGCCAGAGTCCCTGGTAGTCAGTTGTTCCGGAAGCCAACAGGTTGCCATCATCCCGGAAAATTCGAATGGGTGCGTTCGCGATGGCTTGATTCCTGGTAAGATCCATGGCCCATACCAGGGCATCCTGGCTGCCTACCTTAAAAGTGAGATTAACATCACTTGCTACCAGGAAAACTTTTTGATCGTCATAAATATTATTCTTAATGACACTTGGAGCTGAAAGCACAAGATAATACAATCCCGGGGTTAGATTGGATCCAAGAGAAATGGGTACTTGTTGGCTGGTGTTGGTTGTCAAATTAAGCCAGGCTGTCCAGTTGGTCGTGCTTCCAGGGTCAGGCATGTAAGACTGGCGGGCATTGTACGAATCGGTCCCTATGAGGGAAAACAGTTTTTCAAGGGTCAATTGAGATAGTGACATGTTAATGCTATTGATGTTTGTGGCTTGTACATAAAAATCTGGCTTGTTGGCGCGCACAAAATATGTATCTGTCCCCAGGTACAACAGATCCATACTGGGATTGGCTGGTGGTGTTCTGAAGCGTGTGCTAAATGACTCCCCCATGCTTTGTCCCCAGATATCTTTTAGCCCCTTTTCAACCGTCACGGTGTAATTTGTATCAGCCTTAAATGACCCGCTGACAAACAAGGATGTGTCAGTTCCATAAACGTAAAAATTCGCTGTTTGGGGTTCGATCGAAACCAGGGATTGATAGGATTTGATCGGGATGGGTGCACTTAACCGGATCTCGAGGCTGCTGTACATGGATTGCAGGCTGCCAGTGTCATATGGATCGGTATAAAGCACTTTGAAGTCAGGATAGGTTTGGACGACGAATCGGTTCTCAATCCCGATACTGCTTCCTCCGCGAGCTTTTGCTTCGGTTCCCAGCACCAGGGTATAATTGGTCGCTCGCGCCAGTTGGGCTGATGGTTTAAATGTCAGTACAGTATGATTTGCATTCCAGGAGAAGCTCCCATTCACAGCTCCATTCGAAGAACTGAAGCTGAAATTGGTTTCAACGCTGGTCGTGTCCATGGGTTGATTGAAGGTCAGCTTGATGGGTTCGTCCAGCGGAAAGGCTGTCTCGCTGGATGGTTCAAACTCAAGCAGTTTTGGCAGCCCGACCGAAAAGTTCCAGGAAAGGTTGGTCATATCCAATGTGCTGCCGGTAGTGGCGGTCAGTGCGGGATTTATCTGGACGGTATAATTCACCCCTCCGCTAAAGCCGGGATCGGGGTAAAAGATATAGGTGCTGGTATTGATCCATTCACCCGACCCGCTGGCCGTTGGCGTCAGACTGAAGCCCTGTGGCAGGCTGGCAGGATCTGCACCGAGCGGAACAACTGGTTGGTTGAAGGCTGCTACAACTGCAGCAGATGAAGTTACGTCCTGGGCGCCACTTTCTGGCAGGGTTTGGGTCAGCTTCAGGTTGTCAGAAGTTGAAAATTTGATGCTGACGGGCTGCTCAAAACCAAGGCCATTGCTGGCTTTGAGGCTGCCATCCAATGTGATTTCCAGGCTGGCGTTGGCTGCAAAGGTTTGATAAGGAGTGAACTTGATCGTGTTATCATCCAACCAATCAAATTTTCCGGTCACTTTTAGCTGACCTGCCAGAGAATTCTCGACCGTGAAACGTTCCATGGGCTGGTTGAAATAAAAAGTCAACACCTGCTGGTTGGCGATCAGGCTTCCGATCGGAGGATCGGTTTCGATCAATGCAGGAGGTAAGGGAGGCAGGGGTATGTCTTTGGCAATGGATGTGGGGGTTGCCTGCGGTGTCCCACCTGGGAAATTACAGGATGAAAGTGCCAGTAGTATTACGACACAAATTCGCCAATATGGACTGAGCTTGTTCATGTGCAGCCTCCTGAATGGTTACTTTATATTATACTTTGCTGAAGGGAGCGCATTAAATCACACCCTGTAAAATTGAGGTACGATATAGACGCAAGTCAGATAACTTTGGTTCCTTTAAGAAATATTGGTTATACTTTCCCCCCGTGGAAAATCAAGTCTTTTCATAGAAAACCAGTTTCCTCAAAGTTCGGTTGACTTGTGGATGGTTGTTAAGATAACAAATACTTTATACTTCCACCTGCATGCAAACATGCCCTCTCGCGGCGCAAGAATGAAGCGTTGGGAGGGCATGCTACTTGATGCTTTATCAGATGGGCTTGTCCAAGGTCCTAACTTAGGAAAAACCTTGAGTACCTATCTGATTTCCTGAGGTACAAAAAATCAATAGATTTTACACCCACAAATATTCACTTCTAAAATGCAGATCGGGGTAAGTCTATCAGTTCCAATGGATGTAAAGTTGAACGTGCATGGCAGCCATCCTTCCGGTTTTTCCCAGTATGCGAATAATGCATAGGTTCCTGCTGCAGGTGCCATGGCACAAGCCATCAAGCGACCTTCAATCGTTGGGATCCATTCGACAGTAGTCGCTAATTTGGTCCAGGCATCCCCGTCTAGCATATAAATGTCACCGATCCAGCCTACTTGAAAACCGGTAAATTCATGGCAAATATTTGATGGACCAGAGAGGACGAGTCCGTTCGTGATCGGAAGACGCCAGGTTGGTGCCGGGACGGTGAAGCTGCCGGCTTGGATCTCGCTGCCATTCACATCGGATGTCCATGTCCATGACCCTGGAGCGATCTCAGGTCTGAAGATGGGAAGAAGAATACCTCCTGCAGATGCCTTTGAAGGAACTGCTGTGATAGTGATTGTCAGAATGAGAACAACAACAACTCCGATCAATGACCAACGTTTCATTGCAAACTCCTTTTAAATATGATTGGATAGTTATATTAGTTTACATTAAAAACTATTAACATTCAGGAGAGTGTTGAAAGAGAGTGTTGAAAAACAAGTGACAATTGACTGATTAAACGAATTGTGATTCAATAGGAATCACATGAAGAGCAGGAGATAAAAATGGGTCAGAAAAACTTTGTTGAAACAGGCAAATCATC
>Ga0172368_10000829_pt1 | contig 43634 bp, 35 predicted proteins | sample Lak11m_FD_114540 | JGI IMG/M metagenome (GOLD analysis project Ga0172368, IMG submission 114540) | Freshwater microbial communities from Kabuno Bay, South-Kivu, Congo - kab_022012_11m | ecosystem: Environmental > Aquatic > Freshwater > Lake | place: Democratic Republic of the Congo: South-Kivu... | reverse complement strand
CAACTGCCCGCGGTCCTGGTAAAGCTATACGGGGTAGTGACCAAGGTCCCGGCTACAATTTCAACGAGATCATATACTGCCCGGCAGGCAGCATCGGTCCGAAAGCTCTCGCATACCCAAAGGAAAGAGTCGACTTGATGAGGGAGAACAACACCAGCTCAAAGTCGACCTGGGCTCCGGCCGAATAGTAGTTCAGGTTGGTGAGACTGTTTTCCAGATTGGTGAAAAGGCCCATTCCGAAGAGGGAGAAACGTGCGTAGGTTGAATAAAACGGAAGAAATCCGAATTTCCGGAACCGGATCGGTGGCAGGTTGATCTCCGTTGTCAACTTGGCATAGTTCAGGGCTGAGAACTGGTCGATCTCAACTCCCGGAAAGCTCTGCATCTCCCGGTACTGCTGCGGAGAGCGGTAATCGACCCAATTGTTACCGAATCCCCCGAAGTAAAAATAGCTGTTGGTCTTATCCTTGTCGCCGAACGACTGTCCCAGCGAGGTCCGGAACCAGAGGGAGGAATTCCGCATGGGAAGCAGGAAGCCGAAATCGAAGTTGTTGATCAGTTGCGGATAGAAGGTGTTTTTTGCCAGGCTTGTGAAGGCATAGACATTCCAGTCATACCCCTGTTCAGGTTCGATGGCGCCTAGGGATTTCAGCAGGTAGGAACGGTGGAAATGCACATTGGCGATGAACAGATTTTTGTAAGAGGATTCGACATTCTGGTAGAACGGCAGGGTCTCCAGGTCGCCGAAAGCAGAAAGCTTCACCGAGAGTTCAGTTTTCGCGGGCTTCATACGCATAAACACATGGCTGTATTTCCCCGAGAACATGTACCCGGCCCGGCTGAACCTGGTAGGGCCGAAAAGATCGTAGAAATCGGCGTAGTTGTACTGGGCCTGGAAACTCCATTCCCAGTAAGTATAATCGACCGACAGGTGGATGGTCTGTTCCAGCGGGAGGCTGTGGGTTGGGGTAAAGCTGGCCTTAATGACGAGACTGTTGAGCATCATGGGATCCATGAAGTTCAACCGGTATCCGACACCCGTATAGACTTTATATCCCTGCAGGATCGGATAGGCTCCGGCCAGTTTCAACTCTTTGAACGGCCGGTAACGGGCTTCCGTCACCTTGATCGTGTCCAGATTCACCTTCGACGGGGGAGGGAGCATCCAGGATTCAACCTCCGGATTCCGCTTGTATACCAGTTGTCCCAGGAATCGGATCGCATTGACGTCATCCCGCGGTTCGATCTTCATCATCCCTGGGATCATCCCCTGGTAGGTGTATTCGAACAGCAGCATAGAATCGGCCGATACCGGGAGTGGCCTGAAAAATCCGCTGGTGGCATTGGTCAGGATCCCGGCCTCCAGGCTTTCCAGGTCGATCCTGAAAACATTGGAGACCCCGCTGTAATAAGATGTTCCGAACAGATACCGTCCGTCCGGGGAAAAGACAAAGTTGGCGGCAGGACTATCCTCGAATTCATAGATCTCACGGTACTCCTGTTTCCCCTGCATCAGATCGGAGATCGTGAACATCACCACCTTTTGCCTCCCCCTGACATCGGAGAGGGTGCCGGAAAGATACCGGCCGTCAGGTGAGATGGCGAGATCGGTCAGCGCCTTCCCGAACGGCAGGGAGTAGACCTCTTCCCATTTCGTATAAGGGGGTGTGAACCGGACCACCATGGTCCGGCCGCTCATCGTCTGGATCCCCCAGAGGGAATGGTCTTTTGGATTGATAACGAGATTCCCGGTACGGTCATATTTGATAAGGTCCTTAACACTGTCTGTCCGGATGTCGATGGAGCGAAGCCCCCTCCAGTCGTTGTTATGGGTCGAGATGAACAGGGTCTTCGTGGAGTCGTCGAAGGCCATGCCGGTCACGTAATAAAGAGCCGGGCTGGGAACGGAGGCTATCCGTTTCTCCTCACCGGTCAGGAGGTTGATGGCGGCGATATGGGCCAGTTTTCCGGGGTAGTTCACTGCGACATACATCACTCCCGACTGTGCATCGACAAACTGTGCCGAAACGGATCCAAAAGGTTTTTGTCCGATGCGCCGGTAGGTGCTGACCGGGAACTGTTCAATTTCAGCCAGATTGCTTTTCTGGAATTCTTTCTCCCAGTCGATCCAGTTATTCCATGCATCCTGGATACGCAGCCCGTAAACAAACCGGAACTGGTTGGCATAAAACCGCCGGCTGGTATCCGAACGGGCATAAAATGCACGGAGCTTGTCTACACCATATGTGTAGGCCAGGTAGCTGACAAAACGGGTTCCGTAGAGGTATGAATTCACCCCTACCTGAAAATCGATTGCCGTGCCTTCGGTTTCCAGGCCGATGACATTATAGAAATAGGCGCTGTCGCGTACCATCGTCCGGAACACCATCTCATCGTACCCTCCCAGCACCCTGCCCACTCCACCCGACAACCAGGTCTCCATGAATACGGCGATCCCCTCGTGATACCAGCGGGGAGAATACCAGCGGGGTGTAGTGAAATAGCTGTAAAGCATCGACTCGGGATCCCGGTTGTCGATATAGACTTTGCCACCGAAGATCCCCCGGAGGATCCGGTCGTTCCTTGAGGCTTTATCGCACATCACCTGGTGGGCGAGTTCATGACTCATGAGCCACTGCATCCGTTCGTTCGAAGGGACAACGGAAAAGGTAAAATCAAACGGGGCCACCCCGATGTTCAGGTAGTTCCGCGGGATGACACTGGTGCCTCCATTCCCCACATCCGTGAAATCATTGAACAGGATCCCGGTCTCCTGGGAAGGCTGGTAGTTCCAGAAATCTTTGTGGAAACGCAGCGCATTTTCAAATGATCGTACCGTGTGCGGAACCAGGTAGGAGGTCGATTTGTCGAGGTAAACCAACCGGACGCGATCGGTCCCGAACTGGGTCACAAAGGTCCTGCGTTGGCTATAAATTAAAGAGGAACAAAGGATAAGCAACAAAATTACCGGCCATCTGCGGCAGTGTCTTATCATACCAGAAAAGCATATTGGTATCCGTTACCGGTTGGATACCGTATTGTTCTTATTTCAGTTCAGCAAGAAGTTATTCTGATGTAAGGCTCACGCCAAGGTTTGAATTTGCCATGTACGCGATGCTGTTGAAGGCGGAGCTGCCGTATGCGAAAACCTGTAAAGCGCCACTGGAGTTCACCAGGTTTTGCAGTTGAGGGCTTCCGCAAAGGCTCATCTGGAGCGGAGCATCACTCCCGACCAGGGAGGCACTCACTGCCGTAGCGCCGGCTAGCTCCGTTGCCGGGATGATCTCATTCAACTGGTCGGCAGAGTAGATCACATTCAGTGCCTGCGAATTGAGGATTTGTCCCAGTACTGCAGCATTCATCACAACTCCCAGGCTCTGGTTGCCGATGACTCCCACCACTCCCAAGTTAGCATCCTGTCCCTGCAAAACGCTGTTCAGTCCGGCCTGCCCCATGAATACTCCAAGCTGGGACTCTGAACACAAGACAAAATTAAGATCGGCCTTATCATAGACCACGATGCCTGTCAGTTCCGGCTTCGCATTGGCCTGAGAACCCACACTGGCAGCCTGAACAAGGCTGGAAGCAATGAAACCGGAATTCAGGTTTTCGCTGGCTTCAACCACATCCACGAAAGATAGAGGCATGCTCGCAATCGACCCAAGGTCGGGATGGCTGCCGACGGCGCTGGACTGAAGTCCTTCGACTCCCAGGAATTGATTTCCCTGGAGAGCATAAGAAAGCATGTTGCCGAGTCCCGACTTGTTCTCCGTCAGCGCCATCATCTGAATTGATTTGATGAGGAGTTGGTCGCGGGTCGCTTTCAGATTACGCAGCGCTGTCTGGTTTTTTTGCAGGATGTCGTCCCTGATCAGGAAATGATCCAGTTTTGTCAGCGACTCCATCAGCAGGGAATCCTTCTGGCTTAGCCGGTCGACATAGACCGCGAAATCCCGCAGGTTTTTCTCCACATCCTGTGAAAGTGTCAGGGTGTCGCCCAGGTAGATATCGGCCAGGATCTTTGTAGTATTGGCCAGCGTTTGCGTGTTGTTCTTGACAAAGTTGTTGTAATCCTCAAGCATCCGGATCGCCTCTTTATTCTCGGGATTCCTGTCAAATCCCTGGTAGTTGAAACTGATGAGGCAGGAATCGATCGTGGCAGAAAAATTCTCCGTGAAAACGGTGAAATAGATCAACCCGGAGAGCATCTGGTGAAGCTGGGTCGTATCTTTGGTGAACTCGCTTCGGAATAAAATATCCTGTTCACTCATCTGGTCCTGCCGGTATTTTTCCGCTTTCCCGATCGTACCCTTGGTCAGTCCCTGGTAACCTCCCGGGAGAATGAAAGAGATCACAACGATGATCACGGCGATCCCCAGGATCACCCCAATGATAATTTTAGTCTGTTTTTTCATGTGTAAATAATTTTGATTTCAATGATCAAATGGAATATCCATTGTTTTCATTCGCGGTTGGCATGAACTGCGTTTGTATGGATATTTCATAATGATATACTATTATTTGTTGCTTCAATGTATAGGTCTTGATCATTTATTATTGATTGTCACAGAATTCTGGTAGAGTGTCATCTCATTCCGGACCAGCCGGATCCCGATCTGATGCGGCAGGCTGTTCTTGTTTACCAACCTGACGAGGTACTGGTTCTGACCTTCACAGGTGATCCTGACCATGTTATAGGACGCCGAAAAGTCAGATCCTCCGGTCGGCTCCGCACTGGTAACATTGATTGGCTGCAGTTCATCCGGGTTGAAACTGAGAAGACAACTTAACTCCTCATTGGAGGTGATGTTGATGCGTGCTTCAACAATCCCTGTTGAATATCTTACGTCAATAGAAGCTCGTATGCCGGTGAGTTCAACGAGCAGATTATCCGCGACCTTCATCTGATCAAAGCTTCGGGAATCGTACATTGTGCCGGTAGCCTGCCCATCGGAAAGGAAGTCACTTCCTCCGTCCGGCATCAGAAAGAAAAAGGCCAGGAAGCCAAACAGCATCCCTGAGACAAATATCAGTGAATAATATGAATACTGGCGTTTCCAGGAGGGAGCAATGACAAGGCGTTCGGTTGGGCTTTTGCGCTTTTGTGAAGATGCCACCCGACGGATGATATCCTGGGCTAGATCAACTTCAGGAGCAGTCTCCCTGTTCCTTTCAATTGTCTTCTGGATCGTTTGCCAATCGTGGTAATACGTTACGGCCTCAGGATCAACAGCCAGGTGTTCATGCAACCGGGTCCGTTCTTCAGGCGTCAGTTGCCCTTCGAGCTCTTCATGGATCTTTTCGATGATCTTTTTGTCAATCATTCTCAAAATAATTGGACGCATGAAGTTTGTCCCTGAAGGTGAGGCGTGCATAATACAGCCTGTTCTTCACTTTTTTCACGCTGATGCCAAGGGTTTCTGCCATCTCTTCGTACGACAGTCCGAACCAGTATTTGAGGAGAATCAGGGAACGGTAATCGCTTCTTAGGTTACAGAGCACCTTCCGGAATTCCTTATGTGCTTTCAATCCTGCTTCCTCCGTATCCGGTTTGTCGGGGACTGTCAACACACAATCCAGTCCCAGATATTGCTTCCGGTATTTAAGAAAATTAATGGTCTCATTAAGGGATATCCGGTATAGCCAGCTAAAGAATCTGTAACGAAAATCAAACCTTGCGAGATTCAGGTATGCTTTCAGAAAGATCTCCTGTGTAAGATCTTTCGCAGAATCGGAGTCAGCTGTCATCTGAAGGACCATACCATATATTCTTGTCTGATAGCGAATAACGAGAATTCCGAATGAAGAAAGATTGCCCTGAAGGACTTCACGAACCAGTTCATGGTCATCTTTGTGTATCATAAATACACCAAAAATTGGAAAAGTTTGAAAAGTTACGAAGAATATTTGAATATTCTATTTTCCTGAAGCCAATAATGTGAGTTTCCACAGGTCTTTCTGTTTCATTCGCAGGACAGGAGATATGGCCAGATACCCCGATCTCCCTATCTGTTTCCTGAGCGACTTCAGCTCTTTCAATTTATCGGCTATAGTTGGATCGGAATGAACGATAAAATCGTTCTCCCGAAGCATCATTATACTTTTAGCCTTTATGGAGAGTTCAGTGTACAGGCTGATGAAACAATAGAGGTCGAAAACAACCTCGGCCGGATAAGAGTTACGGATTGATACCAGGTAATTTCCCGCGCGTGTTTCTGTGAATTTTCCTTGCCGGATCATGCGCAGCAATGCTACTTCGGTATCGAATTCCATCTCCAGCCATTTCCTGATGGAATTTTCATTGTACTGAAAGTTCAAAATCAGTGAAACAGGGATTACGATGATGATAAAAACTGTTGCCAGAACAGGAAATACAGTAAGCGCATTGAAGCATCCATGGATCAGGATGGCTGTTAAGGCCCCAAGCAAAACAGCCAGTCCGAAATGGGTCTGACGATTGAGACCACTGATCACCAGGATGGCAAAAATAGCTGAAGTGCCTCCATGCATGACTGCCGTACCGAATCCTCTCGTCACCCAGAGCATCAGGGAGGCCTGCTGTTGCCCATAACTGACAAGATAGAAAATATTCTCAGCAAGCGCGAAGGCAGCTCCCGTGCTGAATCCATAAATTGCACCGTCGATCATGAATCCAATCCTTTTCCTGCTGATCAACACGAGAATAAGTGCCATTTTAAGGAATTCTTCCACTACGGGAGCCACATATCCCGATAGCAGGTGAAAATTCAGGTGAAAGTAACCGGCCAGCAGAGTATTCGTATAAAAACTCATTACAGCGCTGATGATTCCCCATCCAAGGCAGGCCAGGAGGATCTTTTTGTTTGCCAGCTTCAGGCTGTCAAGGAGTAATAAAAACGCGAGTAAAAGAAAAACAGGGCTTAATGAGATGATGACTTTGATAGCCATATGAACCTGCCGGAAGGTTTAGGGGTTATCAAACACACCGATATACCGGGCGATCACCAGCCGCTGGATCTCGCTGGTTCCTTCGCCGATCTGCAACAGGCGCTGGTCACGGTAAAAGCGCTCAATCGGGTAATCTTTCATCAGGCCGTAACCTCCATGGATCTGAACCCCTTCATCAGAGACCTCCTTAGCGATCTCCGAGCAGTAAAGTTTGGACATGGCTGCCTCTTTGGCGTAGGGTTGGCCGGTGGATTTCAGCCAGCACCCTTTGTACAATAAGTTACGGCCCAGCTCTATCTTGGTAGCCATATCGGCCAGTTTGAAAGAGTTGACCTGGAAATGACCGATGGGTTTTCCAAACTGTTTGCGTTCCTTCGAGTACTGCAATGATACCTCGAAAGCTCCCTGCGCACAGCCAAGTCCCATAGCCCCGATAGCAAGCCGGCCGCTGTCGAGGGTATTCAGCATGATATGGGATCCCTCTCCCCGCTTGCCCAGGGTGTTGGACAGCGGAACGCGGCAGTCGTCGAAATAGAGTTCTGCGGTATCGGAAGCCCGCCACATCATCTTGCCATGCATGGAAACCCGCTTGAATCCGGGCGTGTCTGCATCAACGAGAATGGTCGTGAACTCCTTCTTTCCCTCTTTTTCCCCGGAAACAACCTGTACCGTAGCCCCTTTGTTGATGGAGGAGGCGCCGTTGGTGATGAAGATCTTCGACCCGTTGATCACCCATTCGTCTCCTTCAATGCGGGCAGTTGTTTTTGTCCCACGTGAATCACTGCCGGCATCCGGTTCCGTCAGGCCGAAGGCCCATAGAGATTCGCCTGTAGTAAGCATCGGAATGTATTTTTTCTTCTGCTCATCAGTCCCAAAGTTCATGATCGGGCCCATCCCAAGGGAGATGTGAGCCGCCAGGGTGGCGGCATGGGAACCGTCAATGCGGGCCAACTCCTCCACGGCGATTACATAGGCCAGCATGTCCATCCCCGAACCTCCGTATTCGGTAGGCGCGATCAATCCAAAAAGTCCCAGTTCCCCCATCCGTTTTGTCAGAGGCAATGAGAATTCTCCTTTTTCATCCAACTCCTGTGCAACGGGCTTGATCTCCCGCTCGGCAAAGTCCCGGACAGTCTTCCGGATCATTTCGTGTTCTTCGGTGAGGTACATTTGTTCAAGGTTCAAGGTTAAAAGTTAAAAGTTCAAGGTTTAGGAAGTTTTAAATTGTTAATTTTTAAGAAGATAACAGGAGTAAGTATCCAGCATCCGGGATCCAGCATCCAGGATCCAGCATCAAAAATAACATTTCCTACTGATATATTTCATTCGCGATGTGAATTGCTTCGTTCAGCAGGGTTGGCTCAAGGGGATCCTGAAGCTGTTTTTCGTGCAGGTATCCCACCATGTCCTGCGTGGCCAGGTTACCCACCAGTTCATGTCCCGACATCGGGCATCCGCCGAAACCATTCATTACAGTGTCGAAGCGGCGGCATCCGGCGAGGTATGCAGCATCAATTTTAGCTCTCCAGTCTCCTGTTCCGTGGTGCAGATGCAGCCCGAACTCGAGTTCCGGATATTCCTTAATGATCGCCTTAAAGACCTCATCGACCATTTTTGCATCTATCTCCAGAGATACATTGGAGAGCGGAATAATCGCTGCTCCAATGTTTTTAAGTTTTCCGATCCATTCCAGAAGAAGATCGATGTGCCACGGATCACCGTAGGGATTTCCATAGGCGTAGGAGATATATATCACCGCTTTCTTTCCATAGCGGGCGCTCTGGTTGATCACCTCGGCGGTGATGCTGAACACCTGCCCGACAGTGGACCTCACATTCTTTTCCAGAAATGACGGGGTGAACGAAAAGGGGGATGAGAGCGCCGTAATAGATTCGACAGGCGCCACCCGTTCAGCCCCCCGGCGGCTCATGACGAGCACCATCCGTTCCGACAGCGAATTCGAAATATCAAGATTACGGATAAGTTCCATCGTATCGGCCATCTGCGGTACCACATTCGGGTTGACGATACTTCCTATTTCAACCGTATCGAATCCAACCTTGAGCAAGTGGTTGACAAAACGGATTTTCGAGGATGTGGGGATGATGTGCTCAACCCCCTGCATCCCTTCACGCGGCGATTCAATGATTTTGATCATTTCCGTCCCGACAGGGATTTCGGGATCCGGCCGTTGCGGATCGATTCTGAGCGAAGCCGCCGGCCGGTTATGCGCTCAACAATGGCGCCGATCTCCAGCACTTTATCCACATCCAGTTGCGTGTCAATCCCCATCTCATCCATCATCACCACCATATCCTCAGTTGAGACCAGTCCCACGATGTTGGGATCCTTGTAGTAATACTTCCCGGTTCCCGCGACAGGCACACCGTCGACGAAATTGGCCGGCTGCCCGCCGATGCCGCCCATGGTGGACTCGTAATTGACCATCCCGGCCTGCAGGGCGGCAAGCACGTTGGCCAGCCCCCACCCGCGTGTGGTGTGAAAGTGAACGATTTGTTTCTCGACTCTGACGCCCGAATCGAGAAGCATCGAATAGTATCTGTATACCCGGTCGGGCGAAGCGGAACCATCGTGGTCGGCATGTTCTACATCATTGGCTCCGATCTCCAGCCAGCGTTTGGTGAATTCAATGGCCTTGTTCATATCGGTGGGCCCTTCGATAGGGCAGCCCCAGATGGTGCTCACCGTCCCGTTCACCTTCAGCCCTGCGTCGTGCGCGAGCGGAATCCACTTCTCCACCATCCTCCAGTAGTCAGCCAGGCTGAGGCCCGAGTTGGTTTTATGGTGTGATTCACTTGTCGATACCATGAAGAGTATCCGGTCGGGACCCCATCCCTCCTTGCGCGCTTCGATGGCACGCTCTACCGCTTTTTCCCGGATCGTGATACAGGTAAGAGAGACCTTGTCAAGTAAATGAGTAATTTTTTTACTCGACCTGATCCCTTTCAGCACTTCATCGGCATCCTTGAACTGCGGCATCCCCTTTGGATTGCCCAGGTTTGTTACTTCAATATGCCTGAACCCGGCCAGGATCAACTCTTCCGCCAGCCAAATCTTCGCTTCAGTCGGAATAAATTTCTCTTCATGCTGGAACCCGTCCCGCACGGTAATGTCACCGATGGTTACTCGTTTTGGATAATTCATATGCTTGTAATTTGTTTTTCGCTATTCATTCCCTGATGCCGGATTTGCCCCTAAATCCCCTGAAGGGGACTTACTCAGCTTCGCAGGATTCACCTCACCCTCAACCCCTCTCATCAAGGAGAGGGGAGGAAGCCCCCTTTAGGGGGTTTGGGGGCTGGTCAGGGGTCACACCTTCATCTCCGGCACCTCCCCCTCAACAATCAGATTTCCCTCTGTCGCTTTTTGGATCTCTTTCACGCTGACACCCGGGGCCCGTTCGATCAGCCTGAAGCCTCCTTCAACCACGTCGACCACAGCCAGGTTGGTGACGATCCGTTTTACACAGTTTACACCTGTCAACGGTAAAGTACACTCCTTCAGAAGTTTGGAATTTCCCTCCTTGTCGGTGTGCTGCATCGCAACAATGATATTCTTGGCAGCAGCCACCAGGTCCATCGCTCCACCCATCCCCTTGATCAACTTGCCCGGTACCTTCCAGCTGGCAATGTCGCCCTTTTCCGTTACCTCGAATGCTCCCAGAACTGTGAGGTCGATATGGCCTCCGCGGATCATGCCGAAACTGCTGGCCGAATCAAAAAATGAGGCGCCGGGAATGGCCGTCACCGTTTGTTTCCCTGCATTGATCAGGTCGGGATCTACATCCTCCGGGGTGGGGAAAGGGCCGATACCGAGTAAACCGTTCTCAGATTGTAAAATAACTTCCATTCCTTCCGGGATATAGTTGGCAACAAGTGTAGGGATCCCGATGCCCAGGTTTACATAATATCCATCTTTCAGCTCCTGGGCAATTCGTTTTGCTATTCCGTTTTTATCCAATGACATAACACAATTCTTTTTTTAAATTTCTTTCTGATGATTAACTCCGTGTGGTGGTAAACTCGATCCGTTTTTCATACTCTTTTCCCTGGAAGATGCGCTGGACATAGACCCCAGGGGTATGGATGTGATTGGGGTCCAGTTCGCCATAGGGAACCAGTATTTCTACTTCCGCAATGGTGATCCGTCCGGCAGTGGCGATCGGCTGGTTGAAGTTGTTGGCCGTCTTGTTGTAGATCAGGTTGCCCATGGTATCTCCGTATTTGGCTTTGACGATAGCAAAATCGGCGGTCATGCCAAGCTCCATAATATGAGGTTTTCCATTGAAGATACGCACCTCCTTGTCGCCCTGAACTTCGGTCCCATAACCTGCCGGAACGAAAAAAGCCGGAATACCGGCTCCGCCAGCACGGATCCTTTCTGCCAGCGTCCCCTGGGGGATCAGTTCCACCTCCAGCTCCCCTGTCAGGAACTGGCGTTCGAATTCCTTGTTCTCTCCCACGTAGGAGGCGATCATCTTCTTCATCTGGTGTTTCCGCAACAGTACACCCAGGCCGAAGTTGTCGATCCCGGCATTGTTGGAGATGCATGTGAGCTGGTCTATAGTCGATTCGGCCAGCACCTTCAGGCAGTTCTCAGGAATTCCGCACAAGCCGAAGCCTCCGAACATCACCGTCATCCCGCTTTCAATTCCCTGTATCGCTTCGTACGCGTCTTTGAATACTTTGTTCATATAAAGTCAATTTTTATTGTTTACTTTGAAATATAGAACACGGATTACACGGATGCCTGCGGCACCACTGATCTACACGAATTTTTTTGCTCTGTGATTATCTGTGTTTTCTGTGTCATCTGTGTTCAAAAAAAATTCGCATTTCGCTACCTCGCTAACTCACTTCTCGCTATTCTCTTCTTCAAACACGACAAGTGGCGAATGTACTTTAACCTGTTCATTCAGCTCTACGTTAACTTCACTGATAACCGCATCCCGCGAAGCCACGATGTTGTTCTCCATCTTCATCGCTTCGAGTATCAGCAGTACAGAGCCTTTTTTTACCTTGTCACCCGGTTTCACATTGATCTTGATCACCTTTCCGGGCATTGGCGCGTTCATGTGCGACTGATCCGCTCCAAGTGATTCATCCGAGGCGGCGATCCGTTCATCTGGGAGGAAATCCAGCCGTTTCATCAGGAAGATGTGGCCTCCCAGGCTGACATACTCACGATGGTCCCGGTCTTCGGAGAAAAGGATGTGGTATGGTTCCTGGTTGACGGTGAATTGCAGGAGGCAATCCTTCGCTGCATGTTTCTCTGCATGGTAGCTGTTCCCGTTTATTTCTATCTCCAGCTCATGCTCGGAACAGGACGGGATATAAACCGGAAACTCTTCCCCTTCGCAGGAGACATTCAGCCTGATCCGGTGGCGCCAGAATCCGATATGGCTCCACAGGGCTCCCGGCTCTTTGATCAATGTTCCGACGGCTGGCGGATGCTTCAGGCTCAGGAGCAGGTACCCGATCAGCAGGATGTGCCTGGGGATCGCATCCTTTTCTGCCTTGATCCCGGCAACGATCTCGTCAGTATGTTCGTCACAGAATTTGGTAGAGATGGTATTGCTCAGGAATGGTTCCCCGATGATCAGTTTTTTCAGGTAACTGATGTTTGTGCGGATGCCATGGATGCCGTAGAAAGCGAGTGCTTCGTTCATCCTTCTGGCAGCCTGGTCTCTGGTTTCGGCCCACACCACCAGCTTGCTGATCATGGGGTCGAAGGCGCTCTTGATCTCGGTGCCCGGAGTGACCCCGGTGTCTATACGGATATGCTCTCCCTGCGGTTCGCAGTAGAGGGTCATAAAGCCGGGGGAGGGAAGGAAGTTTTTCTCGGGGTCTTCGGCATAGATACGGCATTCAATAGCGTGGCCGTTCTGATGTATTTCCTCCTGCTTCAGCCGGAGAGGCTCCCCTTCAGCGATCCGGATCTGCTCCTCCACGATGTCGATTCCGGTGACCAACTCTGTTACGGGATGCTCAACCTGGATTCGGGTATTCATCTCCAGGAAGTAGAAATTGAGGTTTTTATCCACGAGGAACTCGATGGTGCCGGCGCTGGAATATCCGATCTCTTTTCCGATCTGAACCGCTGCTGCACCCATCGTGGCTCGTACTTCCGGTATCAGAGTAGCAGAAGGGGACTCCTCGATGATCTTCTGGTAGCGTCGCTGGATGGAGCACTCCCGCTCGAAGAGGTGGATCACATTGCCGTGCAGGTCGCCCAGGATCTGGATCTCGATGTGGCGGGGCTCATCCAGGTATTTCTCGATGTAAACCGTGTCGTCCCCGAAGTAGGCTTTGGCCTGGCGGGCTGTCGCCTCAAGAGCCTCCTCCAGCTGAGCGGCCTGCCGCACGATGGTCATGCCTTTTCCCCCGCCACCGGCGGCTGCTTTCAGCAACACCGGGAATCCGATCTTGTCTCCGGCTTCCATCAGGGTTTTCTTGTCGCCCGTCACCCCTTCGGTGATGGGGACCCCGCTCTTTTTCGCCCATGCCCGCGCTTCGATCTTATTGCCCATCACATGCATCGACCGGGGGTTGGGGCCGATGAAAATGATCCCGGCATCGTCGCAGGCCTTAACAAAAACAGCATTCTCAGCCAGGAAGCCGTATCCCGGGTGGATGGCGTCGCACCCTTTCTCCTGGGCAATCCCGACGATCCTCGGGATGTTGAGGTAGGTGTCGCTGAGTTCTGCCTCCCCGATGCAGATGGCTTCGTCGGCCATAGTGACATGCAGGGAGTCGGTGTCGATGGAAGAGTAGATCCCCACGGTCCGGATACCCATCTTTTTGGCTGTGCGCATGATACGCACCGCGATCTCCCCCCGGTTGGCAATGAGGAGTTTGGTTATTCTTTTACCCATTTTGGTTTTCGTTTTTCGAGAAACGCATTCATTCCCTCCTGTCCCTCTTCGGAAGCCCGGATGTCGGCGATCATGCGTGCTGTGAAATCGTACGCTTCCATTAGGGTGAGGTTGTTGGTTACTTCGTGGATCAGTTTTTTCCCGTGTGCCATCGCTGCCGGGCCGCTGGTACGCAGGTGACTGATTGCCTCAGAGGCAACGGCATCCAGCTGATCAGCCGGCACCGATTTATTGACCAGGTGGAAGGTTTCCGCTTCGGGACCTTTGATCCGTTTGCCGGTGAGCATCAGTTCACGGGTGCCGTATTCGCCCACCCGTTTCACCACATAAGGGGAGATACAGGCAGGTACGATGCCGATCTTGACTTCACTGAGCGAGAAGGTGGCATCGTCTGTACAGTAGGCCAGGTCGCAGGCCGAAAGCAGTCCGTTCGCTCCTCCCAGGGATACCCCGTGAACCAGTGCGATGGTTGGCTTGGAGCAGGTGTAGATGGCGTAGAAGCATTTTGACAGGAGAAGACTGTCCTGGTAGTTGCTCTCGTAATCGTTCCCGGCGCCGGCTTTCAACCATGCGAGATCCGCCCCGGCGCAGAACGATTTTCCCCGCCCACGGGTGATCACGCAGAAAGCATCGGTGGATTGCACGTCAAGGAAACACTCGGCCAGCTCCTCCAGCATCGTGCTGTTGAAGGCATTGTGCACCTCCGGCCGGTTCAGCCAGACGGTGAAGATGCCGTTCTCATTGGTGGTTTCTATGGTAGTGTACATGGTGAGTATCTCTTGCATCGGTTTTTACCCCTAAATCCCCTGAAGGGGACTTGCTCCCTCCCCTTCAGGGGAGGGTTGGGGAGGGGTTGCTTACATCCTGAACACTCCATACTTCGGCTCAGGGTACTTTTTATTCTGCGACACGGCGATCGAGAGCCCGATGATCTTCCGGGTGTCAATCGGGTCGATAATGCCGTCGTCCCAGAGGCGGGCTGTGCTAAAGTAAGCGGATCCCTCCTCTTCGTATTTCTTCAGAATGGTCTGTTCCAGTTTGTCGCGCTCTTCTTTTGAAAGTTCCTGTCCTCTTGCTTTCAACTGCTCTTCCTTCACCTGGATGAGTACGCCTGCTGCCTGCTCGCCGCCCATCACGGATATTTTGGAGGTGGGGTACATAAACAGGAAGCGCGGTTCATAAGCCCGTCCGGCCATGGCGTAGTTGCCGGCGCCGAACGAACCGCCAAAGATCACGGTGAACTTTGGCACGTTGGCGTTGGCCGTAGCATGCACAAATTTTGCTCCGTCGCGGGCAATCCCGCCGTGCTCGTACTGTTTTCCAACGATAAAACCCGTTATATTCTGGAGAAAGAGCAGGGGGATGTTGCGTGCATTGCAAAGTTCAATAAAATGGGCGGCTTTCAGGGCTGTTTCCGAGAATAGCACCCCGTTATTGGCCAGGATGCCTACTTCATAGCCCATGATCCGGGCAAAACCGGTCACCAGGGTGGGAGCGTATTTCTCCTTGAATTCGTGGAAGAGGCTTCCGTCAACCATCCGAGCGATCAGCTCCCTCGAGTCGACCGGTTTTCGTGGATCAATAGGCAGGATGCCGTAGAGTTCTTCCGGGTCATAGAACGGCTCTTCAATCGGAGTTCTGGACAGCTCCTGGTATTCATGCCGTTCGATCGACTCAAAGATGTTCCGGCAGATCTGGATGGCATGCACATCGTTCTCGGCCAGGTGGTCGGCCACACCAGAGATCATCGTATGCACCTCTCCGCCTCCCAGCTCTTCCGCCGTAACGGTGTCACCCGTAGCCGCTTTCACAAGCGGAGGACCGCCTATGAAAATAGTTCCCTGGTTGCGCACAATGATGGTCTCATCGCTCATTGCCGGGACATATGCTCCGCCTGCGGTGCATGAGCCCATTACCACCGCTATCTGCGGGATCTTTTCTGCTGAAAGCCTGGCCTGGTTAAAGAAGAAGCGGCCGAAGTGGTACTTGTCGGGGAACACGTTGGCCTGGTCGGGGAGAAACACTCCGCCCGAATCGACCAGGTAAACACAAGGCAGCCGGTTCTCCATGGCGATCTCCTGTGCCCGGACATGTTTTTTGATGGTCTCCTTGGTATAGGACCCTCCTTTAACCGTAGCGTCGTTGGCTACGATCATCACCTCTTTACCGTGGATCACCCCGATACCGGTGACGACTCCGGCCGATGGAAAGTCATTGTTGTAAAGGTCATAGGCAGCCATGGGGGAGAGTTCAAGGAAAGGCGTGTTTTTGTCGACCAGCAGGTCGATGCGCTCCCGGGCCAGCAGTTTTCCCCTCTCTTTGTGCCGCTTGACAGCAATCTCGGGGCCACCCCTGGTGGTCGAGGCAAGTCGTTCTTTATAAGTGGCAAGGATCTTCAGGTACGCCTCCTTCTGCTTCCGGAACTCAGGGCTGGAGGTGTCAATTTTACTTTGTATACGGAACATGGAGGATGTGGATAAGTTCGAAAAAGTAAAAGTATAAAAAAAAAGCTTCCTCTTTCCAACTTCAGAGATCAGGATCTAACTTCGACTATCCCTACATGGTCACCAGGTTGTTACGTAATGCAAATTTCACCATCTCCACTGTGCTCTTGAAGTTGAACTTCTGCATAATGTTGTTCTTGTGGGTTTCGACGGTACGCGGACTGATTTTCAGTTTCTCGCCGATCTCATGGTTCGTGAGACCTTCCACGTACAGGCGCAGGATCTCAGTCTCCCGCTGGGTCAAAGCAGGGACTTTTGCAAGGTCATGTGTTGTGTACTGCCGTACTTTTTTTGCTGTGGTATGCATGACAAGGCTGGATACCGAAGGACTGAAGTAGTCTTTGCCTGACTGAATGGCCCGTATGGCCTCCACCAACACCTCTTTGGTTGTATCCTGTTTCGACAGGACACCGTTGGCTCCAGCCTGGAGGGCGCTGAAGATAAAATCTTCAAAAGTGTACATGGTCAGAATCAGGACTTTCGTGGGAAGATCTTTTTGCCTGATGAGCCTTGTGATTTCGATGCCGTTCAGTTTGGGCATAGAGATGTCGGTGATCAGAATATCGGGGTTAAGTATTGTGACCAGCCGGAGTGCCTCCTCCGCGTCATTGGTGCTACCCAGCCACTCGAGTTCGGTAACCCCTTCAAGCATGACCTGGATACCATTTGTGATGATCTGATGGTCATCAACGAGAAGAACTTTTATTCTGTCCATGCCGCGGCTCCTATTGAATTGGTTTTTGGAATTTTAATTCGGAGGGTAGTCCCGGTTTCCGGGGATGATTCAATGGTGAAGGTACCCCTGAGCAGCCTTACCCGTTCACGGATATTGACAAGTCCTGTGCCGGTTTTGATCTGTGATGGTTCAAAACCGCACCCGTTGTCCCCTATCATAAGGATGTAATTTTCCAATCCTTCATTCATGTTGATCTCGATACGGCCTGCTTTCCCGTGCCGGATAGCGTTGCTGACCGCCTCCTGGGCAATCCTGAAGAGATAGTTCCTGGACTGAATGCTCATCTCGTCAAATTTTCCAAACGAGGCGAAATCGACCTCGAGACCGGTCACCTCCAGGATCTCTTTACTGAAGAGTCCCAGCGATCCATCCAGACCGAATTCCCTGATACCGGCCGGGGCTAGGTCATAGGAGACACGCCTGACCTCCTCCAGTGTACGGGTAAAATCATTCCGTAATTCGGAAATGGCATCAGCATGTTCATCCTGGCAGAGGTTGATATAATTTTCGAAACGGATCTTGAGGGCAACCAGCAATTGGCCTATCCCGTCGTGCAACTCCCTAGAGATTCGTTGTCTTTCCAGTTCCTGGCCATCGTAGAGGGCAGTCATCCGACTGTTTCGTTCGATCTCGAGCTGACGGGTCATGTCGTTGAAAGTCCCTGAGAGCAGGCTGATTTCATCATCTCCGCGGACTTCCACTTCGACGTCGAATGTTCCTTGACTGATCTTTAATGCCGCATTTTTCAGACGGATGATTGGCTGGGTGATGGTAAGCGAAATGATCTGTGCAACAGAAAAAATGAATACCGAAACGATCAGCGCGATAAGAAGAAGATCATTGCGGATGGAGATGATGGGGATCATGGCCTCCTGGTAATCGATTTCCGCCAGAATCACCCAGTTCAGTCCGGGAATATCAATCCGTGAAAAGGAACTGAGACAAGGGATGGTCCGGTAATCATCAATGATTGCCGATCCGGTCTGGTTAGTGAAGGCGTTTCGCACGCTACTCGTATTAACAGGGATTAGCAGCACCGAATTGGGAATAAACCTCGAATTGCTTCGCATCAGGAGATCCTTTCCCACCAGGTAGGCTTCTCCGGATTCTCCGAGTCCGTTTTCACTGCTCTTTTCCAGCATGATGTTGTCAATTTCGCTGACGGAGATCTCCAGGGCCAGTACTCCAAGAATTTCCCCGTGCACTCCTGCCACCAGAGCCCCGATAAGGCATACCGGCAGAGTGTCACCCGGAAAACGCGAAAAAAAATCAACAACTCCCTCTCTGTGCTGGTTTGTCATCAAGTGTGAGAGTTTGATTAAATGGCTGTTCACGCTCAGATTGTCTGACAACACCCAACTGGAGTCGGACAGTTTATAACAGGTGTTGTCCCCCGATGCCGATCCGGATACAGAGTAGAGCGAACCGAAACTATAGGTTAGTGTATCCATGGATACGGATGCGGGTTCCAATGGAATTGTTTTTGGGAGAGGAGGGTGTGCTTTGCTGTTCATCCGGATGAAAGCCTTTTTCACTGCACCCGATCGTGAAATCAGATCGAGGGATTTCATCCGTTCACTAAAGAAAAATTCCACCTGGGATTTTTTCATGACACGGATTGATGTTAGCTGGTCGAGGGTCCGCTGCAAGATGGCCTGCTTTGCTTTGTAGTAAGAATAGATCCCTATGAGTGATAATGAAGTGATCCCCACTATAAAAAATAGAAGCATCAGCTTCCTGACAATCGACTTCCTGAAAAAATTCATCAAGGCAAAGGTAATTAAAGGGATGAAAGGGAATGGGGGATGTTTAAAAGAAGAGGGATAACCACAAAGAAATACAAAGTGCAGCACAAAGGAATACTAGTAGACTGAATGTCTGATCGTATTCCTTTGTGATACTTAGTGCAATCCTTAGAGTCCTCTGTGGTCAGCCCTTTACAGGCAACCATTTCTGGACACAATTTCCGTTAAAGAACTCCCTCATCGTATGCTCTCTCCCCGTGCAGGGCTTCATCAAGTCCAAGATGTTCATGTTCGGGTTTCACTTTCACTTTGGTAATCAGGTTGATGATCACGAGCATCACATAGGTGAAAATGAAGGCATAAGCTGAAGCAACCACGACCGCGACGATCTGTTTCAGGAAAAATGCTCCATTCCCCCAGATCAGACCGTTGGTCCCTGCCGGATTGACCACTTCTGAAGCGAATACACCCAAAAGAATGGTACCCAGCATACCGCCTACACCGTGAACTCCCCATACATCAAGTGCATCATCCCATTGCATCTTGTTTTTCCACTGAACGGCCAGATAGCAAATCAGTCCGGCTGCGGTTCCTATAATGGGGGCGGCCCAGACGGGCACGAACCCTGCACATGGCGTGATCGTGGCCAATCCGGCGATACTCCCGGTAAGCAAGCCGACAAACTTGGGTTTTCGCTCCCTGATCCATTCCACCACAAGCCAGGCTATGGTCGCAAAGGAGGCGGCAATATCGGTATTGATGAAGGCGGTTGAGGTGATGAAATCCACCTGAACTTCACTCCCGGCATTGAATCCATACCAGCCAAACCAAAGCAACCCGCTCCCGATGGCGACCAGGGGAATACTGTTAGGTACAGAGATTTTATTGACCCGGGCACCCACATAGAATACTGAAGCCAGTGCAGCAAATCCGGCGGTCGCATGGACCACGATCCCTCCTGCAAAATCCAACACACCCCATTCAGCGAGGAGTCCGCCGCCCCAAATCATGTGCACAAAGGGGTAATAGACCAGGATTTGCCAAAACGTCAGAAAAATCATGTAAGCCTTGAAGGAGACCCTGTTCACAAAGGCCCCTGTGATAAGGGCTGGCGTGATGATGGCGAACATCATCTGATAGGCGACAAATACCATCTCAGGGATTTTACCATTGCCGGACCAGAGAGCCTCTGTCGTTATTCCATTGAGAAAGAATTTATCAAAGTTTCCGATAATACCCCCTTCACCCCCGGAGAAGCAGAGGGAGTATCCGAAGAATACCCAAAGTACGGTGGTCCATCCAAGGGAGACAAAGCTTTGGATCATAATTCCCAGGATGTTCCTGCGGGTAGCCAGACCACCATAGAAAAAGGCCAGTCCGGGTGTCATCAGCATTACGAGGCTGGTAGCCAGCAGCATGAACCCGGTTGATCCGGTGTCAAGTCCGGTAGTTGCAGCCTGCAATAAAATCGCACTTAATTCCATAGTCGTTGAATGTTAAATTATTGTTTGTTAGGATGATATGTTAAATCGTGATTCCAAAGACGAGGTATACCTTTTGTTGCATGGGATTGGTAATCAGCTGACATTGGACTGGAAGCGAATATTTCTCGGTGATCGGAATCTCCTTGGAGGCTTTGATGCCGATGTTGATGATCCCTGCCTCCTTGTTGCCGTAGTACCCGAGGGGAGCGAATCTCGTGTCCGGATTATCCAGGGTAGCTCCGATGAATGCTTTGAAGTCGAAAAATTTGAAGGTGTGGATGAAACCGAGTTCCAAGTATTTCGACATCACGATATTACCCTGTACGCTGTCGTTCTGCATTTTGCGTGCATCATTTCCATAGAGGTTCATAGCGAAAAGCAGAGTCACCGGGATCTTTTTAGTGCCATTGAAACTGAGCATTCCTTCAAATACATGCCCTGTGCTGTCGGGGGAGTAGACAAAGTAGTTGTTTTTTTCACCTGTGTTCAGTCCGGGAAAGAAATAATCGGTTACAGTAAGCGAGACCATGTCGAACAGGGTATAACTGACAAAGAGGTCGATCTCCTCGTTGGCCGTGGCGGAAAATGTATAGGCGCCCCAGGCTCCTACCGAAAGGGAGTGAACCCCATTTTTCGATGCAAAATTGTACGTCAGCGATGGCTGAATGCTGGGTGACGGTCCACCGAGATCAAGACCTCTCCAAAGGTAGCGGCTCATAAAATCGGCGCCGAACGACACCGTCGATTGCGCCTGGATACGGTTAAATCCTGACGCGACTGAAACGATCAGGAGAGCCAGGAAGAGGTAGTTTCTTTTCATGTTTGTCTGTTTATTTATTAACAGGACAAAACTACAGGCCCGTTTATCATGGAGCAATAGAGAAAATACTGAAATTGACCTACGGGATTTACGCAGTATTTACTTTTACCTTCGAACTTCATCCTACCAGTTCGTACTTCGAACCTCTAACTATAATTTGTACTTTCGCAAAAACAACCGGATTCATCCATGGACAAACGAGCCACTATTCAACTCATCCTCGACTTCTGGCACCGTACGATGATGCATCATGCCATCTGGTACGGGGAGGTTATTCACCAGTATGGCCGGGAAAAGGCCTGGGAGATCCTGCAGGTGACCTATGCGAAAAGCCGGGAGATCCAGTTCAAACGACTGGCAAAAGTGTTTGAATTTGAAATGGAGGACGACCTCCCGAAACCATTTCTGGAAATGCCTGATGAGAAGCTGAAGGAACTTAAAGAGACCGTTGCGGCGAACTGGCTGGCCAACGACGGGGTATGGTTCCAGGCGGTTGAATTCTCCACGGGGATGTTCGATGCCAAACGATGCAACGACTCCAGCTGGGCGCAGTTTTCTCCGTTTGAGGCACGATCCATCAAACAGTTGCTGAACCTGGGTGCCCGGCCCGGTCTTGCTGGATTGAAACAAGCTCTCGGATACCGACTGTACGCCACCATCAACAAACAAACGATCGTTGAAGAAACGGGAACCGGTTTTGTGTTCCGGATGAACGAATGCAGGGTGCAGGTAGCGAGGCAGCGCAAAGGGCTGGATGACTATCCCTGTAAATCGGGAGGGCTGATCGAATACACCTCATTCGCAGAAACCATCGACCCGAGGATAAAAACCGACTGCATCAGCTGTCCGCCCGATCCGCATCCGGCAGAATACTTTTGCGCGTGGCGGTTTACTTTGAACAGAAAAACAGAACAGTAGAAAAGAGAGAAGACGGAGCAACGCAACTCTTCAATAAATAAGTAAAGGATTCTTTATTTAGAGGAGTTTTGGAAGACTAAATGGATATCCTGCTGCAAATAAAGATTGCCAAATCGTTTATAGAACTTTTCCTGTCTGCAATAATAGATGGCTGATTTTCAAGCCCCTCATCCTTGCCGTCTCCTGATTGATTTCAAATCGGATCCTGTTGCGCTCCACAAAAAAGTTGATCAGGACACCCTGTGCACCAAATCCTTTGGTATCACTGACCGTTATGATGGGTTTGTCGTATGTATGTTTCAGAATGGAGGGTAATTCATATGTCATATTGGAAGCAATAAAAATCATTGGATAAGGCTGGCTTGTATCGAGTTTTGATTCGTAATCGACCTCCACTTTCCTTCCTTTGATCGAGGTTTGTGGAAACAATTTCTCGAAATTAGGTCCAAACGGGTTATCCCCAATAACCAAGATCCTGAATGGTTTTGTCGAATCATCCGGAAAAGTACGATCTGGCCACTCAATAAACCGTGTAAACCGTTCCATAAAACCCGCTTTTAAAAAATATTCTGAGGTTTGTCCTTGGATAGGATACAGGTTGAAAAGAAACTAAATCACTGCAACCATGAGCATCCAAAAGTGAGCCAATTTTCTTCTGCCAGACATTACTGATCTGGATTTATCTATGATCTTTGCACTTAAATTCAAAATTCCAAGTCGCCTTCAACAGAAATGATCGTTGGGGTTGACGGTATCGTTCTTGTGAAAGGTTGGATGGGTGATAGTACTTCGTGTTAAGGATATTATTCACATTCAATTGAAGGTGGAGGCCCTGCTGGGTATGTAGATGGAATTTCAGGAATTGGAAGAGGAAAAACACTTCATATATTTCCAGATCCAGCAAAAGATTTAGTTAATATTATTTATGATTCAAAAAAATCAGAAAAAGCAAGAATTGAATTAGTTGATTTAACAGGAAGAGAATTAGAAGAAATTAGTTTAGAATCAAATTCTGGAGAAAACAAACATTCAATTGATATATCTGGTTATCCTGCAGGAATATACGTTATCTCCCTGGTATCTTCACAGCACAACGTTGTTAACAGATTGATTATCAATAGATAACTGATTTTTTCGCGTCTTCGCGCCTTTGTTAACCCCCAACTTCTACTTCAAACTCCTGCCTTCTGTCTTCTGACTTTCCTTGTATCTTTGCACCATGCCTCCCGCCCCTGTCATCGAAGTAAAAAATGTCTTCAAGTCATTCAAGACCGTCCAGGCCGTACGTGGAGTGGATCTGACAATCTTCCCGGGAGAATTTGTGGCCCTGCTTGGACCAAACGGAGCCGGCAAGACCACCCTGGTGGAGATGATCGAAGGGATCCAGAAGCCCGACAGCGGGGAGATCCGGATCCTGGGGAAGCCATGGAAGGGACACGAAAAGGAGCTGCGACAGGTGATCGGACTGTCTCTCCAGGAGACCCGGTACATTGAGAAACTGACCGCCTGGGAGACGCTTCGTTTGTTTGCAAGCTTTTTCCAACTGGGGAAAGAGAGGGTTGAAGAGGTGATAAAACTGGTGGGGCTGGAGGAGAAACGACAAGCTTACACCGTCAGCCTCTCGGGCGGGCAGAGGCAACGGCTGGCCCTGAGCATCGCCCTGATCAACCATCCCCGGATCCTGCTGCTTGACGAACCCACCACCGGACTCGATCCCAATGCACGGCGGGAGATCTGGGAGATCCTCCGGAACCTCCGTAAATCTTCCGATACCTCGATGATCCTCACCACTCATTACATGGAGGAAGCGGAACAACTGTGTGAGCAGATCGTGATCATTGATGAGGGGCTGATCCTAAGAGAGGGAACGATGAAGGAACTGCTGGGGGAAAACCCCTCCCTGAAGAACCTCGACGACCTGTTTACGGCCCTCACAGGAAGGAGGCTTCATGATTGACCGGATAAGCAATAACCAGCTCTGGCAACTGATCCGGGCAAATACCCTCGAAAAGGTAAGGGAGCCCGGTGTCCTCTTCTGGGGCATCGGCTTTCCTATCCTCATGTCCATCGGACTGGGCCTGGCTTTCACCCGGAAACCCGAGACAGTAAGGCACGTGGCGCTCATCTCTGCCGATACCGGGACCTATTCCATCACTCTCAAAGACGACAACCTGGGCAACGCCTCGTTTCGTTTGGAAAGAATGTCCTGGGAGGAAGCAATGGTGCAGCTCAAACGCGGTCACGCAAATGTGGCAATAACCGTCGGTGACAGTGGGTACAGATATCATTTCGATCCGATGAATCCCGATGCCCAGCTCACTTATGTACGATTGTCCCCGGTCCTTAACAGGATCCCTGTAACGGATCTGGGATCCGGGATCCGGGATCCAGGATCCGGCATCCAGCATTCGGTATACGAGGAGGATCTGAGCCAGATGACAGCCACTGAAGTGGATGCCCTCACCGTTCCAGGAACCCGTTATATAGATTTCCTGATCCCGGGCATGATCGCCATGGGGGTGATGTTCTCCTGCCTGTGGGGACTCGGTTACGGGATCATTGATAACCGGTCCAAGAAACTGCTGCGGAGGATGATCGCAACACCGATGAAACGGTCAAACTACCTGGTTGCCATGATCACCGTGCGGATTGCCATGAACGTGGTAGAGGCGGGCCTGTTGATTCTTTTCGCCTGGCTGGCTTTCGGGATCACTATCCAGGGGAACCTTCCAGCCCTCCTGATCCTGTTTATGGCAGGAAATGTCGCATTTTCAGGGATCGGCATATTCCTGGCCTGCCATACCTCCAAGACTGAAATTGGCAATGCCTTTATCAACGTGATCACGATGCCGATGATGGTCCTCTCAGGCATCTTTTTCAGCTATCACAACTTCCCCGATTGGGCCATACCCATCATCAAACCCATGCCTCTCACCATGCTGGCCGACGGCATCCGGAGCATATTCATTGAAGGAGCCGGGTTTGCTCAAACAGCCGTCCCTTCACTGATCCTCGCCGGCACCGGTGTCGTTTTCTTTACCGTGGGGCTGAAATTGTTTAAATGGCACTAAACGAAGTACGAAGTACGATTTACGAAGTACGAACTGGAAGTTTGAAGGAATTCTGAAGGCCAGTATTGATGTTTTGGATACTTTTATATCTTTACAGATAGTAAACAAAAGAAACCAAGTCCAGCTTCATGACTGACAAGAAAAAACTGGGACTCGTCGGCGCGGTGGCGCTGATCGTTTCAAGCCTTGCCGGTAGCGGCGTCATTGCCCTGCCCCAGCAACTCGCCTTTACCGGGTCGGTTTCATTGATCTCGTTTATCCTGGTGACCATCGGAGCCCTGTTCCTGACGTTGGTCTATGTGCGTGCCGGGTCAAGGTTTGAGGATCCGAGCCCAACTGCCCTGGCAACCTACGTCAATCCTATCCTGGGAGCCAAGAGCGGGTTCTTTTACGTTTACGGGAACCTGATCTCCAATGTCTCGATCCTCATAGCCGGACTGGGGTATATGGAGATGTTCGTACCACAACTGAAACATCCGATCATATTGGGAATCACCGTCATCGTCCTGATCTGGGTATTTATAGCTCTGTCGTTACGCGGTGCAGGGATCATCACGAAGATCGTCTCCATTACCGTAACCTTCCTGCTGCTTTCGGTGATCATTACAGCTGTTGCAGGATGGTTTGATTTTGACCTGACCCTGTTCCATGATAACTGGAATGTCAGCGGAAAAAAGATGGGATGGCGATTATGTCGGGTTTTACCGTTTTGATCTTTGCCTTTGTTGGTGTGGAGAGTATAGCAACAAACAACGTGTACATCCGGGATCCGAAAAAGATTGTACCGGTCGCCACGATCACCGGATTTATCGTTGTGGCGATTATTTATATCGCTTCCACTACGGTGATCGAAGGGATGTTTCCGGCTAAGGATATCCAGAACGCACCTGCTTCCTTTGCCATGTCCATGCAAAAGATCACCGGGTCAATCGTCGTTGGGGATATCGTCTCCATTGTGATGGCTATCGCATGCCTCGCCAGTTTCCTGGTATGGAATCTCTCCTCTGCCAGCGCGGCCAAAACAAGCGCCGATAACGGCTTCCTGCCCAAAGCCTACTCCTTTACCAACAAACATGGCATCAACAGCAAAGGTCTGGTCATCAACGGGATCATCATGACCATTCTGCAAGGGATCCTGATGCTGCTGGGCAGCAATGTGGCAACAGCATTTAATATTACCGTTACCCTCTCTGTGCTTCTCCTTTTGTTTCCCTATTTCTGGTCGGGCATCGCATTGCTTAAGAAAGAGAGGGAGGAGGGCACAGGAAAGATCAGTACAAAAATCATCGTGGCCATCTCATCCATCTTCATTATCTCTGCCTTCGTTTCAGCTACACTCAGTGAACTCTGGCTGGTCATTGCCCTGGTGCTTGTCATCATGGCTGTCTATGCGATGCTGTTAACCCCAAAGAAAAAATAGCCACTTTGTAACGTGCTAATTTGATAACTATGAAAATCACAAGACATCAATGGCCGGTCCTGATCGTTTCCGGTCAGTTTCATGAAAATACCGATGAGGGCTTCCGGTTGACCGAACTGGTTGAAGAACTTGAAGAGGTTCAGGAGTGCAGTATCATCCCTTCCTTCACCTATGAAGATGCCGCTGAAATTACCCACTCCCGGGCCGATCTGGGAACAGTGGTGGTGGACTGGAATATCCCGGAAGAGAATCCGGCAGAAAAAACCACGGCCATCGGCCTGATAGAAACTATCAGGTACAGGTATCCGAAACTGCCGGTACTGCTTCTGGCTGAAAGGCTCGAAACAGAGAATATTCCCGTTGAAGCCCTCAAGATGATCGATGGCTACCTGTGGAAAACAGCCGATACGATCGAGTTTCTGGCCGGACGGATCGTAATGCACCTCGACAGGTACACCAATACCATCTATCCCGATTTCTTCGGCATGCTGGTGAAGTATTCGCAGGAGTACAAATATGCCTGGCACACTCCGGGTCACATGGGAGGGGAGGGGTTCCTGAGAAGTCCGGCCGGAGTGTTGTTCCATAAGTTTTTCGGCGAGAATACCCTTCGTTCCGACCTCTCCATCTCCGTTCCCGAACTGGGGTCGCTTCTCGATCATAGCGGAGTGACCGGTGAAGCCGAGAAGAATTCGGCCCGCGTTTTCGGAGCCGATTATACCTATTATGTCCTCAACGGCACCTCCAATGTGAACCAGATCATCTGGCGGAGCCAACTGGTGCGGGATGATATTGCCTTTGTGGACCGAAACTGCCACAAGTCGCTGAATTACTCCATGATCATCACCGAGGCCATCCCGGTCTATATGATTCCCCGGCGAAACATGCGCGGGATCATCGGGCCGGTGCGCCTTTCGGAGTTCTCCCCCGGATCGATTGCGGGAAAGATAAACGCGTCGTTGCTGGTTCCGGCCAACCGGAAAAAGGAGACACCAAAAATGTCAGCGCTCACCAATTCGACCTACGACGGAGTCTGCTACAATGTGGTCCGGATCAAGAAACAACTGGCCCGTAGCGTAGAGAACCTCCATTTCGATGAGGCGTGGTATGCCTATGCCCGGTTCCATCCAATCTACAAAAACCATTTTGGCATGGCCGACGACGACCTGAACAAAGAGCATCCGCCCATCTTTGTCTCCCAGTCGACACACAAACTGCTCACGGCCTTCTCGCAGGCATCGATGCTTCATATCCGCAATGGCAGCCATGTACAAGTCAGTCCGGATGAGTTTAACGAATCTTACATGATGCACGGATCCACATCACCGCAGTACAGCATGGTCGCCTCCCTCGATGTAGCGACCAAGATGATGGAGGACAACGGGAAGGTGATGTGGAACGACACGATCATTGAAGCTATTCACCTTCGGAAAAAAATGGTGACCATCCTGCGCGACCTGAAGAAAAAGAATGCCGACGACTGGTTCTTCGGGATGTGGCAGCCCAGGCGTGTGAAGATCGATGACGAATGGGTGAACTTCGAAGATGTCCATGCAGATGTACTTGCCGGGACCCAGGATGCCTGGGTGATGAGCAGTGACAACCCCTGGCATGGCTTTGATGATATTGAAGACGACTATGCCATGCTGGATCCTATCAAACTGACCTTCACCACTCCCGGCATCAACGACGACGGGGTGATGACCGATGAAGGCATCCCGGCATCCCTGGTCACCAATTACCTGATCGACAAGGGGATCGTATGCGAAAAGACCGACTATTACTCCTTCCTTCTGCTGAACTCACTGGGCACCACGCGGGGAAAGCAGGGAACGCTGTTCGCTGAGTTGCTGAAGTTCAAGAAAGCATATGACAGGAATGCCCCTATGACAGAGGTCTTTCCCGAGATGGTCGCCGCCTGGCCCGCACATTATGCAAACGTGGGACTGAAGGAGCACGCAAATGCCGTTCACAGGTATACGAGGGAGCACAGGCTACTGGACAGGATGCAGGAGGCTTTCCAGGTGATCCCCGACCAGGCGATGAAACCGGCCGATGCCTATCATGCCGTGGTGAAGAAGAATGTGGAATTTGTCGAGCTGGATAACATGATGGGCAGGATGCCAGCCGTGATGATCGTTCCTTATCCTCCGGGAATTCCCATCATGATGGGTGGAGAAACGATGAATGACAAAGCCGCACCGATCTTTGACTACCTGAAGCTGCGCCAGGACATTGAAAATGAATTTCCCGGATATGAGAGTGATATCCATGGTGTGGAGAGGATAGAACGTAACGGGAAAAAGTATTTCCAGACAATGTGCATCAAAGAATAAGTCAGAGGTTAGAGGTCAGAAGTTAGAACTGGAGGTTAGAAAGATCCTTGTCCGCTTGTCCGCTCGTCCGCTTGTCTATCATTTCAGTACCCGTGAAAAATTTCCGGGAAAAAAATCTCGTCACACAGCGATTTGCATTGAGGGGATGAGTATATTTGGAAGAAAAAGTATGACGGATTATTTGTCAGAGATCAATAAAACAATTCTCCAGGGAGATGCCCGGGAAGAGAGCTTTTATCAATACCTTTCCCTTTTCCTTTCTGATTTCGCCGGGAAGATCGGAAAACCCGGCACGCAAATCACCACTCTGCCGAAAAAAACCGAAGCCGGGAATCCGGATTTCAGGGTATGGGATGGAACCCAGCAAATCGTTGGATACATCGAAGCAAAAAAACCGGGAACAAACCTTGATCTGACGGAAGAAAGTGAACAGCTTAAACGATACCGGAAGACCTTTCCCAACCTGATCCTGACCGATTTCTATGAATTCCGGCTGTACCGTGACGGGATTCGGATTGATAAAACCTTTGTAGCCCGCTCCAACCTGGCGATCAAAGGAATCCCTGTACCTGTCGAAAACAAAGAAAAGCTCCGGTCATTGCTCGCAAAATTCTTTGCCTTTTCCCTGCCGGCGGTGACTTCAGCCGGACAACTGGCCAGCGAACTGGCCCTGCGTACACGGTTCTTGCGCGACGAGGTGATCAGTTACGAAATGGAGCAGCAACAGCTGGGGAAAGGGGAACTTTACGGATTTTATGAAACGTTCAAAAAATTCCTCATTGCCCACCTCAGGGAAAAGGAATTTGCCGATCTCTTTGCCCAAACCATCACCTATGGATTGTTTGCCGCGCGAACCCGGAGTACGAATGGATTTAACCGTAAGTTAGCCTACGATCTGATCCCGAAAACCATCGGGATTCTGCGGAACGTGTTCAAATTTATTTCGCAGGGAGATTTGCCCGCCCACATGGAGGTGATGGTCGACGACATCGCCTACGTGCTGAATGAGGCTGATGTCAACACGATTCTCCGTCAGTACTACCAGGCTGGCAAAGGGGAGGATCCGATTGTGCATTTTTACGAAACCTTTCTGAGCGAATACGATCCCGCCACCCGTGAAAAACGGGGCGTGTACTATACACCGGAGCCAGTGGTGCGGTACATCGTACGCAGTGTACACCAACTTTTAAAAACGCACTTTGATCTCTCCGATGGCTTAGCCAGCCGGGAGGTGACCCTGCTCGACCCGGCAGGGGGAACCCTGACTTTTCCTGCCGAGGCCATCAAACTGGCCGTTAAAGAGTACAGCACCACCTATGGTGAAGGCGGTGTGAAGAAGCTGATCAGCGAACATATTTTAAAAGACTTTTACGCCTTTGAGCTGATGATGGCTCCCTATGCCATCGGACATATTAAAATGAGTTTTCTGCTGGAAGAGCTGGGGTATCCCATGAAAGAGGATGAACGGTTCAAACTCTACCTCACCAATACACTCGACATGGAAGACCTGGCTCAGACACAGATACCCGGATTGGAAAGCCTGAGCCACGAAAGTCACCAAGCGGGTAAAATTAAAAAAAGCGAACCGGTCCTGGTAATTGTCGGCAATCCGCCATATAGCGGGTTGTCCACTAATATTAACGAGTGGACAGAAGAATTGTTAAAGACAAATTTGGATGGAGCACAAAGTTATTATGAAATTGACGGAAAGAAACTGAATGAAAGAAAGCTATGGCTTCAGGATGATTATGTGAAGTTTCTTCGCTTTGCACAATGGAAGATCCAGAAAGCCGGAAAAGGGATTGTGGGAATGATTACCAACCACAGCTATCTAGATAATCCAACCTTCAGGGGAATGCGAGAGAGTCTAATGAGGACCTTTGACGAAATCTATATCCTTGATCTTCATGGAAACAGCCTGAAAAAAGAGACATCCCCCAATGGAAGCAAAGACGAAAATGTTTTTGATATTATGCAGGGCGTTGCCATCGCCATCTTCGTTAAGGAAGGATCTACTAAGAAATGTAAAATTTACCATGGGGATTTATATGGAGATCGGAACAGTAAATACCAATGGCTTGAGAAACATGATCTTAAAAAGAAGAATTACCAGCAACTGAGCCCTGAAAGTCCCTGGTATTTTTTTATTGAACGAAACACCAAGGAGATTGAACATTATACTAGCTGGTTGAGGGTCAATGAGATTTTTCCGGTGAATACCGTTGGATTCGTTACTGGTAGAGATTCTTTGACAATTGGGTTTGAGCCACATGAATTATGGAATAAACTTTACCAATTCTCAAGAATGGATGCTGAATTTGCTCGACAGGCTTATGATTTGGGAAAAGATAGCAGAGATTGGAAAGTTATAAACGCTCAGAAAGATTTGAAGGAGAGTGGCACAACAAAAGAACTAATTAAATCCGTAGCTTACCGCCCATTTGATTTTCGGTATACCTATTACACAGGAAACTCACGCGGTCTTTATAGCAGCCCTCAAAGGACAATCATGCAACATATGTTGGCAGATAATTTATCGCTGAATATAGTCAGGCAAGTAAAGACTTCTCAAGATTGGAGGCATGTAATTGTATCTGATAGGATAACAGAATGTTGTTATATTTCAAATAAGACATCAGAAATCGGGTATGTATTTCCTCTTTATCTCATTAATTCACAAAAAAAAATAAAGAAACGTACTATCCAAACCATGATATTTTTCGAACCGGAACCGGAATATGATATGCTGGGGAGGTTACCAAATATTGCTCCCGGCATCTTTGAGAAATTGGAAAAAACATTTAAGAAAAAACCGACTCCTGAGCAAATACTTTATTACTGCTATGCGGTATTATTTAGCAATGTTTACCGTGGAAAATATGCCGAATTTCTTAAAATTGACTTTCCACGCATCCCGTTTACTTCTGATCATCAGCTTTTCCTGCAGTTATCTAACCTGGGTGAAGAGCTCGCTCAACTCCACCTGCTGAAAAGCAAGGCATTGAATATCCCCCTGGTGAAGTATAGAGGAACAGGTGAAGATATCATCGAAAAACCCATTTTTAATGAGGAGGACCAATGTGTTTTCATCAATGAGACCAAGTATTTTGAGGGTATACCAAAAGAGGTTTGGGAGTATTATATTGGTGGTTATCAAATTGCTAAAAAATTTCTTGACTGGAGAAAAGGGAGAAAAGTTGATGTTGAAATTTACTGTCAACTGACTACCGCAATTTCAATAACCATCAGATTACAGAAGAAAATTGATAAACTATTCTTGCAAGCTGAAACATCCTTTTAATTAGTTGAAATTTAATATTATATGAAAGAGACTCCCCGCCAAGCTAATTATAGACATGTAAAGTATTTAGGAAGCAAGAAACATTTACTATTGGAAATTTCTCAGAATCAATTAGAACTATTCGTTGCGCGAAAGAACCATGCCTCATGGGGATTGATATACAAGAATACCCATCTTGAGTTTGTAGGAAATTACCAAAACATATTTGAAAAATAAATGCACTCTGAAAAGTGAACAAATCGGTTTTACAAATATCACGTTGATTAATTTTTAAACAAGGAGGCTGTTATGACAACCCAACATCAGGATCCATCGATCTGCTGCCCGGAATTCTACCCGACTCCCTGGCAGGACAAATTATTCAGGTGGGAAAATAAAAAATTTATCCGCGACAAAGTCTTTACAGTGTTCTACATGCCTTTGACTTTCAGCAAAGTCATGAAAAAGCTGGATGAGACGATCAGCAAGGCGGAAGCGGCTATACCCGATTACCTATGCCTTTCCGACCATACGTCGCAATGGAACATGGATCTGTATCTTGCTGTGGATAAGGAAATCCCGGGACCTGAAAATACCACAATCAGCGGGAAATTTTTCAGCAAGGTGTATGAAGGACCATTCAGGGATACCGGAAAATGGATGAAAGAATTTGATGCTACTGTTAAATCGAATGGACTGGCCAGCAAGAAAGTCTATATGTGGTACACCACGTGCCCGAAATGCGCTAAGAAGTATGGTAATAACTATGTAGTTATCCTCGCGCAGGTCGAATGATGATGCGTCATCATTCTTTCCATTCCAGGAGTGAAGACCCGAGAGGCTGCGGACCATGCTCAAACCGTGGTTTGATATCGGGCATGTCGATCATGGTCGGCAGGTAGGTGATCTCACCAAACGGACTGTCAATCCTTGCAAGAGGCAGATCTGTCTCAGCAACGATATCAGCATATGGAAGGGTTCCATTGAGAGCACTATGGTCCAGAAGTCCAAGCTCCTGCGCCCACATACACATCCGCGTAAGTGATACCCGTACCTGGTAACTGCCCCCCTCGGTTGCCCGCCGGAGAAGAGCAGCCGCCACCCCTGCCGATCCGGCGTATGCTGCAAGATAATCGGCAAAAATAGCCTGAACAGGCATCATGGGGGCATCCACGGCTCCTTCGGAATCCACATATCCTGAAACGGTTACCGCCATCATATCGAATCCGCGGAAATTGGCCCATTCTCCTTCAAAATCGAAACAGCGCAGCTCGTGGGCAATGATCCCTGGTTTACTTGCCGCCAGGCTTCGGGGCGAAATACCCCGCTGGTCGAGGTTCAGATAGGAACATGTAAAGACATCCGCTTTCTGAAGAAGCTCAAAAAATTTGCGTTTGTCGGCCTCCACATCAAAATCACAGTAAGCTGCACGCTTGCCATTGTCAGTTTCCAGACGCCAGTTCAGATGGTCGGGGTAGTTCGGTTTTGAGAGATGCAACACATCAGCGCCGAACTCGGCAAGGGTACGTGCCGTAACAGGGCCACCAATCACGTGGGAGGAGTCCAGAACCCGGATCCCGGTCAATGGCATATTCCCACCCGTTGGCAATGGAATGGGGTCACTGTCACCGATCTTCTCGATCTCTATCACCGGTTTGGAGGCCAGGCGTCGTCCCACCGGGTGCGCCAGCCACTCTTCTGCTGTCCGAACTACGCCAATGGCTCCCGATTCTTCGCGGATCGCGAGTTCGAGGGCTTCGGCATCCCATTGCATAATGGCGGCCTCGACCGCCCGTTGGGTAGGTGCACATTTGAGGACCTTGTAAACGGCATCCCGCAACCGCGGATAATAGAGCTCGATTTTTACAAAACGTCCGTCACGGGTTGGATAAAACTCACCGCTTATCGGAGAATCGAGGCCAACGCTTGCGGCATAGTCGGTAAAGGGAAGCTGGCGGCCGTTCTGGCGCATAAATGCGATGCCATGGTGCTGATGCACGGCATTCCGCACGTTGGTTGTCACATCCTGGACCGAACCGCCGCGCTGCTGCCAGATCTCTCCCAACGCCATTCCAAAAGCAGCCTGAGCCGCGGCCATGACCTCACCGAAACGATGCCTGGAGGATAAAATGGGATCCTTTCCCTCTATTGTTACCTTGCCTGAATAGCTCGACTCCCGAAGACCGATCGCCGAGAGGATCATGTTCAGAGCTTGTTGTGAAGAATTACTGTCAACTGTTGCCATATGTATATATGTGATTAAGGCAACAAATGTAATACATAATTTAGAATAAATAAAAATAAAATTCATTCACACCCTAACTTCTCTCACTTGTCCACTCATCCGCCTGTCCGCCTGTCCGCCTGTCCGCCTGTTTCCCGCCTGAACCGTAGCCGCTCCTCCTTCCCCATCTTCTCCGTGGCATACTGGAAGATCAGCCGGGCAGCGTCGTTTTTCCATTTCAGCAGGAACTCTTCCACCGGGGCTGGGTGTACCTTCCAGGCTTCGCGAAGGAACCATCCAAGTCCCTGGTGAACCACCCGCTCGGGATCCATCATCATGGGGTCAAGAAAATCGAGGTACGGACGGACATCCGGACTCTTTTTCACGGATTTTATCAGTGCAACGGGAACGGCCCTGCGCTGGAACCTGTATGATGACTTCCTCCATCCGGAGAGATCCTTCATGGTGATGATCTGTCTTTGGATCATCGGGGAGAGGAGCTCGCTGCATAAACCGTCACAATGAGCCCAGTTATTAATCCCTGAAGGGAACCACTGCTCAATCACCCTGAATGTATCTTTTGAAAATTGCTTTGAAAACCCCTTCAATAATTGCATTGCAAAGCTTGGAAATTCATAGTACTCTGATTTCACCAGGTCGTTGCTGGCTTCTATCACTGTTTCCATCGTCAGGGAATCACCGGCAAGCAACTCTTTTACCCTGGACATGAACTCGCCGCTGGGAATACCGTAACCGGTATACCCCTCTTTAAAGTACCGGGAATACTTCTGAACAATGGAAGGATCAGCGTGATTTTCGCAAAAACTTCGGATTTCGGTTATTAATTCAAGTGCATTCATCTGGTTTTGATTTGTTTATTATCAGATTTAACCTACAAGATACAAAATCTCCGTCATCTGAAGAGAATGTTCTTGAAAATTTCTTTACTTTTAAAACACGAAAACTCGAAAAAACCCGCGGACTATGCCCCTCATCCCACACCCCACGTCCTACGTCTCACGTCTTACGTCTCACCTCTCACGTCTTACCTCTCACCTCTCACGTCCCACGTCCCACGTCTTACGTCTTACGTTTCTCATTCTATTCCCTGCGATCCTGATAGCTCAAACCCCCACCTGGAAGGATCCGGCGAAACCCATTGATGAGCGTGTTAAGGATCTTCTTTCAAAGATGACGCTGGAGGAAAAATGCTCCCAGATGCTTTATGATAGTCCGGCGATTGACCGGCTTGGAATTCCGGCTTACAACTGGTGGAGTGAAGCGCTCCATGGTGTTGCCCGGATGGGACGTGCCACGGTGTTTCCCCAGCCGATCGGCATGGCGGCTACCTTCGACACCTCCCTGATATACGAAGTGGCTTCTGCCATTTCTGACGAAGCACGAGCGAAATACAATGCGGCGTTGAAGATCGGAAACATTACCCAGTACGGAGGGCTCAGCTTCTGGTCACCAAACATCAACATCTTCCGCGATCCGAGATGGGGCAGGGGGATGGAGACCTGGGGGGAGGATCCTTTCCTGACAGGCAAACTGGGTGTTGCCTTCGTCAGGGGAATGCAGGGGAACAATCCACACTACCTGAAAACCGCTGCCTGCGCCAAACATTACGCCGTACACAGCGGCCCGGAAAAACTGCGCCATGAATTCAATGCGAAACCACCGGTCAAGGATTTCCGGGAGACATACCTGCCGGCATTTAAACGAATCGTTCAGGAAGGCCATGTGGAGTCGGTGATGTGTGCCTACAACCGCACGTACGATGAGCCATGCTGCGGAAGCCCATACCTCCTGCAGGATATTCTGAGAAACGAATGGGGATTCCGGGGGCATATCGTGAGCGACTGCTGGGCGCTGACCGACTTCAACCAGTTTCACAAGGTAACCGGGAGCAATGAAGAGTCGGCCGCCAAAGCAATCCTGGCCGGGGTTGGCCTGAACTGCGGGGTGGCTTACCGCGAGCTGATCCCGGCTATTGAACATGGAATGATTAAGGAAGCCGATGTTGACAGGAACCTGGCTCATTTGTTAAAGACCAGGTTTAAACTGGGACTCTTTGATCCCCCCGGCCTGAATCCCTGGGAAACTATCCAGGATACCGTGATCAACTGTGACAGGCATAAGGAGATCGCTCGTAAAACAGCTGCGAAGTCGTTGGTATTACTGAAAAATAGCGGCGTCCTGCCCTTAAGAAAAGACCTTCACAGGTATATTGTCACCGGTCCCCTGGCCGCCGATGTCAATGTGCTGCTGGGCAACTACAACGGGGTTCCTTCTGAAGCGGTTACCATCCTTGAAGGCATTGCCTCAACCGTTGATCCCGGATCCCGTATCTCGTATCACTCAGGATTCCTCCTCACCGGCGAGGATCCCTCTGAACCAAGATGGACGCTCTTCAATGCAGACAATGCAGATGCCACCATTGTTGTGATGGGGATCAATCCGCTGTTTGAAGGCGAAGACGGAGAAGCCCTGGCCACAAAGATGGGGGCAGACAAAGAAGATATCCGGATACCTGAGAACCAGATAAACTACCTCAAAGCCCTGGGGAAAGACCGTTCAAAACCAATCATTGCTGTAGTTACCGGTGGGAGTCCCCTTGATCTTTCCGAAGTATATGACCTGGTGGATGCTCTTCTCCTGGCCTGGTATCCCGGGGAGCAGGGAGGTAACGCCGTTGCCGATGTACTTTTCGGGAATGTGTCACCGGCGGGTCGTCTGCCTGTGACCTTTCCTGAATCGGTGGACCAGTTGCCCCCGTTTGATGATTATTCCATGGTAGGAAGAACCTACAGGTACATGAAAGAAGAACCCATGTTCCCCTTTGGGTTCGGGTTGAGTTATACAACTTTCAGGTACGAGGGGCTGAAAATCAGCACACAGCAAATAGGAAATGGCCAGGGAGTGCAGGTGGGATGCACTGTGATCAATTCAGGAGAGTATCCGTCAGATGAAGTGGTTCAGTTGTACCTCTCCAGGGATGATTTACCGTTCAGAACTCCGATCTGCGAGATGAAAGGCTTCAGAAGGATATTCCTGAAGCCGGGAGAACTTGAGACAGTCGTATTCACTATCCATGCCGAAGATATGATGGTAGTGGACGAGGATGGGGAATCGGTCTACTTTCCGGGTAAGCTGAAAATTTACATCGGAGGTTCCCAGCCTGATCCGAGAAGCCGGGAGTTAGGAGCAGGACCGTGGGTACAGGCAGAGATCACCTTACGTTGATAAGGGTGTGAAAGTGAGGGTATGATAGTAAGGGCGGGTTCCAAACCCGCCCCTTGGAATGAGAAAATATTTCCCATTTCTCGCCCCTCGTCCTTCGTCCTTCACTTCGCCACCCCGATCACCCCACACGCCACCCTCGCTCCTGCATTTCCGGTTGGCTGGGAAACGAGATCATCCTCCTGGGCATGCACGATCACTGAGTATCCGATGATCGTATGGGATCCGCTGAGTGAAAGTGTTGGATCCAGAAAACTCAACCGGGCTCTTCCGGTCTCGTCGGCATCCAGGTTTCCCAGGTCCCCTTCATGACGAACAGCATCGTTAGGCCCCCCGTGTTTCATATGCCCCGGATTGAAGTGGCCTCCCGCGGATGTACCATCAGGTGCCGAACAATCCCCGAATTCGTGGATGTGAAAGCCATGCTTTCCTGGGGTAAGGCTTCTGACATCCGCCTCTACCAGGACACCAGTTGATGTTTTGGTGAAGGTGACAATACCGGTTACATCACTGCCGGCTGTTCCGTAAAGGACACAAATTGCATTCTGCGGGGATCCCTGGTCATCCATCTGCATGGCAGCGTGATCCTGGCCAGATACAATAAGGATGGAAAATAGAAATGAAACGGTGAGAAAGATTGATCTTGAGTTCATAGTAAGAAACATTTAATTTAGAATCTGTAAAAATAAGAAAATTTTATCAAAGGGGATCCATTGAGAGAAACTTTTCAGACTTTTTTTTCCCGGATAAGCAACAGGTGTATGGTAACCGCTGTCCCGACTACCAGCAGCAGGATCCTCACCCACAAAAAGGGTAGAAGGTAAGCAGAAACAATCAGGGAGATCCACAGGAAGAGCAGCGACCAGACTTTTACGTGCGCCGGGATCCCCTTTCTTTCTTTGTAGTCCAGAAGATACTTACCGAATATCCGGTTGGCATAGAGCCAGTTATAAAACCTTGCTGAGCTTTTGGCAAAACAGATGGCGGCCAGGAGGAGCAGGGGGGTAGTGGGAACGAGGGGGAGAATAATTCCTACCAGCGCCAGACCAACAAGCAGCCATCCCGAGAACAGAAGCAACAGCCGGAGAACCGGGATTTTTACGATCCCACTATTTTCGCTTCTCGCATTTCGCATTTCGCATTTCGCTTTTCGCTTCTCGCATTTCGCTTTTCGCCATTTCCCCATTTCGCCATTTCACTAACTGGCAAAGATACTTTTTCCTGCAATTTTCTTATTTTTGTCAGGATACTAATCAGGCACTTCCAATGAACACGCTTCAGCTTCCTACAAAATACCATCTTGCATCACTAATGACAGGAAATACATTCGAAGACAAGGACTGGATCCTTGAAGCAATGGGGGAACCCAGGCCTTCCCTGCTGTCTAGCGTTTACGATAAGAACCAGATTGAGGTATACGACGACACTTTCGGGATCTATAAATTTGGCGACTGGCTTCCGCTCCACCGGATCCTGGAAGGATCATCAGCGCCAGTTACGTTCAGGAGCGAAAATCTTGCCGCCAGGCTGGGTTTAAAGCAGCTGTTTATTACTTTCAGCGGCTACTGGCCCGAAAGGGGAGCCCTGATGAGGACCTGTTCATTCAAGGAGACAGAAGCCTACTCTGTTTGTGCCCGCCTCAGGCCTGAACAGCATCAAACCCTGGTAGTCGCTTCGGCCGGAAATACGGCAAGGGCATTTGCACGTGTCTGCTCCGACAACAAGATCCCTCTGCTGCTTTCGGTACCTTCCGACACCCTTTGTGCGTTATGGTTCGACACTCCGCTGAACGATTGCGTTACACTGATCTCCCCGCCGCCGGGAAGCGATTACTACGATGCGATCCATCTCTCCAACCTGGTCTGCCAGCTCGACGGTTTCATCCCGGAAGGCGGAGCAAAAAATATTGCACGGAGGGATGGCATGGCGACAACTGTCCTTTCGGCCGCTACCACTATCGGAAGGATCCCTGATCTTTATTTCCAGGCCATTGGCAGCGGCACCGGCGCCATTGCAGCGTGGGAGGCAAATAAACGTCTCATTGCCGATGGTCGTTTTGGCTCCCATAAAATGAAGCTGTACCTTTCTCAAAATTTCCCATTTCACCCGATGGTGGATGCCTGGAAAGCGAGGTCAAGAGAGCTTTTCCCCATGGATGATCAGCTGGCTCGCGAGCAGGTAATGGAGATCGCGGCCAAAGTTCTCTCCAACAGAAAACCACCCTGGGGGATCATAGGGGGTTTATATGATGCCATGGTGGACACGGATGGTGAGATGGTATTCACGACCAACGAGGAAGCTTCGGATGCCGCACAGCTCTTTAAAGAGACGGAAGGCATTGACATACACCCTGCCGCCGCAGTTGCCACGGCATCCCTGATCCAGGCGGTAAAGAGCAAAGCTGTTTCACCCGATGCATACATCATGCTGAATATCACGGGAGGGGGCGAGGAGCGGTTCAAGCGGGAGAAAGGGGACCTGACCTTTCTGGAACCTTCACTGGTTATCAGTCCTGACGTAACACCCCGTGAGTTGGAAGAAAAATTGCGTTTCCTTTCTAATAAATAAATATCAAACGTATGATCACGAAATTGGACTCCACAAAAGATTATGTGTTAGCCATTGAAGTAGCACATGAGTATGTTCACGCTGATGTGGAACTGTGTAAACAATGGTTTGAAGAGAAGCTGACCCAGGGAATCGACAAGGTCAATATGCTTGTCAAGGCCGACCAGCTGCCCATCATGCATGTCCGCTGCAAAGCCTTCTGGGAGGATGGACTCTTCGCCCTCCGGCACATCAAAAACATGGGCCACATGGCTATCATCGGTCACGGAAAGCTGGAGAAAATCATGGTAGGAATGGACGGCGCCCTGTTTAACCGGTCAAAGAAAGGACTTGTAGAAAGATATTTTGACGTCTCAGATATGGATAAAGCCTGGGAGTTCGTTAACGAAGCGGTTTAGTCCTTACTGTCATCAACTTTCCAGCCCGGCCTCCTGAACCACCGGAACAGCAGATAGGGAACCATCCAGATGAAGGTGCCTGCTACCATCACGAGAAAGTATTCCGTTTTTGTGAACATGGTGATGCCATCAGGTCTGTTGAAAGCCATGAAACCGGAAAATGCGGTCGCCAGGAACCCGATTCCGGAGATGATCCAAACACCGGTCATCCCTCCCCAGATCCGGAATGGCCTGGGCGTGTCGGGCTGTGTATACCTCAGGTTGATCACGGCAGCAAATACCGGCAGATAATACAGGGTCAGCAGCGTTGTTGTAAAGGAAGTGAGGATCCAGTAAGCAGTATTTATATTCGGTATCAGCGCCATGGCCAGGATCAGCAGGGTGGAGAGTGCGCCCTGGACGAGCAGAGGCCCAAGCATCCAGGTGCTCATCAGCGCTACACCACCCAGAACCAGAAGTACAGCCATGACCGGTGTAGCCCACTGCATGCCCAGAGAGATAAAAATCGTGTCCATCACCTGGATCACCCCGCCGGTGAGGCTGATCTTGTCGGCCGGGATCACCATGGCAATGGGCAGGGTGCCGAAGACACTCAGCAGGAAGATAAGCAGGGTAGCCAGGAACATGGCTTTCGGATATTTCTTCTGTGGATTGTCGACATGGCTGGCATAGTAGCCCGACATCTCAACACCTGCAAACATAAGTAGTATGGAGGAGGCATACACAAGTACCCCGATGTTGAACTTTTCGGGAAGGATCTCTTTGATCTCAAAGGCGGGAAACTGTGTGGGTTTTCCCATCGCAAGCCAGGTGATTCCCAGGGCAATCAGGACCACCGAGGACACGATGGAGCCCAGGATGGTTCCCAGGGAACTGAATCTTGCCGCAAGGCTGGGGCCGAGGAAGTTCAGCAAGGTAAGGCCCCACCACAGGCCAAGCATCACACATCCCACGAAAATATGATTGTTAGCGATGGCGGGATTGAAAATGTAGGCAATGGTGACCGCCATAAATGATAATACTGTTGGATACCATGGAATATTCTCAATGAAGACTGCCCAGATGGACATAAATCCCGATTTGATCCCGAACGCCTCTTTCACCCAGGCATACACACCTCCTTCCTGCGGCCAGGCAGATGCCAGTTCGGCCGCCACCAGTGCCAGTGGAAGAAGGAAGAAGAATGATCCGATGAAAAACCAGAGGATCATGGACCAACCTTTCAAATAGAATGCATATTTTAGCGGGACAAACAATTTTCATGCGGACAAAACGGGAACATCTTCATGTCAACCTGAATCTGAATGTGAGGGGACTCAAAACATCTTCAACCCTGGCGATCAACGAAAAGAGCCAGGCGCTGCTCAATGCAGGAAAGGAGGTTTTTAAATTCGGACTCGGACAATCTCCGTTTCCAGTACCGGAAATTGTAGTTGAAACCCTGCGCCGGAATGCCCACCAGAAGGATTACCTTCCGGTCAAGGGATTGCGAGCTCTGCAGGAGGCGGTGGCCTCCTTCAATTTCAGAACCCAGAAGCTAAGCACCGACCCTTCATATGTGCTGATCGGACCAGGTTCCAAAGAGTTGATCTTTCTGCTTCAGCTTGTCTACTATGGCGACCTGATCATCCCGACTCCAAGCTGGGTCTCGTACTCCCCGCAGGCGCACATCATCGGCCGTCATGTGAGATGGGTCCCCACACGGGAAGATAACAACTGGAGGCTCAGCTATGACGATCTGGAAAAGATCTGCCGCGAAGATCCGGATCGTCCGCGAATTGTGATCCTCAATTACCCTTCGAACCCTACAGGGTATACCTATCCGATCGAACGGCTGAAACTGCTGGCCTCTGTTGCCAGGAAGTACAAAGTGATCCTGGTGTCGGACGAAATCTATGGCATGATTCATCACCAGGGCCAGCATGTATCCATTGCCAGGTTCTACCCCGAAGGAACCATCATCAGCAGCGGCCTGAGCAAATGGTGCGGAGCGGGCGGATGGAGACTCGGAACCTTCTCATTTCCTGCAAACCTGGCCTGGCTGATGGATGCGATTGCCGTTGTGGCAAGTGAAACGTTCACCTCCACATCCGCCCCTTTACAGTTCGCCGCAGTCACAGCATTTGAAGACCATCCTGAACTGGATCTGTACCTTCACCATTCCCGAAGGATCCTGAAAGCGATAGCAAGGTTCATGACGGACAGGTTCCATGACATGGGACTTGATATTCCTCTTCCGCATGGCGGATTCTACATGTTCCCCAACTTTGCGCCTTTCAGGCAGAGACTGGCAAGCCATGGAATCCTGAACTCCCTGGAGCTGGCGACCCGCCTGCTCAACGAAACCGGGGTCGCTGTGCTGCCCGGCAGCGATTTTGCACGGAACGGAGATGAACTTACAGCCCGGATGGCCTATGTAGATTTTAACGGTGCAAAAGCCCTGGAAGCGGCAACCCTTGATTTTCAGGAAAACAGTTTGCACGAATCCTTCGTGAAAGACTATTGCCCGAAAATTGTAACAGGATTTGAGCGGCTGGGAAACTGGTTGACGGATCTTTGATGACAAATACACTTTCAACTCAGGGATACCTCAGAATCAAAAAAAATTGTATTTTTGCGCTCCCGTAATCCATCTTCAGAATCGGATTATGTCGGACCGGGATGTAGCGCAGTTGGCTAGCGCACCACGTTCGGGACGTGGGGGTCGGAAGTTCGAGTCTTCTCATCCCGACAATCCCTCTCCCTGCCCCTCCCCACAAAGGGAGGGGAGATAAGGTCCCTCCCCTTGTTGGGGGAGGTCAGGAGGGGGTAGATGCCTCTTTAGCTCAGTTGGTAGAGCAGCTGATTCGTAATTAGCAGGTCGGGGGTTCAAGTCCCCTGAGAGGCTCAGAAGAAATCAAGGGCTTTCGATCGTGTGGTCGGGAGCTTTTTTTTCGCTTCCAACAAACTTTTTCACTAATATTGTCAGGTGGTTGTATAGACGGTACGGACTGGGACGGCAGAATTTTTGAAAGCCTGGCGCTGGCGTATGGCTGGCTTATGCCTGGATTAAGTCGGATTAATCT
>Ga0172368_10000827_pt1 | contig 43736 bp, 38 predicted proteins | sample Lak11m_FD_114540 | JGI IMG/M metagenome (GOLD analysis project Ga0172368, IMG submission 114540) | Freshwater microbial communities from Kabuno Bay, South-Kivu, Congo - kab_022012_11m | ecosystem: Environmental > Aquatic > Freshwater > Lake | place: Democratic Republic of the Congo: South-Kivu... | reverse complement strand
CGGGAAATGCCAGCGCGCGCATCATGCGTTGCGCCATCCAGTTTTGATAACGCAAATCTTCCATCTGATTCAATCCGACCATTTGCGCCAGCGCTTCCAACTCGGACTTTGTGAGCGGCTCGCCGTTCATCAGCCTGTCCAGCCGCTGACGGAGATTCTCGGTAAACTGACGAAGCGCGTCCGCCAGCATCGCGGCCTCTTCGGGCGTCATCTCGTCGGACGGATTCCCGCCCATCATCGGCGGCTGTCCCGACCCGAAGAATAGTGGGAAAAGTTTTTCGAATGTGGGGATGTCTTTCAAATCCTTGATGAGCGTGGCGCGCAGGGACAGTCGAAATTGCTTGCGGTCTTGAATCCCCATGAGATCAACAGCAGAAAATGCTTCAGCAGATTCCGCCAGAGACACGCGCACCCCGCTGGCGCGCAACGCTGCAATTAACTGTAAGATACGGGATTCCATACTTCGATCCTTTTTTTGAACCGCGATGCACACAAAATTCGCGAAGGTTTAAATGCTTCTTAGCGTTCTTGGCACTCTTTGTGGTTAGGTGTTTTAAGTTCTCTATGTCTCCGCGGTGAAAATTAATTTCCAGAAAATCTTCCAAACTCGTCAGGCTTTTGTCTCGGTTGTGGGGGAGGGGTATTCAACTGTTTCTTTGCCTTATGCAAGTCGGCTTCATGTTTAAGTAAAACCGAAAGCGTATCTTCCAAAACATCCTTATCTAAATTGGACGCGTTCAACGCCACCAGCGCATTCGCCCAATCGAGTGTCTCGCTGATGGATGGTGATTTGCGCATGTCCGCTTTGCGTAACTTCTGCACGAACTCCACGGCCTGTTGCGCCAGCTTGGGATTCAGGTCAGGGACTTTCAATCGTACGACTGCCAGTTCCTCCTGCAAGGTCGGATAGTCAATAAACAAATACAGACAGCGCCGCTTTAAAGCCTCGGACAATTCGCGCGTGTTGTTGGATGTGAGGATCACGAACGGTCTGTGCTTCGCGGACAAAGTTCCCAACTCAGGCACGGACACCTGAAAGTCGCTCAACACTTCCAGCAAAAAGGCTTCGAATTCTGCGTCCGCGCGGTCAATTTCGTCAATCAACAACACCGTCGGCTCGTCGCAGAGAATGGCTTTCAAGAGCGGACGCTGGAGCAGGAAGCGATTGGAGAAGAAAACATCTTCTTCATTCGCAAGCCTGTCCGCGGCCTCGGCCAGGGATCCCGCCTTGCCAAGCGTGTCGTTCAACTTGTCGCGCAGAAGTTGCGTGTACAACAATTGCTTCGAGTACTCCCACTCGTACAACGCTTTGGACTCGTCCAACCCCTCATAGCATTGCAGGCGGATCAACTCGCGTCCCGCCGCGCCCGCCACAGCCTTGGCGAGTTCCGTCTTGCCCACGCCCGCGGGGCCCTCCGCCAGAAGCGGTTTGCCCAGTTTCTGGGCGAGATAAACGATCGTCGAGATTTCTTCGGATGCGATGTATTTTTGTTTCGATAACGCGGACTTGATACTAGTTGTTGAGTCAAAAGGATTGGACATGCAACTCCTGTAAATACTCTAAGACTCTATGCTATGATTGGCGAATTCTAAAGGAAACACGGATAATTGTATCACTCGAAAATTCCCTCTTTCATCTTTCCTTCTTCCATTTTTTCACCTGAAACCTGATACTGGAGCACTTGACACTTCATGCGCCTCAAAGCGGATTTACTTCTCTTCATGGTTGCGGTTATTTGGGGCACAGCCTTCGTCGCACAGGGAATTGCGGGACAATACCACGTGGCGTATTTGTTCAACGGCGTCAGTTTTATGTTGGCGGCATTGATCCTGATTCCGTTCATTCCGCGCGGCATAAAGATTCCGCCTGAGCAATGGAAGTGGATGCTCCTCGCGGGCATGATCTTGTTTGTCGCGACGGCCATGCAGCAGGTCGGTATCTTTTATACCAAAGTTGCCAATGCAGGTTTTCTGACCAGCCTGTATGCGGTTTTTACGCCTTTTCTTTTGTGGATCAGTTTTCGCGAGAAGCCTCATTGGCTGGACATGATCGCAGTGACGATGGCAGTAGTGGGAGCTTTCTTGCTTTCAACGGCGGGCCGCTTCCAGGTTCAGAACGGCGACGCGCTGGAAGTGATCGGCTCGGTATTCTGGGCTTTGCATTTTGTTGTGCTTGGTAAATTCGCATCCAAATTTGAGTCTGTTTCATTTGCGGCTGGACATTTTTTCATCAGCGGCCTGCTTAACTTTTTGATCGGGCTGAAAGTTGAGAATCTGTACATGCTCACGCCTCTCCCTTTGCTCGGTGCCATCCTTTATCGCGCCACGCTTTCGATTGGCATTGGTTACACTTTGCAGGTCTGGGGGCAGAAGCACACGCCTCCCACCGATGCAGCGCTCATCCTCGGACTCGAAGCGGTCTTCGCTGTGATCGCGGGTTGGCTCGCTTTAGGACAAATGCTCCTGCCAATTCAGATCGCGGGTTGTGTCATCATCTTCGTGGCGGTGCTGATCTCGCAGGCCAAGGGCTGGAGTAAAATTGAACATGACCATTTAGTGGAGGGCCGATGAAAACAAAAGTTTTGCTCAATCCTTACGCAAATCGTTGGAATGCGCGTGCACGTTGGCCCGAAGCGGACGCCGCGCTCAAAGCCGCGGGTGTGGATTTTGACTTATCCATTTCCGAACGCGCCGATCAGCTCGTGGACCTGGCGGCGGACGCCGTTAAACAGGGCTTTACCACCATTGTGGTCGCGGGCGGTGATGGCTCAGTCGGCGAGACGATCAACGGCATCGCCCGTAGTTGGGGTGGCAAATCGAAATTCCCCGCCACGCTTGGAATTTTGCCGCTGGGTACGGCCAATGATTTTGTCTTTGCTCTCAGCCTCCCGCTGGATTTGAATGAAGCTGCAAAAGTGATTGCCTCAGGCAAAACCAAATCGGTTGACCTCTGCAAATGCAACGAACGTTTCTTTGTCAATAATGCGGGGACGGGACTGGAGCCTTACGTCACCACCAAGCATGAACGCATTCACTGGATCAAAGGCCTTGCGCGTTATCTGGCGGCCGCAGTGTGGGCCATCATGGACAAGCCCGAATGGCATGGCGATCTCAAGTGGGACGGCGGCGACTTTAGCGGTCCACTCTCGCTTGTCTCGATTGGGAATGGTCGCCGCACCGGCGGATTTTTCATGACACCACATGCCGATCCCTTCGATGGAAAGTTGACTTTAGCCTTCGGTTATCGTGGCACGCGGCTTGGATTGTTCGGCGCGCTGCCGCGTGCCTTCAAGGAAGGCGAAGGCAGTTACATCGAAATGGATGGCATGCACGAGATCAACTGCACGCGCCTGACCATTCATCTCGATAAACCTTCTCCCGCTCACACCGATGGCGAACTCTTTGATAACTGGCTGACGGATCTGGAATATAAAATCTTTCCCGGCGCGGTGCGGGTATTGATGGGTTGAACAGTTTTGATTCCAGCCTAATATCCTGATGAAGGTTTTACTGGACGGCTTGTTCGTTTTGAATTTATATAAAAATGAAGTTGCTGTCTTCTTTGTGTCTGCTCTGGGGTTGGGGCTTTGGGCGGCGAGATTTCTGATGCTTGAAAAAGAAGACGATACTCATGCAAGACTGCCTATGGCGCTCGGCCTCGGTAGTCTTGTTTTAGTTTTACTCTCATTTTTTGTTATACTTCTTGGCCGCTTGTGGCATCCGATGTTGTTAATAGGTGCCTATATTATTTTAGCTTTCGCAGTTTTATTGTTCATCAATTCTTTGCGGCGAAAAGAGTTTTCAGTCCGGTACTTTGTTGCTTTTTGTTTTATCTTTTTCGGCTTCGTTGCGATTCGACTGGCGTTTTTGCGGAATATCCTGTTGCCTCCATACAATGATTCCCCTGAACATTATATGATCGTTCAGGGCTTTCTCTCCAGAGACAGCCGTTCAGCGTTTTATTCGATTGAAAACACACTCGGTCATTATTACCATTTTGGTTTTCACAGCCTTGCCGCGTGGTTGAGTTCCATTTCCGGTATCAACCCCGCTGAGACAATTCCTTTGTTGGGCCAGTTGTTTTTGGTCGTCTTCCCGATCTCAATTTTCCTGCTCGCTTTTGTCGCCAGCCAGGATTGGCGCGTAGGGTTGGTCTCTGCTTGTTTCGCTGCGTTTGCGTGGCGCATGCCGGTTTATGCAGCAAACTGGGGCAAATATCCCGCGATCACAGGCCTGGCTCTCTTTCCGGCGTTGATCGCATGCTGGATTTATTATTTGAGTCGCTCCAAAAGAAGCCGCCTCGCACTTGGTGTTTTATTTGCGTTGACTGCCACGCTTGTATTTGTCCATTCGAGGCTGTCGATTTGCCTGCTGGTGGTGTTGCTAAGTTTTGTTCTGGCCAGGAAGATTCCATTAAAGGGAGATTTAAAATTTTGGAAAGCCGCACTCTTTGCTGGAGTCGCCTGCGTCGGCTTCTCTGTTTTTGGAAATTCTCTTTTTCCATTTTACGCAAATGGATATTTCATCACGTTGGGAGCTGTTGCCATGCTCCTTCCCTTTGCGTTTTATGTGCGTCCGCGATTTTCTTTTGGTGTCACATTTTTTGTCTGGGGAGTTTGGATTGCTTCCCGTGTTCCGACCTTCATCGAGAGCGGTGGACTGACCTGGCTCGATCAACCATTTGTCGAGATTTTATTGTGCATCCCGCTTTCACTGTTGGCGGGGATTGGTTTCATCGGATTGCTGAATCAGTTAAAGGGTCAAGGTATGAAGCGAATAACGGTTGGCGGAGTTGTGGCGGCTCTTCTGATCGGTTTCGCAACCTCCGCTGTGTTGACGCCTGATCCATGCTGCAATTATGTGAAGTTTGGGGATTTGCAGGCCATTCAATGGTTGAAGCAGAATGCCCCACAGAATGCGGTCGTCTGGATTCCCGGGTTCAAATCGCGCAATTACATGCTTGGGATGGATGCGGGTATTTGGGTACAACCGTTGACCGGGCTAAATACGAATAAATTGACGTATAATTTTGTGTGGGACGCGCCGGATGCGCCTGCTCGAATTTGTAAATCTAATTACGAAGGTGTTTATATTTACGAGGGTGGGCAGCCATACAGTTTCGACGATGCCATACTGGCCGAGCAATTATGGTTGAGACGGGTCTTTTCGAAGGGTGAGACGAAGATCTATTCGGCAATTGCATGTACCAACCAAATGTCCCATTGAATTCTGCCTGTCTAAGCGCGAAAATGAAATTAATAGAATTTATCCATCCTTGAGGAGAATGAACATGAAACCAAAATGGATTTTGCTTTTGTTATGCTTTTCGACACTCTCTTTCTTGCTGGGGTGCGGCCCCACCCCAGCCACGCCTACACCGACTCCTATAGGCGGCGGGACCCCAACACCCACACCCGTACCATCCACTTGTGCAGCCTCCCTCGGCGCGCCGGGGAATCTTTCGCCCGCCGGGAAGGCCATCGTGCCGTTGACGCCCACCCTGCAATGGGAATATCCATCGTCCGCACCCTCGCCATATCCATATCCTGCAGGGACGGGCGGATGTCCAGTCAGTGGTTTTGAAATTCACCTTATTTCCAGTGTTGATTTGGTAATAGAGCACGGTGGGATGGCTGGTTCGTCAGCTACAACTTTTTCTCCAAGTTCTCCGCTTAGCCCTGCAACCTTGTACTTCTGGGAAGTGCGTGCCTTGACCGCTGGCGGTTACGGCCCATGGAGCGGCTTTCGCGCCTTTTTTACTGGCCCGGTCTGCGACACTGCCTCACTGGCTGCGCCAATCCTTTACAGCCCTTCCGGTACTATTCATGATGTCTGGCCTACTTTGAATTGGGCCTATCCCGGTAGTTCTTGTGTGCCTCAAGGGTATCGGATTGATCTTTCGACCAGCCCCACTTTTGCGGACACTTCATTGAGTGGCGGAACCGGCAATCCGTCTACAAGTTGGGCGCCTGCGCACGCCTTGACTGACTGCACCACTTATCATTGGCGCGTGGCGGCCATCAATGGCACAACTCTTGGACCATTCTCGAGCAGCATGTCGTTCACTATCCACGCTGGAGCGTCCTGCCCTTTGTACTTTGTCCCTCCCTATAAAGTTAGTTGTCGCATGGGACCGGGCTATCTCTTTGGAATCGTTGCCCCTGTCGATCCGAAAGTTCCTTTGTTGGCCCTGGGTCGTTATCAGACCGAGGATGGAAACTGGTTCAAACTTCAATTGTCAGATGGCAAATCACAATGCTTCTTGTTCGAATCATCCGGTGAACTAAGCGGCGATCCAAAGCTGCTGCCTATACTTGCACCGATAGACTTCCCGACTCTGGTGCCAACAGTACCTGGATTTTCATGCAGTAGCATCACGGACGTCAAAGTTTGCATGAGTACACCAAGATGCACTTATGATCGCCCAACGCAGAGCTGTCGAGGAAAATAATAGGCTGCCGAAAATAAGTTGATCTACCGGTCTCCCGCGCGCGAAATCTGACGGGAGGCCGGTTTTGTCATTTGTCCTGTTATATCGGATTCCGTTGCATCGTCTCGGTGCTTGCAATTGTCTTTGTTCATAATAAACAACATATCTTTATTTGCTCTGTGCCCGCAGGTAGGGTATATTTGGTGCATGCTTCTAAATTCATGTTATTGGCGGGCCAGTGAAGTTTATTAAGAAACCAGGATTAACCACGCGTGAGATCAGGATACTGAGTCTGATCGGCATGGTGACGCTGATCGTTGTCAGCTTGCTGATCGGCGCCAATATTGGACTCAGCCGCAGCGTCCCGGGCGGAGGCGGTTTCTTCGTCGCGTGGAAAGCCTCGAGCGGATTCATCTTCGATCACATCAATCCATATAGCGGCGTGATCGCTGGTCAGGTTCAGCAATTGGTGTATGGACGTATTGCGCAGCCTGGTGAGAATCCATATATTTTGACGGCGCCTTTTTTCCTTTTACCGGTTTACTTTCCTTTGGCTTTGTTTGCAGATCCGGCGATTGCGCGTGGTCTGTGGATGTTTGTTTCTGAGGCGGCTCTGCTTGCCACAGCTTGGCTAAGTCTGCGCTTGATCGAGTGGGCGCCGCGTCGGCTATTTTTGATTGCCTTCTTTCTTCTTTCAATTTTTTCGTTTTATTCAACCGCTTCCCTGCTTGAGGGAAGTCCCGCCTCTGTTTTAGTGTTGCTCTATTTGGGAATTCTCTGGACCTATTATTCCGAGCAGGATGAACTGACTGGCGCGTTGCTTGTTCTTTCTTTATTCAAATGGGAAATTGGTTCTCTATTTTTGTTACTCATCTTCTGGCGAATTTTTTCTGAAAAGCGCTGGCGCGTCCTGGCCGGGTTTGGCATGGCGCTCTTTGTTTTGCTGACGATCTCGTTTCTGATTTATCCAGGCGGCAATTGGATTTTTCCGATCCTGACCGCCATCCTGGCTGTCGTCCGTTCAGATTTTGGTATAACAACTGCAGTGGTCTTCGCTCGTCTATGGCCTGAGTACGGGGCGCGTTTGGCGCAGATCGTAACCATCATCACGGCCATTGTGTTTTTCTATGAATGTTATAAAGCGTATAACGCGGACTTCCGCCGCTTCATCTGGGTTGCGTGTCTCACGTTGGCTGCAACGCCTTTGATTGGTTTTCGCACTGAAATGAGCAACCTTGTCGTCTTATTTCCGGGCCTTGCCCTAATCTTCGCCGCCGCGGTTGAACGCTGGCGAATCGGTTACTGGCTCTCAGGATTACTTTTGTTCATTGTTTTTATAATTCCCTGGAGTCTATTCGCACGGGCATATGTTTTGGGCAGTACGCGCGCGCAGGATTTGCTCTTTCTTTTTTATCCGATCTTTGTCATCACTGGTTTATACTGGACGCGTTGGTGGTTCCTCCGTCCGCCGCGCACCTGGCTCGACCACGTCCGCTCCATTCGCAACTGACCACTGAATACTGACATGCCCTGGCGTACTTATCTCACCCTCGCACTTCTCGGCTTTGTGCTGTCTTTTGCGATAGCGCAGTTCCAACATTTCCCAGGTTATCTTGATTCCGATTATTACTTTTCCGGCGGCGTTCAACTCACACAGGGCAAGGGTTTCACTGAACCGTATCTCTGGAACTATCTCGATGATCCACAGGGCTTGCCTCATCCTTCACACACATACTGGATGCCGCTTTCTTCGATCATTGCCGCGGCTGGTATGTGGCTCACGCATCAAACGACTTACCCCGCCGGACGTTTGGGCTTTTTGCTTCTCGCTGCGCTCATTCCGGTTGTCACGGCCGCGCTTGCTTATGATTTTACCAAGCGACGCGAGCTTGCCGTCATCTCCGGTCTGCTGGCTGTCTTCTCGATTTATTATGCACCCTTCATGTCCGTTACGGATAATTATGGGCCGTATCTTTTCCTCGGCGCGCTTTATTTTCTAACTCTTTCCTCCCATAAAAAAAAATCATATTTTATTCTTGGATTGCTTGCCGGACTCTTGACTCTCGCCCGCAGTGACGGACTTCTCTGGCTCGGCATCACTTTTCTCGTCATCTTCTTTCGCTTCATATCTGACAAGAAGCTGGGCACGGCCTCGATCAATTTGCTCCTCGCTTTGGGCGGATTCCTGGTCATCACTGGTCCATGGTTCTGGCGGACGTATTCCATTTATGGCACATTCCTCGCCCCCGGCGGATATTATCTGCTGTGGCTCAAGAATTACGATCAGACTTTCTCTTATCCTGCCAGCCAACTGACGATGCAAACCTGGCTTGCACAAGGTTGGCCTCAAATTATCGGCACGCGCTTTGCGGCATTGAAGTTCAATTTGTTCAATGCTTTTGCCGCGCAAGGCGGAATATTTCTGCTTCCGTTTATTCTAATCGGTCTCTGGCAAAATCGCAAAGACGAACGCATTCGTCTTGCATCCATTGCCTGGCTTGGACTTTTATTCGTAATGACAATCATCTTTCCCAGTGCAGGCGCGCGTGGCGGCTTTTTCCATTCAGGTTCAGCGATCCAATCCGTATGGTGGGTTCTCGCTCCGCTCGGATTGGATGCTGTCATCACCGCGGCGCGCAAACGCAACATGTTCACGCCTGACGCATTCAAAATATTTCGCGCTGCGCTGGTCGGGATTGCCATCATTATGACGGGCGTGATCTTTTATCTGCGCGTTTTCTCCGGTTGGGGAGAGGGGGAGCAGAACTATCCAAAAGTGGAAGCCTTCCTCCAACAAAACGGAATCCGCTCCGGCGACGTTGTAATCGTTCGCAATCCGCCCGGTTACTATATGATGACCGGTCGCTCTGCAATTGTTGTACCCGATGGCGATGAAGCAACCATGCTCGCAGTTGCGGCGCGTTATCGCGCGCGTTATCTCATCATTGAAGCCGCGGGTGCGGCTGGACCGATTAAAATAGTTTATGATAACAAACAAAGCCAGCATCTTCTCTTCTTAGGTGAACTCGATAGCACGCGCATCTTTGAAATCCAGCCTTGATCTTTCAGGCCGCGACCTTGCGCTTTTGGCCGCGGCAGTTGTTTTGGGCGCGGGCGTATATTTGCTCGCCAGCTTTTTTATTTATCACATCGGCTTTCCGCTCGACGATTCGTGGATCCATCTCACGTATGCGCGCAACCTTGCTTTGCATGGCCAATGGGCCTTTCAACTCGGCCATCCATCCGCTGGCTCAACCGCGCCGCTCTGGACGTTTTTTCTCGCGCTTGGTTTTTGGCTTGGCCTCGCTCCATACTTTTGGACTTATTTTCTCGGCGGTTTGACTCTCTTTGGTCTCGCTGTGCTGATGGAGCAAATCACGCGGCGATTGATTTCAACTTACAATCCGCGCCTGCCGTGGATCGGGTTGTTCTTCGCTTTCGAATGGCATTTCCTATGGGCCTCCATGTCTGGGATGGAGACTTTGCTCCATGCGTTTTTGTTGACCGCGGTGCTGGCCGCCTTGATGACAGGTTCGCGTCGTTATCTAAGCCTCGGCCTGCTGACCGGTCTAAGCGTTTGGGTGCGGCCTGACGGTTTGACTCTGCTCGCGCCTATCGTGCTGGTCATCTTTCTTGTCGAGAAATCCGTTGCTGAAAAAGGCCGCGCGTTGGTTTTATATTTCATTGGTTTCGGTTCGCTCTTTGTTCCCTATTTGCTTTTCAATCTTTGGCTTTCCGGCACGCCGATGCCGAATACTTTTTACGCCAAGCAGACCGAATATGCGGCGTGGCAGGCCAGATCAATTCTTGATCGCCTGGTAGTCCTGCTTGTCCGATTGCTGACCGGGCCGGGCGTAATCCTTGTGCCGGGTGTGATTGCATCGGTGGTTTTATCCATTCGACGGCGGGCATGGCCGACAATCGCGTCGATGTTATGGTGCGGCGGATATTTGCTGCTCTACATTTTGCGTTTGCCCGCTTACCAGCACGGACGTTATCTCATGCCTGCCATGCCGATTTTCTTTTTGTTCGGTCTGTTGGCTTTTCTTGAATTTCAAACATCAGCTCTTTTCCGCCATTTTCAATGGATGGTGAAAACAACCTGGCGGATTAGCCTCATTCTGGTCACCCTTCTATTTTTTGGTCTCGGAGCGCGTTCCTATGGCGAGGATGTGGGGTTAATTGAGTCTGAAATGGTGGTCACGGCCAAATGGGTTTCGCAGAACATTCCTGCGGGAGCAGTGGTCGCGGCGCACGACATCGGCGCACTGGGATATTTCGACAGCCATGAATTGGTTGATCTGGCTGGCCTTGTTTCGCCGGAAGTGATTCCGTTCATGCGCGACGAGAATCGCCTGGCAGAGTTTTTGTCTCAGCATGGGGCAAACTACTTAATCGCGTTTCCGGCCTTTTATCCGGAATTGACGCGCACGGCGAAGCCGGTCTTTGTCAGCGGCGGAAAGTTCGCTCCGCTACTTGGCGAACAGAATATGGCAGTATATGATTGGTCTGGTCATTAAACAGCAAGATTGGTGTAATGCTTTCATGCTATACTCACACTGTATTCAAAATGTAGATCTGTGAATGAGCCTGAGATGAAAAAAATAACTCTTGTGATCATTGATGATCACCCTCTCTTTCGACAGGGCGTAGTGGATGCGCTTTCACTGGAATCGGACATGAAGGTTTTAGGGCAGGCATCCAACGGCGACGAGGGTCTCAGTCTTATTCGTTCGTTGAAGCCCGCGGTGGCGGTACTAGATGTTAATTTGCCGGGGGTGAATGGACAGCAAATTACGCGCCAGGCCACTCAGGAGAAATTGCCGACTCGCGTGGTTCTCGTGACTGGCTACGATGATATCGAGCAGGCCATTCATGCCGCGATTGCAGGCGCCGCCGCGTATTGTTCCAAGGATATTCAACCGAGATCTTTGATGGGCATCATCCGCGATGTCGCAGATGGGAAATTTGTCTTCGGTGCACGCGTGATGAATCAGCGTGAGTTGCAGACCTGGATTTCGGAACAGATGGAAGGCGCGCGCCGTTCGTACAGCGAACCCGGCAGTCCTTTTCATCCGCTTTCAGAGCGCGAGATGGAAGTGCTTGAGTGTGTGGTCAAAGGCATGAGTAATAAGGAGATTGCCGGTCTGCTTGGCATCAGTCATCAGACTGTTAAGAATCATGTAACCGCGATTTTGAGGAAATTTGGTGTCGAAGATCGCACGCAGGCTGTCGTTTATGCATTGAAGCATGGTTGGGTTCCGCTTAATGCGGATATCAAACCTGAGGAGTAATTGGGAATGGCAATGGACGAAGAAAAATTGGTGGACGACGGTGTAAATGTCCAGGTTGAGTTGGAGGAGACTCAGCGCGCATTGCGTGAGATCAATTTGATGATCGAGCAGAGTCAGGTGGAACTTACCAAGTTGACTCAACGGAACGCGGCCATCACAACCCACCTTCAGCAGGTACAAACTAAGATCGCCCAAACTTCACCGGAAGAAATTCGCATGGCCTACGACTCGGCCCTCGATGCGCAGCAACGATTGTTCGTTATGCGCGGCCAGCTTGAAAAATTGCAGAGTGAAAAAATCTATCTGGAGAAATATAAAATCATATTGGAGCGTTCGAGCGCTTCTCTTCCCGGACCTGTGAGCGGCGGTCCCGCTTCGGGCGGCGCGAAAAGCCCGTTTGCCGGGATCGAGATGATCGTCAACGCGCAGGAAGCGGAACGTCAGCGGCTTTCACGTCAAATGCACGACGGCCCGGCGCAGGCCATGTCCAATTTTATTTTGCAGACCGAAATCGCCATGCGCCTGCTTGACATTGATCCGGCGCAGGCCAAGGAAGAATTGAGCAATCTGAAAACGTCCGCCATGGGAACGTTCCAGAAAGTCCGCAACTTTATTTTTGAATTGCGCCCAATGATGCTGGATGATCTTGGGCTGGTCCCGACTATCCGGAAATATGTAGATGCTTATAAAGAGCAAACCAGTCTGGACGTCATCTTGACAATAACTGGCAGTGAGCGCAGGCTCGAACCTTATTTGGAAGTGATGATCTTCCGGGCCATTCAAGAATTAATAGGGAACGCGGCCCGGCACAGTCAGGCCACCACGCTCAAAGTTAATCTCGATATGGGAAGTGAATTGGTGCGCGTCAGCGTAGACGATAATGGCAAAGGCTTTGATCCGGAGGTTGTGCATGGAGCCGGCAGTCTGGGTCTGAAGCTTATCCGTGAACGCACAGAAATGCTCGGCGGCCTTTTTGAGATTGACACTGCGGCGGGGAAGGGTGCGCACATTGTGTTTTCCGTCCCCGCTCACGCGTAAATAGTTTTGTGAAAAATATCGGGCTGACGTTGGTCAGCCCGATTTGCTTTAATTATCTCGAAAGCCGTAAACTTCGATGATTTCCTGGATGATCTTTATGTCATCAGGCTTGATCCCCATAATTTCAAAGCCGCAGTTGTAATGAATCGTTACTTTTTTACAGCCTTTGCAATAGCCGCTATGTGTTCCGGAGTTGAACCGCAACAACCGCCGACCACGCGCGCGCCGAGTGCGACAAATTTCTTTGCGTACTTAGCCATTTCCTCTGGTGTGACATCGTAGCTGGTTTCAGTCCCTTCGAGACGCGGCATGCCTGCGTTGGGTTTTGCCCATAGCGGAAAACCTGATTCTGCGGCGGCGTATTCTTTGATAATGGCTTCCATGTTCTCCAAAGTTGTCCCGCAGTTTGCACCGATCAGCGCCGCGCCTAAGGCTTTGTATTTTTTCATTACATCCGTAGGTTTGACTCCCATCATGGTACGCGTGCCACGGTCATAACCAAATGAGACCACGATAGGCAGATCGGTCACGGAGCGCGTGCCTTCAAAGGCTGCGTTGACTTCTTCCAACGCGAAATGAGTCTCAAGCACGATCAAGTCCACGCCGCCTTCGGCGAGTGACCTCGCTTGTTGTGCGAACGCGGCGAAGGCCTCCTCGTGCGTGATCGGGCCGTACGGTTTCAACAGTTGGCCGATTGGCCCAATCGAACCGGCGACCAGCACGCCATCCCGCGTGGAGGCGGCCTCACGCGCCAATTTAACCGCCCGTTTGTTGATCCCATCCACATCATCAAAATGTTTTGCGCCCTTCATGCGCGGAAAAGTTCCGCCGAAAGTACAGGTCAAAATAATGTCCGAGCCTGCGGCAACGAAAGCCTTCTCAAGGTCAAGGATTTTTTCAGGATGATCGAAGACCCAATCTTCGGTGTGCATCCCGCCGAGGAGACCGACCTTTTGCAAATTAGTTCCGGTCGCGCCATCGGCGACCAAAATTTCACCGCTGTTCAATCGTTCAAGAAATTTGTTCATTTCTTCCCTTCTGAAAATTTTTCAGCCATCGGATCGGTCTTGTGATTTGGAATTAAATGTGCCACGTGTGGAAAAGGTTCGTTCATGTGCGGAAAATTCATCGCCAGCATAAATTGATTTTGGAAGGCCGGATCGGTCGGCAATTCGTAACGCGTGACGCGCGAGGCGACCATCATTGCTTCGGTGCGCTTCTCGACATTCAACAACGCAATGCGCGCGCCGTCGCCTGCCGAGTTGCCGACCGCATAAACATTTTCGAGTGGGCAATCGGGGATCATTCCGATCAACATGGCTTTGGTTTTATCGATGTAAGTTCCAAATCCACCGGCCAGCAAAATTTTATCCGGCGTTTGCAATCCGAATTGATTGAGCAACATGCGCGCTGCGACGAATAGAGCGCCCTTCGCTAACTGGATTTGTCGCACGTCTTGTTGTGTGAGCGGAATGTCGCGCCCGATGGATGTATCTTCGGCGTAAGCGATGACATATTCCGGGCCGCTTTCACCCTGGCGAATTCGCGTCGTCCCGCCCTCGGAGCGGAATTTGCCCCGAGCGTCCACGATCCCCACTCGGAATAATCCTGCCACCGCGTCGATGACGGCCGAGCCGCAAATCCCTTTGGCTTTTCCGCTATTCCAGTTTTCTTCGCCGACGATTTTATAACGCGGCTCGAAAGTTTTATCGTCAATTTCGACGCGCTCGATGGCGCCGGGAGCGGCGCGCATCCCATATTCCACGTGCGCGCCTTCAAGCGCGGGCCCGGTCGGAGTTGAAGTGCACATCAGTTTTGTTTTGTTGCCCAACACCAATTCGGCGTTCGTGCCGATGTCAATGATGAGCCAATTTTCATCCTGCTCGTGTGGCTCTTCAGCGATCAGCACGCCGGTCGTGTCCGCGCCGATGAACGAAGCAATGGTAGGAAGAACGTGAACATTTGCCGATCTGTTGATCTGTAATCCTAATTCGCGGGCTTTGATATCGACAGAATGGTAAATGGTCGGCACAAACGGTGCGACGCCCAAATAGCGCGGCGACAAATTCAAGAATAAATGGTGCATGGTGCTGTTTCCAACCACTACCATTTCGAGGATATCTTCCTCGGAGATGTCATTGCGAGGAGTGTTTCGGGCGTTCTTTCCCCGCTCCGACACAATCTCCTCATAATTATTTGCGTTGACAGTTTTGATCGCGCGCGCCAACAATTGATTGAGTGCGTTGATAATGGCCTTGTGCAGTTTTTCCAATCCATCCGGATTTGCAATCGTGTACTGGATGCGTGACATCACGTCTTCGCCGTACACGATCTGCGGATTCATTTCTGATTCCGCCGCGACGACTTCGCCGTTTTCAAGATCACAAAGATAAAGTGCAATCGTTGTTGAGCCAATGTCCACAGCCGCGCCGTAAAGATTTTCGGCATAGCCCGGTTCGACACGCACCACTTCCTTATCCTGCCAGACGGAAACAGTCACGCGCCATTTTGCGTCTCGCAGAGTTGTGCCAAGCGTTTGCAGGCAGGCGTAATCAATGGTCAAATCTTTGGCACGCGGCAAATTGGATTTGCCTTGTCTCACGAGTCCGATCGAGGTGGCGAGTCCGCTGGCTAGTCTTTCCCAGTCCGCTTTCGGGTTGGAAAGAGTCGGCGGCATCAACTCAACCAAATATTTGCGGAGGGAAGGCTTGATCTCGATGATCCGGTCAGTGGCCGATTTGCGGACGATCTGTTTATTTCCCAAACTTTCTTCGGGGATATTGATCAGCAAGTCGCCGCACACTTTTGCCTGACACGAAAGCCGAACCTGTCCAACTTCCCAGCCATTTTTTGCCAGCATTTTGGGACGCCGTGAAAAGTATGCCGCTTCCTCCGGCGAGACTGGCGATAAATTTTCGCGCTTCGAAGTGACGCCGTAACGCTCGAACGTGCCTTCTTCAACCAATATTTTGCATTTGCCGCAGGTGGCGTTCTCTGCGCAAATGGATTCGATGTCAACGCCGAGTTCGCGCGATGCCGCGCGCAAACTAGTGCCTTCCACTACTTCGCCGCGCCGTCCTGAAGGTTGCAGGATGACGGTATATTTATTTGCCATTTCTCAGGAATCTTAACGCGCTTTCGGCGAGGATGGCCGTCCCGATTGGCAAAGCTCTCTCGTCCAGATCGAGGCGTGGATGGTGAAGGTAGCGCTCGTCACCTTCGATAAGCGTTCCCAATGAAAACATCGCGCCGGGAACAACATAGGAGAACGCGCCGAAGTCTTCTGCACCCAAAGTTTTTAATGGAGACAGAACATGATCTCTGCCAAGCAGGTCAACACCCACGGCTTCGATCAGATTCGCCGCGTCAGTGTGATTGATCATCGGCGGTGCGCCGATTTCAAATTTCAATTCATAACTGCCGCCCAGAACTTTTGATATTTCAAAAGCGCGCGTGATCTCTTCGTGGATTTGTTTTTGAACTTTTATATCTGTGAATCGAAGTGTGCCGGAAATATCCACATGTGCCGGGATGACATTTTGTGTAAAGCCGCCATTCAAAGTACCAACGCTGACGACGGCCGGATTGAACGGATTGATCCGTCGCGAGGCGATCGCATTCAATGCCATCATTACATGGGATGTGATGTAGAACGGATCAATAGCCTCATGCGGCATCGCGCCGTGACCACCTTTGCCGAATATGCGACCGTACCACGAATCAACGCCGCCGGATGATGGCCCGTCGCTGATGCGAATCGTTCCGACAGGCGTGGCGGGATCAACATGCAAGGCGAGAACCATATCCACACCCTCAATCGCGCCGTCTTCGATCATGCGCGGTGCGCCGCTGATTCCTTCCTCGTCCCCGGCTTCCTCGCTTGGCTGAAATAGCAAACGTACCTTGCCGGGAAATTTTTCTTTGACAAGTAAAGTTGCAACGCCCAACAACATCGCGGTGTGACTGTCATGGCCGCAGGCGTGCATTGTGCCATCGTTTTGCGATTTATATGGCACGTTGTTGGCTTCCCAAATGGGAAGCGCGTCCATGTCGGCGCGGATGGCGATACAAGGTCCGCCCTCGCTACCGAGGTCCGCTACCACGCCGGTCTTTCCGACGTTGCGGCGGACACGGTATCCGAGCTTTTCCAACTCTTCGGCCACTTTCCCTGAAGTGCGAATTTCCTTGAATCCCAATTCGGGATGTGTGTGAAAGTCGCGCCGCCATTCAATGATATCTTCCTGAATATGGTAGGACTGTTTAAGCATCTTTTACCTCTACTGATTATTATTTTCGGGAGGATTACTCTATGCCAAGTAATTGCTTTGCAATTGCTACTGCGCTGACGGCGTCTTCCGAATATCCATCTGCACCGATAGTTTTAACCCAATCACGGGTGATCGGTGCGCCTCCTACTATGACTTTGAATTTGTTGCGAAGTCCCTCTTTTTCAAGCTCCTCAATCACTTCTTTTTGTCTGCCCATCGTCGTTGTCAATAATGCGCTCATTGCAATGATGTCAGCGTTGACTTCAAGCGCCTTTCCGATAATCTTTTCTGATGGGGTATCTACACCCAGGTCATATACTTCGAAGCCAGATGCGCCCAGCATAGTGGCAACGAGTGATTTTCCGATCTCGTGAATATCGCCTTCCACAGTTGCGATCACTACCTTGCCAAGTGTTCTCCGCTTCGTACCGAGCTTCTTCAACTCTGGATCAAGGATTGCAACGGCGGCTTTCATGGCTTCTCCCGCCATAACAAGTTCGGGCAGAAATGCCTCGCCGCGTCCGAAGGCGTCACCGACCGTATTGACGCCAATTACAAAGCCTTTCGTGATCGCGTCCAACGGGTGAAGCCCCATTGCGATGGCCTCTTTCGCCAGAGCCGCAGACGCGTCTGCGTCACCGTCAATAATGCTTTGGGCCATCTTCTCATAAAGTCCTTTGCTCATGGGAACTCCTCTAATGATTTGAATTTGATCGCTTTATGTAATTTGTAAGCAAGGGCAGTATCTGTGCTTCTTTCAAGTTAATCGTTTCCGTTGGTACACCAAGATAGGTTCCCAACTCGGCGCTCCGGTTTGTAATGTGTTCGATTATCTTTTGTATAGATAGAGTTGGATCGTGTGCGGCAAGCGCATTAACTATGGCGTAGTGTTCTTTGTATTCGTTTTGAATACTTTCGTCAAGGAGTTCGGGGTGACGGAACATATATTTGTAGAGCATCCAATCGGGGAATGTATTGAGCACCGTAACGTATATTTTGTAAAGCAGGGCATTTCCAGATGATGAAACTATCGCTGTATGCAGTTCGCGGTTCAAGACCCGTGAGCGAGACATGTCTTTTTTTTCAACCAGCAATTTGCTCTCATCGAGGAGCATGCCCAGCTTTATCAGTTGCTCTGGCGAGATATTTATCGCCGCGGCATAAATGGCGGCGCTTTCGAGAAGCAGCCGCATTCCATAGGAATCCACGATCTCCTCGGCCGATGGTTGCAGGACGCGCACGCCTCGATAGGGGACTCGTTCTGCCTGGCCAGCTGAGACAAGCAAATCCAATGCTTCACGTACGGGGGTCATGCTCACGCCCAATTCCGAAGAGATAACATCCTGGCGCAGCCATTCACCAGGCGCATATTGCCCCGCGATGATGCGTTCATGGACAAATTCAAAAATGTCCTGCTTCATTGGCTTGCGATGGACGGCAAATATATCTTTAGTGGGCATAGATCTGTTAGTTTGCAGTCGATTATATATTATATATAATTATCTATAAAGGTAATTCCCGTCTCCTTTTCTTATTTGAAAGGCAAAGTCGATGCGTAACTTTTTGGCGCTATTTGCGACTTGATAACTGTATAAAAGGATTTAGCATTCGAAATTTAGTAAAAGGAGAGTCTTATGCGAAAAAATACCATGTTCGTTTCAGCAGCAATAACGGCATTCGTGTTGGCAATGCTGGCTGGGGTAGTCTCAGCTTACAACGGGATTTCCAATTCGAAGTTGCTATCCCAACCATCTCAGAATGTTCAACCTATAGCAATGTCGATTGCCGTTGCACCCACTCAGTCAGGCGCCGTCACTGCACAGGATGCGGCGACAATTGCATCCACATATTTGAAACGTACCGATTTGTATTCGGTCGAATTGGCCGACACGAAGAGCGTGCAAACTGTCTTAAATGGCATGCAAGCTTATAAAGTTACCTTTAGTTCAGGCGATATAGTATATGTCGGCTTAGATGGCCAAGTGCTTAAAGCTACACCTCCTCCTGCGCCTGTTGTCATTTACGCCAATAACGGCGGCGGTGGTGGCGGCGGTGGCGGTAATACTGCTCCTCCCGCTTCTGGCGGTGGTGGCCATGATGATGGTGGTGACCATAATGGCGGCGGCGACGATTAGTCGCGCTGGAGGTTGCTATGCAAAATAGATCAGCACCCAAAAGCAAAAGCTGGACCGATATCCAAATGATTATTTCCTCGATAGCCATCGCTATCACGCTGGGTCTTTGGAGTTTGTTTTCGGGGCCACAAAAAAAGAATGCGAGTGTTACTGGGGAGGTGATCGTCCCTCCCCAGCCTCAGAACACATCAGTTGTCACCCAGCCTCAGTTGGCGCCTGGACAAAAATTATTGTTCGGTGGAACTGCGCCTAGGCAGAAAGTCGTTGTGGTCAATGGCGGTGGGGGTGGTGGGGGCGGCGCTGCCCCAGCTGCTAACGGCGGCGGTGGGGGTGGTAACAGCGGCGGTGGTAGCGGTGGTGGCACTGGTACTTCCTAGTTCATGATGCACCGTCTTGCATTCCGCGCAATGGGATGTCATATGCTGGCCGTGGCGGATGTTGATTATCCGCCACCGGCCTTGCAGGATGTTCCTCTCTGGTTCGAAGGTTGGGAACAAACACTAAGTCGTTTCCGGTCTGATAGTGAATTGTGCCAGCTTAATATCAACGATGGCCGCATGATTCCGGTCAGCCAGACGTTGTGGGATGTCTTTCACGTTTCACTGGAAGCGGATCGTATCACAGGCGGACTGGTCAACTCGTTGGTATACGATGCGCTTCTCCATGCCGGATATGATCGAAGTTTTGACAGTATTTTGAATGGCCCCCACTTCGTTCTGGATGACGATGTAGCGGTCCCCGTTTCGTTGGCTAAGATAGCAATTGACGCGGCGACCCGCTCGATTCGCCTGCCGCGAGGCGCACACCTTGATTTTGGTGGTGTGGCAAAAGGGTGGGCGGCGCATCAGGCGATGGAACGGCTGAAAGTGGCCGGCCCTGCCCTGGTCAACGCGGGAGGCGATGTCGCCATTAGCGGTTTGCAAGCGGACGGCGAGCGATGGTCGCTCGACATTGTTGATCCATTTCGGCCTGGAGAATATGATGGTATGTTGTATGTTGGAAAGGGCGGCGTTGCCACATCCGGCAAGGATTATCGCCGCTGGACGCGTGGCGGGCTGCCTCAACATCACATTATTGATCCTCGCACCGGCTTACCTGCTGAGACAGACGTTTTGACGGCCACAGTTATCGCTCCAACAGTGATGGAAGCGGAAGCGATTGCCAAGATGGTTGTGATTTCTGGAAGCCAGGCCGGCTTGGATCGCTTGAATAGCGACACTTCGTTGTCAGGGTTGTTGATCCTTGAAAATGGGGAACGGCTCTATACTTCGAACTATAAAGAATATTTTTCTTAGGCATTATTCGGAAAGGACTTATTATGCCTGCAAATCAGACAAACGAAATGGATTATAACGAGTCGTCACTTAGCACTGCATCACTGATCAGTTTTTTGTTGGCGGTCGGGTTGGGTACTTTGGGTGCGTTAGTGCTTCTGCCAAACTGGGTCCCGAATTTGGCACAGTCATTGGTTGGCCCAGACCCAAAGGCATACTGGTATCTTTCGCGCGGCGCGGCGTTTGTCTCGCTCGGCTTGCTTTGGGTTTCCATGGTGCTGGGTTTACTGATCACAAATAAAATTGCTCGTTCATGGCCGGGTGCGCCTGCGGCTTTTGCGATTCATGAATATGTCAGCTTGCTTGGTTTGGCATTTGCGATCTTTCATGCCTTGATTTTGATGGGCGATCATTACATCAACTTTAAACTGGCAGAAATTCTTATCCCATTCGGCACGGCGAACTATCATCCGATTTGGGTGGGCCTGGGGCAGATCGGTTTTTATGTTTGGGCAATCCTGTCAGCTAGTTTTTACGTGCGTCAGTTTATCGGGCCGAAGACGTGGCGATTTATTCACTATGCAAGCTTTTTTACATTTCTAACTGCTCTTTTCCACGGCTTGGCCAGTGGCAGCGATACCTCGCTACCCTGGGCACAGACGGTATACTGGTCTTTGGGTGGGAGTTTGATTTTTCTTACTTTGTACAGGATTATTGCAGGTCTCTTTCCTGCTTCTAAGCCATCGCCTTCGCCGCGTCCGGTTACTCCGCAGAACAACGCGCAGACTCGTCCGGCGGCCCCCCCAGGATACCGTACAAAGATAGTACCTTGAATCGATTTTGTAGAATATAGACATGATCAACCCCGAAACTCAGAAACGGGGTGGATAGAAAAAGAATAGACCTTCTGGTAAAGTTTAGTGTGGAAAGCACAAACCTAACAGGAGGTCTATTCATGGTTAAGGGTACAAGCAAAGCCGAGAAAAGCAGGATGGCGGCGAATCGGAAGAGAAGTGCCGGAAGTTTCTGCAACCGCTTTTGGAGCAACCCTCTGTGGCTATGATGATGAGACAGTCACGGGAATTCCAATGACCTCCAATATCATATCATTGTTGGCTGCCGCTGGTAATGTTTGTTATAATGAATCAACTTTGCGCAGCACACAGTAAAACATTGTATTTCCTCCAGAATGGAATAAAAAGCAATGCCGCATATGGACCTCTCACTAATTGGCTACATCATTACAACACTTTCTTTTATTGGTTTAACAGTTTATGCATTTAACCGTAAAAGGGACCTTTACATAACTACGCAAAATTCACCTCTATTTTTTTACGTAGTTATCATAATCAGCCTTTTATTTGCATTTCTTAATTTGTTCCACCTGATAGAACTATTCTCTGGCGATCAAGTATCATTTTTTCTGCCACCAGGTATTGATACTATCGCCCAGTTCTCTGGAATTCTGGTGCAAAGCGTGTTGATCCTGATGCTTTTTGCCAGCAAGATGGTCATCCGGCCTGCCAAACGGATCGGCCGCGTGCTCGCAATCGGCGCCCACCCCGATGATATTGAAATTGCCGCCGGGGCCGCGCTTGCAAAAATGCGTGACGCAGGCTATTTAATCTCCGGGATGGTGATGACCCGCGGCGAAACAGGCGGAAACGGAGATACAAGGCCCATCGAAGCGGGGCGCAGCGCCCAGTTCCTGGGCTTGGATAATGTACAGGTGCTGGATTTCAGCGATGCTTATCTTTCAAAAGATGTTGTTAAGATCATAAGAGCAATCGAAGAAATGATTACAAAGGTGCAACCTGATATCATCTTCACTCATTCTATCCATGATATCCACCAGGATCATCAAACAGTTTACAAAGCGACCCTGCGAGCGGCGCGCCATCCCCGCATCACCATCCTTTGCTATGAAAGTCCATCGGCTACGCAAGATTTCCACCCAACTTATTTTATTGACGTTAACAAATACGTGGATGTAAAAATCGAGTCCATTCGTAAACATTGGGGCCAGCGCAAAAAACCTTATATGAAGTCCGACGTGATCCGCGGCCGGCTCGCCTTTCGTGGGGCACAGGCCAAAGTGGACTATGCCGAAGGATTTGAGGTGGCTCGCATGCTTTCGGCAATATAGGAGATAGTTCATGAGTACTTTTTTGGTGACCGGCGTCGGAGGCCCAGCCGGGCAAAACGTGACAACTCTCCTGCTGGAACGCAAGCACCGTGTGGTGGGCACCGATATGCGGACGCTAACGCTTCCGGGCATTGAGTTCTATCCTGTCCCTCCGGCCGGCGCCCCGGATTTTTTATCCACCATCCACGCCATTGCTGTGCGTGAACAGGTTGACTTAATCATCCCAACTGTCAGCGAGGAACTACCGGCGTTCGCCAACGGCTGGAAATGGCAGGACAGTTTCCGGGTCCTGGTTTCGCCCGCCGAAGCGGTGAACACTGCTAACGACAAGTATTTGACCGCGGCAGCCCTGTCAAACAACGGGGTAGCCGTCCCCCGCTTCGTATTGCCATCTCAGGTGCATTCTCTTGAAGAAGTGGCCCGCAAACTCGGCTGGCCTTGCATCAGCAAACCGCGCGTGGGCCGCGGCGGGAGGGAAGTGATCTGGCACCCCGAACAAGACTGGCCGGCGGTTGCGGCACTGAATGACCATTACATTCTGCAAGAATTCGCTGTGGGGGCGGACTATGCCCCAAACATTTTCCTGGGGCGGGACGGCCAGGCAGTGGTTATCGTGCTGGAAAAAACGGAACTGAAGGAGGGAATTGTCGGTAATGCCAAACAGGTCAAGCGCGTGGACGCCCCTGACGTGGCTGAATTAGCCGCCGCAACTGCCCGGACCGTTGGCCTGCTCGGCCCATTGGATATTGACATCCGCCGTCGGAAGGATGGGGAACCGGTGGTGCTGGAGATCAATGCCCGTTTCGGGGCCAATATCCGGCACGCTCCCGAAGTACTGGATGCTGTTTTGAGCACTGCATAATAGGTTGATATGGATATTGTGTTAATCCTGTTTTACATGATCACTTTCGTGGTCATGACGGAAGGGACGTTGATGCTTGCGTATTATCCTCTGGCAATTGTTGCCGAGCTGCGTCCGCGCCGTGCGCCAGTGTTTGATACCGCTACGCCGCTGGTATCTGTAATTGTCCCAGCTTATAACGAAGAAAAAGTAATTGGTAATTGTATTAAATCCATCCAGTCCTCAGACTATCCAAACTTTGAGATCATCCTGATAGACGATGGCTCTACTGATCGGACATTCACGGTCATGCGGCGGTCTGAGAATCCGCCGCGGGTGCGGGTGATAACTCAACCGAACAATGGGAAAGCCTCCGCTTTGAACCGCGGCTTCCAATTGGCAAAAGGAGAGATCCTGTTTTTTGTGGATGCCGATGGGCTTTTCACCCGTTCGACCATCCGTGAGATGTTGTCTGGTTTCACCAGCGCAAAGGTGGGGGCGGTGTGCGGCAACGATCATCCGGCGAATCTGGATACCCTGCTAACAAAATTATATTGTTTGCAAACCCATGTCGGAACGGGGTTCGTACGCCGGGCTTTGGCAGAGATCAATTGCCTGCCGATTGTATCGGGGAATTGCGGCGCTTTCCGGCGTTCAGTTCTAACATGGCCTTTTACCCGATTAGGCGGCGAAGCCGAACCTTTTGTTAATGGGTTTATCGGCGAGGACCTGGAATTGACTTGGCGCGTTCACCGCGCCGGGTACCGGGTTAACTTTGCGCCGCGGGCCATTGTGCGCGCTGAGGTACCTTCGACGGTGAAAATGCTTTGGAAACAAAGGGTTCGTTGGGCGCGCGGGCTGCTTCAAACGGTCAACCTCCACCGCGATATGTTCTTTAATTTTAAGTATGGCAGACTGGGCTTGTATCTACCGATCAATTTCTTTAATATGGTGATTAATCCCATTCTACAATTATTGATTATCTACCTATTGATCTTACTGGTAGTCGCAGGCTTAAGTCCCATTCAATTGGGTATACTCAACCTCATTCTTTGGCTTGGTTTGGGCGGGGCTTTGTTCACAGTGTTTTTTTCAATCGCTCTCAACAGGGCCTGGGCGGATTTAAAATACTTCTACGTTATCCCGCTTTGGGTGCCTTACTCCTTGATGATGGATGTGATCACCATCTGGGCCGTCATTCTCGAGCTGTGGGGAACAGATGCGAAATGGAATAAATTCGAGCGGACTGGGGTAATCTCCGGAAAACCTATGTCGAGAGATGGAAAGAAAGGATAACAATAATCCATGCAGAATAAACCAATCCGATGTCTTCCTTTCAGTTTTTTTTGGCGATTTGTGAGGTCGCTAACGCTTGATCATTTCACGCCTCCTGCCGGAAGGATGGGGAATCGGTGATGCTCGAGATCAATGCCCGTTTTAGCGACAACATGTGGCGTCCGCCTGCAGTAGTGGAGGCTGTTCTGGGCGTTCTATAACAGATTCATATGGACATCTTATTAGTCATTTTTTATATTGTCACTTTCATGCTTCTCACGGTAGGGGCGTTGGGGCTTATGTATTATCCTCTGGCGATACTATTCGAGCTACGGCCGAGCCATGAGCCAGTGTTTGATACTGCTACGCCGCTGGTTTCCATAATCGTCCCGGCTTATAACGAAGAAAAAGTAATTGGCAGTTGTATAGAATCCATCCAGTCCTCAGACTATCCAAACTTTGAGATCATCCTGGTGGACGATGGCTCAACAGATCAGACATTGGAAGTCATGCGGCGGTTTGAGAATCCGCCGCGGGTGCAGGTCATCACCCAACCCAACACCGGGAAAGCTTCCGCCTTGAACCGCGGCTTCCAATTGGCAAAAGGAGAGATCCTGTTTTTTGTGGATGCCGATGGGCTTTTCACCAGCTCGACCATCCGTGAGATGTTGGCTGGTTTTAGCAGCGAAAAAGTGGGGGCGGTGTGCGGCAACGATCATCCGGCGAATATGGACACCGCATTAACACAATTTGCAAGTTTGCAAAATCATGTGGGGTCGGGATTCGTGCGCCGGGCTTTGGCAGAAATCAATTGCCTGCCCATTATTGCAGGCAATTGCGGCGCTGTCCGGCGTTCAGTTCTAAAATGGCCTTTCACGCGCTTGGGTAAGGAAGGCGAACCCTATATTAATGGTTTCATCGGTGAGGATATGGAGCTTACCTGGCGTATCCACCGCGCCGGGTACCAGGTGAACTTTGCGCCGCGGGCCATCGTGCGCGCTGAGGTACCTTCGACGATTACAATGCTTTGGAAACAACGGGTTCGTTGGACGCGCGGGCTGCTTCAAACGATCGGACTCCACCGTGATATGTTGTTTAATTTCAAGTATGGCAGACTGGGCTTGTATCTGCCGATCAATTTCTTTAATATGGTGATTAGTCCCATTCTGCAATTGTTGATCATCTACCTGATGATCTTGTTTGTGGCAACAGGCTTTAGTCCGATTCAACCGGGTATGCTCAACCCCATCCTTTGGCTCGGTTTGGGTGGGGCGTTGTTCACGTTGTATTTTGCCATCGTTCTCGACTGGGCCTGGGCGGATTTAAAATACTTCTACGTTATCCCCCTTTGGGTGCCTTATTCCTTGATGTTGAATTTGGTTACAATCTGGGCCGTCATTCTCGAGCTGTGGGGAACAGGTGCGAAGTGGGATAAGTTTGAACGGACTGGGGTAATGTCCGAAGGACCTCCGTTGAAAAATGCAAGGGAAGAATAACAATAGTCGTTGCTGACCTGACCTTTCTCGATATCTTGCCCTCGCGTTTATAGTGATTTGAGTGACCTGCCAATCATCGACGCGGGAGTTGATTTCGTCTCTGCTAATACACGGTTAGTGGTGAATGGCGGAAAAACTTAGGAGCCCGTTGCGTCCTAACCAGGTAGTATAATAATTATCCATATCCAGCAAGCGCATGACCGAGGCTTGTTTCAATGTCTTGAATAGCATCACCTTGGAAAACAATATGAAAAGAAAAATATTCACTGTCTTTCTGATCCTGCTCGGCTTGATATTTCTTGTGTCCCTCGCCGTGCTGGCATTTTACCGTCAGCAAGGCGCGACAAATTTGGCTTTTACGAATGTGTCACCGGTTCGGGCCATGCGTGTGGATTATCTGGAAGCAGATAGCAGCCGAGCCGAAGTGCCTGTAATGGAGACAAGGATGCAGCAAGCTGGTGTCAATCTGGTAGCCATCAGTGCAGGCCGTGCAGATTGGACCTACTTCCGCTGGAACGGGCATTCGGACCGTTGGGCTGACATTGTTCAAACCAGCGGGCAAGACATCTTGCTGGAAGACAGCAAACGGTTTGGCAAATGGGCGCACGTCAGCGCCGTGGTAGATGTACTCTCGCCGCGTTATATACAGCAGCATCCGGAAGCGGCCTCCGTTTCATGGCAAGGAGTGCCAAGCACGGATATGGTCAGCACAATGGAACTAGTGGATGGGCAGTTCGGCCAACAGGTGTTGGATATGATAGGCCAGATAGCCGCAGATTACCCGGTCAACTCGATCACCATCACCGAACTGGTTTATTATGTCGACGGGTACGGGAATCCAGACAAAACCGCTTATCTGGCCTACACTGGCCGCTCAGATTGGCCGCGCGTTGCCAATGGCCAGATCGACATTGAGGCACCGTCCATCGGGGAGTGGCGCTCTTACGAGATTGGCCGGTTCCTTGAAAAAGCAGCGGCGATCGCGCACCAGCACGGTAAACAGCTTTTCGTAGAGGTGCGCATTGGGGTGGATTCATCCGGCCAAGTGCTTATAAAAAACGGCACGGATATTAGTTTGTTTTTGAAATATGCTGACCAGTTGGTGGTGCGCGGCAGCAGCGACCCGGCTAGCCGCTCGCAGGCATCCATGAATGCCATCGCCAAATACATGGCCACTTATCGGAAAAATGGTTTGATACTTACCCTAGGTTTGTGGGATAAGGATTACGATAGCGGTACGCCCGGGAACCAGATGTCATCTATATCCGTCGCTGACTTTCAAGCCATCCTGCAGGGCGATGCCACAAACCTTTGGATCACGCCAAGTTTTTTGATGAGCGATGCTCACTGGCAGATTCTGGACCAAATCTGGGGAAATCAGCCCAAACAATAGTTGCTCACGGACTAAAGTTCCCGGTACTTCAAAGGTGCCGGGAACTTTTTTTATTTCTGGGACCACGCCTGATGTACCCGGCACTTCGAAAGTGCGGGGTACATTGCGCACAACGAAATCGGCTCTTTGGGAATTTCCGTGGTCTTGGGAAAGATATGGAGGTGTTGGGTGGCTGAAAACGGTTGAAAAGGTAAAATAACGTGAATAACGGATAAGGGAGCGGGGTTCACCTATCGGGTAAACTTTAGGCGCCAACCAAAAAGAACCTAAAAGGAACCCCCCTGTCATGAGTTTACTCGAATTATTTGTGGATGTAGATGATTTTTGCCGGGTTTTTCTGTCAGTATGGGAAAGGAAATTGCTGGCCGATGGCAGCAACAAACGTCGTCAAGCAGGATAGTTATGCATCAGCAGTGAAATCATGGCCATCATCATTTACTTTCACCAATCTCAATACAGGAATTTCAAGGCAGATTACGCCGAGCATGTGTGCAAGCAGCTCAATGCCGAATTTCCAAATTTAGTGACTTATGAACGCTGTATTGTTTTGATACCTTCCGCCTTTGGACCTTTGAATGCATACCTAAAAAGTTTATATAGGCGTTGCAGCGGTATCTCATTTATTGATTCGACAACTTCCCTTTGCCAACCTGCATTTTGGAATTGCTCGGAGTTATCGCTTGACATCTACACTCGCCTGGCGGATACTTAATGAAAGTCGAATTCACAGCTATAAAAAATGAAGGGACTGAGAATTAGGATTATTCAGCTTGGCTAATTGTAACGGGAATTAATAAAATGAGATATTATGATAGACAAAGCAATAAGAAACGGGTTTTGCAATGTTGCTCTGTCATATTCCTGCTGGGAGTCTTGGCGGTGGTTATCGCTTATCTCCTGTTGGCTCCCTTGCTGCCAGGTCTGTTGGCCGGATTATTTGCGACCCCAAACCCTCCAGCTACGAGCGGCCCGGCGGTCTACCTCCTTAAGGAAGGAGACCTGCCAGATGGAGCCAGGTTGTTACAGTATCAAGAGGTACCCCACCCCCAATGTACAGATTATGCTGTTTCATTCATAATGCCCGATGGTCTCCAGGTATATAGCAAGGTTTGTTGTTCGACGACGTCTCCGAGTAGGCTGACAAATCTACAATGGTCAGATACAGTTCGTGTGGATGCACCGCCCGTGGGGCAAGAATCGATGACTTTTCATGGGCCAGTAATAGGTAAACCATCGGTAACGGTCACTTTCATTCAGGGTCAATGCAGCGGCATGATACAGGTTATTGGTGGTGACGATGCTGCAGCCACTGACCTTGCCATAAATTTTGCACGAACTGTGGTTGCGCGGATACCCCTTACTGCTTTTCCAACGTTATCGGCTACAGAACAGGCCGAGTGCTACAAGACCATAGAGCTTTCGGTTTCCAACATTGAGTTTGGTCCGCCGGTAACCACGTATAATACAAGCGATGCTATTTTCCCAATGGTGAGTAACCCCATTAATTGTGGTCCAGCCGCCGTCAAGCTGATTGATAGTGACGGCAAAACAGTGATGGAAAAATCATTCGGCGTTGCCAGCGGAACTACGGGCTATGGAGACTACAACGCGGCGAGGAACCTCGCTACAGGAGACTACAAATTGGAATTGTGGTATGGGGATATACTGTTGAAGACAGTCCATTTGACAGTGAATTGATGTTGGCTGTGTAGCCTCCTGGCAGTTACCATGAACGGACTTTCACCAGCAAGCAGACGAGGATTTTTCAGGACACACCACGCGGTGTTTGCCAGTCTTAATTCTCTGCGATTTATTTTGAACTATCAAATAAGGCTTTCAAAACAGAGAAATTGCTTATTTTTGGATTCACATCATCATCAAAAAGAGCATGTCTGCATTTGGAGAAGCCATCCACGTTGCGCCAGGTTCTTCGTTCCATGAGTTAGAATCGCCTATATCAAGAAATATACACTTTCACATGTTCCTGATTCAAGACAGGCTTCGACAATAGTTTTTATAGATATCTGCTTGCTTTCTTAATTTCTCTTCTTGGGTTCCTTTTACCCCCCATATTAACATCCAATTCTCTAATGTACATTGTCCCGATCCGAATTAAATAGAGGATCGCCCGGTAATTAGTGTACAATAGCCCCCGATGACCGAAACCTTGAACATATTATTCTTAGCCGCGGAAGCGGAACCCTTTGTTAAAGTAGGCGGATTGGGAGATGTGGCTGGGGCATTGCCGCGTGCGTTGCGCGGTCTCCCGCCCGAAGTCCTGGAAGGAAGCGTAGTGGATGTCCGCCTCGTTTTGCCGATGCATTCCGCTGTCAAAGCCAAGGCTTATGGCTTGCACCCATTAATGGTCTTTCCGCTTTCCCGCGTGACGGGTGGTGTGCAAGTGCAGGTTTTTGAAGCAGTTCTTGATGGAATGCCGGTCTATTTTCTTGGAGGCGGCCCGATAAGCACAAGCGGCTCTGTCTATTCATCAGATGCAACGCTCGACGCGGAAAAATATACTTTCTTCTCTTTCGCTGCTCTTGCATTGACTCAACAACTCGATTGGAAGCCGAATATTATTCATGCCAACGACTGGCACACGGCGCTTGCTTGTTATGCATTGCTCTTGAAACGCTGGGAGGGCGAATTTACCGGCGTCACTTCCATTTTGACTGTTCATAACATGCCCTACATGGGATCGGACGTTTCATCGAATCTCGAGGCTTATGGAATTTCACTGACGCAGACCGGCCTGCCTGAATGGGCGCGTGCTCTTCCGCTTCCTCTAGGACTTTGGGCAGCAGACTCCATCATTGCTGTTTCCCCCACTTACGCGCGCGAAATCCTTACTCCCGAATTCGGCTGCGGTTTGCAGGATTACTTGCTCGCCCGCCGCGAATCCCTCAATGGCATTTTGAATGGCATCGATGCTGAATCTTTTAATCCCGCAACCGACCAGGCTATTGCAGCCAACTATGGAATTCCAACTCTTGAAAAGCGCACCTTGAATAAAACCGCTTTACAAGTCCGTATGAATTTGCCGCTCGAGCCAGATGTGCCCTTGTTGGGAGTTGTTTCGCGCATGGATCCGCAAAAAGGCATTGACCTGATTCCTCAAGCCTTGAAAAAAATCAAAGACCTGCCCTGGCAGGCTGTTATTCTCGGTGCAGGCATTCCAAAATTGGAAGAAGATATTCGTGCACTGCAGCTTGAGTTTCCGGACCGAGTCCGCACTGAATTTAAATATGATGCAGGCTTGGCGCGCCAGATTTATGCTGGCACCGATGCATTCTTGATGCCGTCACGTTACGAACCATGCGGTCTCTCGCAAATGATCGCCATGCGCTATGGATGTATTCCCATCGTCAGCGCGGTCGGCGGATTGAAAGACACTATTTTTAAAAACGAAACCGGCTTCATGTTCGAGAAGCCGACTGCCGCTAGGCTTGCAACCACCATCAAAAAAGTGTTGGCAATTTATCCCGATCGTGCTCGCTGGGAAGCTATCCAAAAGGCCGGCATGTCTCAGGATTTTTCGTGGGGCAATTCGGCCCGGCAATATTTCAAATTATATCAACGGGTTACTGCACAACTCGTAAAACAATAATCCCATTTCACGGTGACTGCAATGAATTTTCCTCGTTCAGGCGGAATCCTTCTGCATCCTACCAGCCTGCCCGGCCCTTACGGCATTGGCGACCTCGGCCCGCAATCCTATCGCTTCGTTGATTGGCTTTCTGATTCTGGTTGTAAGCTTTGGCAAATCCTGCCGCTTGGCCCAACCGGATTTGGCGACTCGCCGTACCAATGTTTCTCGGCCTTCGCCGGGAATCCATATTTGATCAGCCCCGATTTTTTGTTGCGTGATGGATTTTTAACTGAATCTGACTTGGCAGACAAGCCTGACTTTCCCGCCTCGCGCGTGGACTTTGGCTGGCTCATCCCGTGGAAGCTTTCCTTGCTCGAGCGTGCCTTTCATCGCTTCCAATCTGACCATGAGCGGGTGCGCGCGGAATTTGATTTTTTCTGCGCCGAACAGGCATCCTGGCTTGATGACTATGCTCTCTTCATGGCCTTGAAGGAATCTCATGGCGGCGGCTCGTGGAATGGCTGGCCTTCGTTGTTGAAACAGCGCGAGCAGTCCGCCCTCGACGAAGCGCGCAAAGAATTATCCGAACCTGTTTTGCGATTTACCTTTTACCAATTCCTGTTCTTCCGTCAGTGGACATCTCTTCGTTCTTATGCCAACCATAAAGGCATTAAGATCGTCGGTGATATTCCCATCTTTGTTGCTTACGATAGCGCCGATGTGTGGGCCAATCCTGAGCTTTTCTTCCTCGACGAGCAAGGCAACCCGACCGTTGTAGCAGGCGTCCCGCCTGATCTTTTCTCGCCGACCGGTCAACTGTGGGGCAATCCGCTTTATCGTTGGGATGTTCACAAAGAGACTGGATATGCCTGGTGGATCGAGCGCGTCAAAGCCATGCTAAAGACAATCGACATTTTACGCCTCGACCATTTTCGAGGCTTTGCTGGTTATTATGAAATTCCAACCGCTGATAAAACTGCGGAGCATGGTCGCTGGGTGCCCGGCCCCGGTCCAGATCTTTTCCGCGTGATTGACGATCGTTTGAGCGACGGTGTTGGCACGCCCGAGATCAAATTGCCCATCATCGCTGAAGACCTCGGCATGATCACGACTGATGTGGTTACCATGCGGGATGAGTTCCAACTGCCCGGCATGAAGATTTTACAGTTTGGTTTCTCCGGTCCCGATAACCCCTTTTTGCCGCATAACTATGTTCCCAATTGTGTTGCTTACACAGGCACACATGATAATGACACGGCTTTGGGATGGCTTGCATCTGCGCCCCAGCAGGAACGCGAATTTGCTCTTCGTTATCTATGCAGCGATGGGCATGATTTCGCCTGGGACTTGATTCGTTCCATTTGGGCATCAGTGGCGATGTTCGCCGTCACGCCCATGCAGGATGTGCTCAGCATCGCTGGCGAGGGCCGTATGAACTATCCCAGCCGCCTGGGCGGCAACTGGAAATGGCGCATGGATGAGAATGCTCTGTCCGATGATGTGAAGAATAAATTATTGGAATTAAATTATTTGTATCGGCGGTAGTTCTATTAGCGTTGTGAATCTACTTTTTTACTTGTGCTCATTGTCATCGCAACAATCATCTTCCATGTCCGCCGCCTTTTCAAAAGACTCTTTTCCTTCGCTATATGAAAAATAGATCAACCCAATTGCGCCGAGACTGTCGGCAAAACCGAAACCGGTGAATTGATAGATCAAGCTGGCCGCCAGCAGAACCATGGACATGTAAATGCAGACCATCGTGCAATTTGCGTCGGCCAAGATTGGTGCGGAGTTGAGTGTGTGCCCGACCTTGCGCTTGCCTATTACCAGCGCCCACATGACCGCGATAGAGATCAGCGAAATGATCGTGCCACTCAACGTCGTGGTCGGTTTATGGCCGGTGAATAAATTGTAAATGGCGGTCAGGAATAACCCAACCGCGAGCAGATAAAATCCCCAGCCTGTGATGTGCAAAGCAGTGCGTTCAAATTGCCCGCGCGAAGTATCGGGATGCTGCCGGATTCGGATCACCATCGCCAGAATACCAATGCCCGACATAACTTCAATGAAGCTATCCACACCAAAGCCAAAAAGAGTCAGCGCTTCATCTTGCGTGCCGAAGTAGATCGAGACTAATCCCTCCAACAAGTTGTAGACGATGGTGAAAATCGCAAGCCACAGGGCGTAATTATAAAAACGATTTTGTTGTGATTCTTGTACAAATGTACTCATCATATCTCCAAATTTTTAAATCTGCTGTGTAACGAATTGACTGATAAAAATTAGCTGTGAAGTGGATGGTTTGCAGGTTGTTTAAGGTGTCAGTGCCGGCTGTTCAGGCTTTGATTTTCAATAGTGCATCAGCAAAAGATACATTCCAAGCATAAGAATAGTTATGACAATGCTCAACAGATCCTTGTGCGTATTGGCCTGTACCACAAGCGCAATAAAGGAAAACAAGTCCAGGACGATCAGGAAAATAAAAGCCGGAATGTAAGACTTAGTTCTTTCAATCAGTTTCGCTGCTATCCAAGTGATTGGGATCACATAAAGCAGTTGGTCGTACGACCAGAGATAAATAGTTGAAACGAATCCGAGAGGGAGAATGATGTTGAACGCTTCCCAGGGCGTCAGCCGCTCTCTGTTGTGCCAGAGATATATTCCGCCTAATCCGAGCGCAAGGATGGTTCCGATGGTTCCAAAGATCCACATGCACGATAAGTTCTGACTGCAAGCCAAATAGGTGAAACTATAGATATTGGAATGAATGCCCAAGGTCCTGTCTAATACAGCTTCGCTCGCGCCGTGGAATTTAACCAGCCACAAAGGGTCTCGGATAATTCCCAAAAGCAATAAAAATATCCCGCCCAGACCTATGCCAAGAATAGCCTTCCATTCGCGGCGGGCAAGAAACCAAATTCCTGCCAGCGCGAGAATAGTGACTCCTTGCGGCGGTTTTAGGGTTGTCAGTGCGAGAGCAAATCCTGCCAGAAAGGATTGGTCTTTTTCCAGAAAAAGGATGGAGAGCAGAACCGCGCCCAAAGCTAAGGGACCAATGGAGCCAACCTGCAGAGTCAAAAAGACAGGGCCAAAGAACAGCAGGAAAATCGTCAGTGGGAGGAAGAGAATTCTCTGTGGCTGTTCCTGCCAATGCTGCAGCAGCACATAAACGGTGATCGCTATAATAATTTGCGAAATGATTTGCCATACGATGTAAGACTGCCCCAATGGGAGCAATCCAAGCGGCACCATCAAGAAAGCCAGTGGCAGGGGATAGGGAAAAATTTTGTTCGGTATCCAGGTTGCGCCGAAGGCGGCATGCCCTGCCAGCCATTGGTTCTGGTCGTATGGATTTTGACCCAGCCTTATCATATGTCCCGAAAGCCAGAAGAAAAAGAAGTTTGAGTTGGTGTAATCTTGATGCGCGTAATTTTGCATCGCTCTAAAATAAAATAGCGCGCCAAGCACAACGACTGTGACGGTGACGAGCACTGTTTTGAGAATTAATGGACGGCTATTGTTCATCGTCTGGTCAATGGATCTTGGGAGAGAACGCGAAGAAAAATAAATCCTCGTTGTGTGCTTCGCGTTCTTCCCTGTTGATCTATATCAATTCCTTCAACGCGGCCAGGAAGAGCGTGATATTCTCTCGGCGGCTGGAATATCCCATCAGGCCGATGCGCCAGACTTCATCCTTGAGCGCACCAAAACCTGCCGCGATCTCGATGTTATATTCGTTGAGTAATTGCGCGCGGACCTTGTGTGGGTCGCATCCGGCCGGGACTTTGGCCGTGGTCAGCGACGGGAGGCGATACTCAAGCGGAATGAACGGCGGCACGCCCAAGGCTTCGAGTCCGCTCCAAAGAATTTCGGCGTTGGCGCGATAGCGAGCGAAGGCATTTTCCTGTCCTTCCTCGGCGATGACGCGCAAGCCTTCACGGAGGGCAAAGTGCAGGCTGGCGGATGCGGTGTGATGGTATGCGTGTGCACCGCCCCAGTAATTGGCATATTGCTTGAGGTTGAGATAAAACGACGAGATGGATTTCACGCGTTTCTCGATAACTTCTCTCGCGTGTGGACTAGCTGTGATCGGAGCAAGTCCGGACGGCGCGCCGAGATTTTTCTGCGAGCCGGAATACGCCATGTCAATATCCCACTCATCAATCTTCACGGGAATGCCGCCCAGCGATGTGACCGTGTCGAGCACGATCAGCGCGCCATGTTTGTGGGCCGCGGCAGAGATTTCCTTGATGTGCAATTGTTCCGCGCCGGTGGATGTTTCAGCGTGGATGATGGTCATTAATTTATATTTCTTTTTTTTCAGTGCGGACTCGATTTCTTCAAGGCTGAAAATTTGTCCGAGCGGTTTCTCGATGCGGTCAACGTGTGCGCTTTGACGTTCAGCGATCTCTGCCAGCCGCGCGCCGAAGTATCCGTGAATGCAGGACAAAACATCATCGCCGGGTTCGATCAAATTGGTCAGCGCGGCTTCCATGCCCGATGTGCCCGTGCCTGAGAGGGCAAAGGTCCATTCGTTTTTGGTCTGGAAAAGATAGCGCAGCAGTTCCTGCTCTTCGGCGTAAATTTTCAAAAGTTCGGGGTCGAGATGGCCGAGCGTTGGAGCCGTCAGCGCGCGCATCACGCGCGGGTGTGTCATGCCCGGCCCGGGTCCAAGCAGGATGCGGGTGGGCGGATTTAAATCTGGGAATTGTGGAATAGTCATTGAAAAGTCTCCTGAAGAATTTGTCCAAGTGTACAACAATTTTCATAAAAACTTCGGCAGTTTGTTTTACAATGGAGCGTATGACCAAACCGATCATCACCAGTCTTTCCAATCCGTTGATCAAACAAGCGCGTGCGTTGCGCCAGCGTAAAGAGCGCGCAGAAACAGGCCTGTTTCTTGTTGAAGGAATCCATCACGTTGGTGAAGCGGTCTCAGCAAATTGGGAGATTGACGCTGTCTTATACGCGCCCGAAATATTGACCAGTGATTTCGCACGCGAGCTAACATCGAGCACAGCGCTTCAGACCAAGTTGCAGCCGGTCTCCGCACAAGTGATGGAATCTCTGGCTGAGAAAGATAATCCCCAGGGCATCCTCGCTATCGTCCATCAAAAGCGGACGCGGCTCGATGAGCTGGGTTCAATTCGATCCGGCGCGGCGGTTGTCTCGCCGCAAGATCCCGGCAACGTCGGGACGATCCTGCGCACACTCGACGCGGTCGGCGCGGGCGCGCTATTCCTGCTCGATGGCGGCGTTGATCTCTATCATCCGACTTCCGTCCGCGCCAGTATGGGGACGTTGTTCTTGAAGCCGGTTGTGCAAACTTTATTTGCGGAATTTATCGAATGGAAAAGACGCGGTGGCTTTCAATTGATCGGCACGTCGTCACGAGCGGATTCTAATTATAAAAAGCTTCAGCCGAAATCTCCGTGGATACTTTTGCTGGGCAGCGAACAAAAAGGACTCTCGCCCGAATATTTATCCGCGTGTGATGTACGCGTCTCTCTTCCGATGCGCGGACGGGCCAGTTCGCTGAACCTCGCCGTTGCCGCAGGAGTTTTGTTGTATCAATTTACGTAAAACTTTTCTGTTGAATTAAAAAACGCCTCCTTGTGTGAGAAGGCATTTTTTGCTGTATTCGATTGTCAGTTAAAAATTAAAACTCGTCTTCTTCCTCGTCCCAGGTTTCTTCTTCCTCATCTTCCAGATCCTCTTCTTCCCATTCGTCGAGTTTTCCTTCTTCCTCATCCCATTCCCCCTTGGTTGCTGCCTCCGTTGGGGAATAAGTGGCACAACCCGTATCAGGATCGATCTCCACTGCGGCGGCGGAGCAGTATCCTTCGTCCAGGAAGACACAGTCTGTGTAGTGACAGCGAATGCGGGCCATTGAAGCTCCTCCTTAATTATTAGGCTGGCGAACCAGCCGGATGACTGAAAGTATAAAAAGTATGGTCATTGTTACTTGCGATGTGACACAGAACGGGCACAACGCGTGGATCAGAGCCAACTCAACATACACCAGGTAAAGCGTAAATAAAAATCCTACCAACGTTAGTCCAAAGACGGCCATTGTGCCGTTGGTCTTTAAAAAACTGAAACGATTTTCCAACAAGAGCATAACCAAAATCGCCAGATAACCTCCGATGCCAACCGTAGCCACTGGAATGCCGCTCACTTCCGAGTAAACGCTGGCATTCACAGTCGAGCAGCCGCCGTTTCCCAAACACATGTTGGGGTTTTCTGTTAGTTTGTAAATCGTCATGTAAATCGAAACCAACACGCCAAGCACGGCCAACGCAATTGAAATCCGATAAATCCACTTATCCATATTTACCTTTCATAATAGCCAGGCGTCTGCTTGGGCACCTATGGCGAGCGATTTTACCCCAGCGGGCACGACAAGTAAAGCGTTTGCCTGAACCAGTGAAAGCAAATTTCCGGAGCCTTGATGTCCCGTCAGTTTGGCGGACAGGATTCCATCGCGCTCTTCGACAATGGCGCGCAGATAACTTTCTCGTCCATCTGACTCGACAGCTTCGGCGAGTCTTACGCGGACCTTTGCGCGGGCCATCGTTTTCAATCCTGCCAGCCGACCCAAAGCTCCGCGCACGAAAACTTCGAACCCAACGAAGGCCGAAACCGGATTGCCTGGCAACCCGATAAATGGCACGCCGCGATATTCTCCGAATGCCAATGGTTTGCCGGGACGCATGTTGACTTTCCAAAAATCCAGCTTGCCCTGTGATTCGACAACTTCCTTCATAAAATCAAACGCGCCCACGCTGACACCGGCAGACGAGATGATGACATCTGCATTCATGCCGATGGCCTGATCGAGCAGGAATTGGATTGTCTCGCGGTTATCAGGCGCAATGCCGAGAGATAAAATATCGCAACCAGCATCCACGATCATGGAAGCGAGAACATGCGAATTTGAATCTCTGACCTTGCCTGGTTCCAAAGGCGACTCGACCGGCGTCAACTCGTCGCCGCTTGAAAGCAAGGCCACGCGCGGTTTGCGATAGACGGCAACATTCGCCATGCCCAGCATCGCAAGCAGGCCGACATCTTGTGCTCGCAGCTTATGACCCTCGAATAAAACCTTGTGGCCTGTTTTCACATCCATGCCGCGCGTGCGGACGTTTTCCCCGGTGCTAATACTTTTATAAGCCTGAATTTCTTTCGGCGCAGATGTGCCGGCATGGCGGTTGTTAAAGTCTGTGTCTTCGACCATGATGACCGCGTCCGCGCCTTTTGGCAGGGGAGCGCCCGTCATGATGCGCGCGGCCTGTCCGTGCGCGATGGGGATGTCAGATGTGAAACCGGCTGGTATATCGGCGACCACGCGCAGGGTCCGAGGAGATGCGGTGGTTGCATCTGCAAGATCGTGCGCTTTGACGGCAAAGCCGTCCATAGATGAATTGTCGAAAGGGGGAAGATCGGAGGAGAGAATATACGTTGCAAGGACACGTCCCGCACACTGAACAAGAGGCAGAGTCTCAGCCTCTACCGGCTTGAAATGGGAGTGAATGCGCTCCTGGGCTGCTTGCACACTAAGCATCGACATTTTGAAAGCGGGCGCATTATACCACCCCTCCCGCCGCTTCGCGTCGCCCTCCCAATTTTATTTGTAAAATGGGGAGGATGGGGCTTCATCCGCTGACGCGGTGTGCTTCGGTCACGTTAGGAACGTTTTCGAGTTTGGTGAGTATCTTGCTGAGTTGAGCGATATCCTGCACTTCGACGATCAACCTTAGTTCAGCCAGGCTGCGATTGACGGTAACTTTTACGTCAACGATATTAACACCTTCATCGTTGAGTAAATTTGAGACATCACCCATCAAGCCCTGGCGATCATAAGCGCTGATACGGATCGGCACAGGGTAGGTATGAATCTGTGTTCCCCAATCCACGCGCACAATGCGCTCGCGGTCGCTCGATCTCAGTCGCAAAACATTCGGGCAATCCTGGCGATGGATGGTTGCGCCGCGCCCGCGTGTAATGTAGCCGATGATCTGGTCGCCCGGAGCCGGGTTGCAACACTTACCCATCGTTGTAAGCAGCCCCTTAAGCCCGACAACGTTGACAGCGTCGGTGATGGCAGTCACGTTGGTGGGTACGCCTGCTGTCAGCAGGTTGGCGTTGTCTTCCGTTTCTGAAATTTCGCCGACAACCTTGCTGACCGAAAGATCGCCAGTGCCGATGTCAACAAACATTTCGTCAGGCGTTTTAAAACCCAGATTGCGCGCCATCTTTTCAAAATTAACTTCGGGGATTCCGAGTCGTTGGAATTCGCGTTCGAGTTGGAGCCGTCCCTGTGAAAGATTTTGCTCGTGATCTTGTTTCTTGAACCAGGCGCGGATTTTGGATTTGGCACGCTGGGTCTTGACCAGCCCCAGATTGGAGTTCAGCCAATCGCGGCTGGGTCCGCCTCGCTTCGCAGTCAGGATTTCGATCTGGTCGCCGGTTTTTAGCTCGTGATATAGCGGGACAAGTTTCCCGTTAATTTTTGCACCCCGGCAGCGATGCCCAATATCGGTGTGAACATGATAGGCAAAGTCAAGCGGTGTGCAACCGGCGGGCAGGTCGATGATGTCGCCGCGCGGGGTGAAAACGTAGACGCGGTCCTGGAAGACATCCGAGCGCATCGATTCGACAAACTCGGTGGCGTCGCTGACATCTGAACGCCACTCCATCATGTTGCGAAGCCAGTTGATGCGTTGTTCGTAGGATTTGTCGCGCTTGGTCCCCTCTTTGTAACGCCAGTGAGCGGCGATGCCGAATTCCGCGCTCTGGTGCATCTCAGGTGTGCGGATCTGTACTTCAAGCGGTTTGCCATCTTCCCAGATGACGGCAGTGTGCAATGATTGATAGAAATTATCTTTTGGGGCGGCGATGTAATCATCGAACTCGCCAGGCATGGGACGCCAGCGATTGTGGATCAGGCCGAGAGCGGTGTAACAAGCCGTTATATCTGGTACGATGATGCGAACCGCGCGCACGTCACGCACAGATTCAAAAGCCTTGCCTTTTTGTTGCATTTTTTTGTAGATCGAATAGATATGTTTCGGCCGTCCGCTGATTTCAACGTCAATGCTGTTTTTCTCGAAAAGCTCCCTGAGGCTTTCGACAATAGCTTCAATCTGCGCTTCGCGATCCGGACGACGTTCTGCAAGTTGTTCGGCGATTTCTTTATACTTGGTCGGGTTGACATAGCGAAAGGCGAGGTCTTCCAATTCCCATTTGACCTGCCAGATGCCGAGTCGATTGGCGAGCGGCGCAAAGATCTCAAGGGTTTGCTGGGCGATGCGCTTTCGTTTTGCTTCGGGCATGTGACCCAGAGTCCGCATGTTGTGCAGGCGGTCGGCCAGTTTGATGAGTACTACGCGTACGTCATCGCCCATGGCTAGGAAGGTCTTGCGGAGCGTCTCAGACGCCATATCGGGACGGTGGCGTCCGAGGGCGAGCGGCGCGTCGGGTTGTAGGTCTGGTTCGGGCGCAGGGACTTTTTCGGCGTGTTGGTCGTCGCGTGAGACACGTGGCAGGTTAGTCAGCTTGGTGACGCCGTCCACAAGGCTGGCGACAACATCCCCGAAATCTTCGCGAATGTCATCAAGCGTGATGGTTGTGTCTTCGACAGTATCGTGTAAAAGTCCGGCAGCCAACACTTCGGGTGGCACGCGCAACTCCGAAAGTATCTGCGCGACCGCCAGACAATGATTGATGTACGGTTCACCGGAAAGGCGTTTTTGTGTGCGGTGAGCTTCTTCTGCAACACGGTAAGCACGCTGAACCAACTCTTTATCCGCAAGGGTATACACCTCGGGAAGTTGTTCCAGCAATTTTTCAAGAGGGATGGCGGCGAGGGTTGATTTCATTGTCAATAATTGTATTCCAAATTGTTTTATGTGTCTTCTAAATTCACTCTTCGACTTTATGTGAAGGATGCTTCAATTAATATGCCTGATAGTAAAAGTTCACGGGCGTTTGACACTTTTGTTATAATTTGGTCAATGAATCGAAATCGAGTAATTAATCTTTTCTTTCTATTAGTTTTTCTAGTGTCATCAGCCTTGCGATTAAGTCTTGCTGTCGTTGACCGCGATTCTGATGATGTCATTAAAATTATATTGCGAGAAAACAGACTACCTTTGCGAGATGAATGCGAGGAATGCTTTCAACCCAAAGTATATTACTATGTGACTGCAGAGACCATAGCCATTGTTGGGGTACATATTAATCATGAGAATTCCATTACTCTTGCGGCCCAGCTTATTAACTTTGTTGCAGGGGAAATTCTAGTTGTATTAGCATATATTTTGCTAAGAAGGCTTCAGGCACATCAAAATGTGATTGGCCTAATAGGCTTCTCATTACTGGCGTTTAACCCAGCCCTAATGGCAGCTAGTGGAATGAATGGGAATGATATGTTTACGGTTTTTCTCTCTTCTGCTGCCGTATATTTTTGTTTGGAATATCTGGTGGAAGATAAAATCTTCCTTTTGGTTGTTTCTGGTCTTTTTGCCGCGCTAGGTATTGCAACCAAGACAAATGCCTGGAGCACTGCAATAGCTATCTTCCTTATTTTGGGAATAAAGGCAGTAAAGGAAAAACAATTTAACGGATTTGTAATTGCCGCAACTTTTATTATTACGGTTTCAGTTGCGATATTTTTAAATCCTTTGAGCCAATATATTGTCAATATTCAAACATATGGGACGCCCGTCACCTTGAATGTCGAACCAGAGCCGTTTCCTTCTTTCATCAATAATACATATATTCGCAGGCCGGGCATTACCTCGATTCAAGATGGGTTGTTTACATTTAAATTCATGAGTCTTCTTGAGTATCCTCGTTTGACACTTGGTTGGGTGGATTATCCGGCCCATCGCACGTCTTTATGGTCAGGTCTGTATGGAAGTGCAAACTCATTACATTTTTATAATTCACCTGATGCTTGGCATACTAGCCCCGATTTCGAGACAACCAGAAGCATTTTTGTTCTTGCGCTCCTACCCACGGCTCTGCTTCTTTTAGGAGTCTTTTGGGGATGGCTTGATTTATTTTATGGTGCAATTTCGCGTTCTAATGATTTGTTGAAACAAAGATATTATGGACTGTTTGACCTGATATTCTTTGGATATGTTCTTTCGGTAATTGTTCTTGCGTTGCGATACAGAGATTTCTCAACCATGAAAGCGATCTATATTTTCCCTGGTGTTTTCGCCTTTCTCTTTTTGTTCATTGACGGCACCCAAAAAATTTATAGATTTCTGTCGCATAAATGGATTTCGATTCTATTTGTGTTGGCTATGTCGTTCTTGTTTATTATGTACTCCGTAGATATTTGGCATATGATTGTTCATCTGTATAAATTGAATATCAGGTAATATATCGAAATTGTTTCTCTGATGTCCTGGAGCGGGTAGATGCAAAATATTCAACACGACAATTCCTCAAACGATGAAATTGGATTGTTTGCGCGTTTTCTTGTGGCTTGGGTTGTAATCTCTTTATTGTTCGTCCCAACACTTATGTGGCCCTATTTTTTGTTGGCGAAATTGCCATCCGATGTTCGAATCGCCATCCCGTTTTTAGCTATCTTTTTTCTATTATCATTTCTCTTCGCGATTGTAATATGGGCGCGACTTAGATTTTCGCAAGAAAAAATAACTCGGTTTCAGATAAGGTTTTTTGCAACCCATTTTTGGCGACAAACCATTAAGCTGATTCTCCTTTTTTTGATGCAAATTACAGCGGGATGTGTTGCAGGGGTTATTTGGCTTAATCTAAGATTGCTATCTTCTGATTCTTTGAGTTTGTTGCCTCTATGGATTTGGTGTTTTCTGCCAGCGGTTTGGACATTGGTTTTGCTTTTTATTGTCAATGCCAAGGGTTCTCCGACTCATGCTTTTACAATTTTGATGCAATCATCTTCTCGAAAGACGCTTTTGCTTACATTATCTTTTTTGTCGGCGATAATGATTGCTCTGGGCGTTGTAAAAGCGTTCATGTTTTATTTCAGGACTCAGGCAAACTCGTTTAGTAATATAAATCTGAGTATAGCGATGAGTGTTGTTCTGCCATTGTTTATTTTTGACTTAAACTTGCTGTTTTCATTTTTCCAAACCTATAGGGGGGAAAATGTGCTTTCGATATTTGGTTTAAGCACTTATCTGGAAAGAAAATTCGGCAAGGATAGCAATGTGGCAGTTGGTATTCGATCTGCGATGTCGGATCACCCTGTCATCATTTCCTTATTATTGACCTCATTCTATTTCCTTCTTAACTTTACAGTTTTGCGAACCGGATATGGCGTCAACGACGATATCCAAATGATTGCCATGGCGTCGGGGTATTGGGGTGGAAAGCCGGTTCCTTTTCTTGTTTTTAGCAACGTGATATTGGGTTTTTTCCTTAATTTTTTGTATTCATTGAATACGTCGGCCAATTGGGAAATCTGGCTTTTCTTTACAGTTCACTTTTTTTCAATATTGGCCCTTGTTTTTATAGTTTTATCTAATAAGGCTGTGCAAACCATTGTTAAGATG
>Ga0172368_10000826_pt1 | contig 43775 bp, 47 predicted proteins | sample Lak11m_FD_114540 | JGI IMG/M metagenome (GOLD analysis project Ga0172368, IMG submission 114540) | Freshwater microbial communities from Kabuno Bay, South-Kivu, Congo - kab_022012_11m | ecosystem: Environmental > Aquatic > Freshwater > Lake | place: Democratic Republic of the Congo: South-Kivu... | reverse complement strand
ATAAATTTTACAAACAAGTTATTAACATTATGTTGCTGTTTATCATATAGATATAAAATATTTTCCTATCCGTATTTTAGCTAAATTTGGCTGCATTTCAATTTACCAAAGTAGAATTAATTACGACCAGTCAAATTCAGGGGTATGATGCAACCGTAACGACAATACAGCAAGACAAATTTGGCAATAGATTAAAAATAACAGATTTAAGCAGCGGAACTCTTGAGGAGACCTATAATGCATTTGGTGAATTGGTATCAAGCAAGAATCAGAAACAAACTGATCTAACAAAGACCATTTTTACTTACGATAAATTGGGCCGGATTAAAACAAGGATTGAAGATGGGCAATTGACAAGTTGGACCTATGATAACAAACCTTTTGGGATTGGAAAGCCTGATAAACTATCGAATAACGACAACACAATTGAATTTTTCTATGATAATTTAGGACGAATCAGACAAAAGGATGAAACAATATCAGGTGAGATTAGTGTAACTGGTAACAATGTGGTGTTCTCTTATAAATACAATTATGACGCATTTAGCCGACCAAGGGAACAAACATTTCCATCAGGGATTGTCATCCGGAGTCATTATAATATCAATGGCTATTTATATAAAATCACAGAGGATGATCGGTGCATAACAAAACTGTGGGAAACATCCATGCTCAATGCAAAAGATCAATTGATACAAACTACGATGGGGAATTGTATTACAACTCATTATGAATACCAACCAGAAACAAGTAACCTAAGCGCAATACATTCTTTTTCAAGCGACAACGATCTTCAGGATCTGGAGTATCAATGGGATAATATTGGTAACTTATTAGGCCGGAAAAAATGGAATGATCCATCACATTCGTCGTTTTTGGATGAGACTTTTCAATATGATAATCTAAATCGCTTAACTTCCGTGAGTTTGAATAATCAAATCACCAGTAATTTTAATTATGATGACCTTGGAAATTTAACTGAAAAATCCCCGTTGACAAATATGAGTTATGGAGCCCAAAATTCGGGGCCATACGCGATCACTGAGGCAAATTTCACAGATAACGAAATATCTGACATTACACAGGATATAACATATACGATCTTTGATAAGATAAGTACAATTTCTGAAGGAACTTCATCTTTGGCTGTGACATACGGCATTGATCATGAACGGATAAAACAAATCATACAGACGAACGGTGAGGCTAACAGTACAAAGGTGTATCTTGGAGGATCTTGTGAAAAAATTACAGATGATCAGGGTTCAAGGTTTATTAATTTTATCAGAGGGCCTAAAGGCCTTTTTGCAATAATCGTGAAAAACACTACCGGACATACTGATATCTATTATATTCTGAAAGATCACCTGGGTTCGATTAATTGTATTACAGATAAGTCAGGCTATCTTCTTGAGGAACTTAGCTTTGACCCTTGGGGAAGAAGAAGAAATTCTACGACCTGGACATATGACAACACCCCGACTAAATATATTTTCGACCGGGGATTTACCGGTCATGAACACCTCGACCTTTTTGGATTAATAAACATGAATGGCAGGGCGTTTGATCCTATTGTTGGCAGGTTTTTAAGTACCGATGCGTTTGTGCAGTCCCCTGATTTTACACAAAATTTTAACAGGTATTCGTATTGTGTTAATAACCCGTTGAAATATACGGATCCATCAGGTGACTTTTTTATTGGCACAATCGTGACAATTATTATTGATTTTTTTAGGACTGGAATAACAGAAGGTGGTTTTGAATTCTGGAATTGGGGCAAATCAAATTTTAATAAAGCGTGGGAAACATTTGACCCTACCGCATCATGGTCACGGTCAAATAAAGCTTTTAAAATCGATCTTGGGGCATTTCAAACTGATTCAAAAAAAACTTTTGCAGGGCAGGGATTTGAACTTTTATCACGTTTTACCTGGGAAGCCCCACAGTATACCCTTGGGAACATATATTCTCATGTTAGAAATATGTCTGGTAATGTAGATGATGTCTCATACTTTCGTGGAGCTACCGTCGTTAATTTTAATACTAATAATAATTCTAATGGAGGTATTACTAGTTGGGGATTGACTTTAGCCCCCTATATTAATACCCAGAACGTTGAAAGTGATGTTTCTGACAGAATGTTACGACATGAATATGGTCATATTATACAAAGTAGGTATACAGGTCCGATGTTTGTGCCTAAAATCGGTATTCCAAGTTTATTAAGTTCGTGGATAGATGGTGAGAATCACAACCATGATCACACCTGGTTTGAGGTTGAGGCGAATCAAATGGCTCTTTCATATTTTAATAATCATGATTATGGTTTAGGTTGGGACGACATTAATTATCCTCGAAATTATTCTGTTCTTGATTGGTGGGCATTATTGTTTAATCCCCTATTTTGGTGAGAAATGAAAATAATTAGCAATAGATTTTTACTTAAAATATTCACTCTGATTTTATTTATACTATTAGGTTGTGAAGTTCCTCCTGGAGCTGATGTTTCGTATTCGATCCGATTCGATAACAATTCTGATCAAAATCTGTATTTATTTGTAAACTATCTATATCCTGATACTTCTTTGCCATCACAAAAACCGTATTTAGATTATGTCGCGAGTATGCACAGTAGGAATATTTACAGTTCAGTTAAATGGGATAAGGTATTTGACCAGCTACCACAAGATACACTCTCCCTATTTCTCATTATTTCAGATAGCCTCGAAATATATGGTTGGGAAACAATAGCTACAAAACAAAAAATTGTGGCACGACTTGATTTAAGTTACAATGATCTTGATCAAAATTCGTTTATTGTCAAATATCCTTAATTAATTCACACAATCAATAAAACATTTGATTTTTACATTGAGAAATTCAACCTAATTTTTATTATAATTCAATTGCTAACGACCTCAAATGATATATAACATGACAACACTTACTTTTATAAAGAACCAGAAAAAATACGTGTTCCTTATTGGAGAATGTATTTAACAGGAATCCGGATTGCATTCTTTATTTTGCTATTCCCATTTTGCTTCTCTTCATTTCACTCAATTCTAATGCACAGAAAGATCCGGTTAAGACAGTTCATTTCTCTTACGATGTCAACGGTAATCGTGAACACAGATGGATCACTATTGAAAAAATGGCCAATGACAACAGTGCCGATTCATTGAACCATGATTCACCGTTTAAGAATAATATCGTAAAAACAAATAACCTAAACACGCTAATTTCGCTCTACCCCAATCCCACCCGGGGGTTGCTGGATCTGAAGGTTACTGGTTTGAAGGCTGGTGAATCTGTAGAATACGTTTTTGTCTCATTAACCGGCCAGGAACTATTGCGAAAGAAAACAGGATTGTCAGTTACTCAGATTGATATCAATAATTTTGCTCCCGGAACCTATATTGTAAACGTTAAAACAGGTGAACGGACAGAGTCCTGGAAAATTATCAGGCACTAAAAAAGCAGGTATTCTTACATATGTCGGCCATCAAACCTTCCAGGTTTTCAAAACCTGGAAGGTTTAACTTTTACCGCAACCCCTTTACCCTCGGCTTCCCCGCAACAAAATCCTTCAGGTAAAACGGTTCGAAGTATGCAAGGTTTTCAAACCGGCTTTGTCGGAATTTCTCCAGGGCACATGGCAACATGAATCGTGCAGATGCCCTGAATCCATCCATGAAAAGAGCATTCGGATGATTCCCCGGGATGGGTTTGCATTTCTCCGCTCCATCACCTCCGAAAACCACCAGATGATCCGCCAGGAATTCCTGAAACGAATATTCATCAACGATCTCCGCCCTAACCTCCCGGATCTCCCTGCCATCCATATCATATACTGCACAATAAACCTCCATGCGCCGCGCATCGATCATCGGGCAGACGAGGATTTTAGATTTTGGATTTTGGATTTTGGATTTTAGATTTTGGATTTTAGATTTTGGATTTTTCTGTACATCCATCAGACCCTCTTCCTTAATTCGTAATTCGTAATTCGTAATTCGTAATTTGTTATTAATTCCCTCCGCCATCGCCTGCAAGGTCGGCACCGCGATCAATGGCCTGTCGAGCGCGTAGCACAATCCTTTTGCTGTGGCCACGCCGATACGGAGGCCGGTATACGATCCGGGGCCCATGCTTACCGCCACGGCATCCAGGTCGACAAAAGTAATCCCCGAAGATTTAATGATTTCACCTATGAAGGTGGTAAGCATTGCCGAATGCACATTCCGCACTGATGATTCTTTGATCCCGAGAAGTGTATCCTCCCGGAACAGCGCCACGGAACAGACTTCCGTGGCAGTTTCAATACAAAGGATCAGTGCCATGCACTATTTCTCCTTCTCCGCGGTGAACAGGTCTTTTTTATTGACTTTCTTCACCTTGTCCCCGTCTTTGAGTAGTTTCGATACAGCACTATATGGAGCTGTGATGATCTCATCGCCGGTTTTCAGCCCGCTGGTGATCTGGATGTAGGTATTGTCCTGGATGCCTGTTTTAACGTCGACTTTTTTGGCGGTACCATCACTCAGGATGAAAACACACTCCTGGATCTTTTCATTCTTTTTTGCAGTAGTAACGACCTCTACGTCACGATCGCCTTCGTCTTTTTTTGCTTTTTTCTTTTCATTCAGTTTGTCCAGGCTATCTTTGGCGATCCTGGTGGTTACCGCCTGGATCGGTACGGTCAGGGTGTTTTCGGCGGTTTCCGTCTGAATTTCCACTGTACACGACATCCCGGGGCGGAAAGGAGAATAGTTTATCTCTTGCCCTTCCAGAAGATCTTTGTAAAAATCCTTCAGGATGTGGATCTTTACGTTGAAATTGGTGACCTGGTCTACACTCACCCCGGTGGTGTTGGCAGACGTGGCGATTTCGGTCACGATCCCTTTGAATTTCCGGTTCAGGTAGGCATCCACTTCAATCAAAGCGGTATCTCCCATGCTGACGCGGACAATGTCATTTTCGTTGACCTGGACCTGGGCCTCCATCTCGTTCAGGTTCGCGATGCGCATGATCTCAGTCCCGCTGGAGAACTGCGATGCCCCGGTGACTCTTTCGCCCTGCAACACGCTCAGCTTTGAAACGGTTCCGTCGTTGGGAGCAAATATCGCTGTGCGGGTAAGATCCTCCCTGGATCTTTTCAACGCGGCTTCTGAATTTTTAACCATGAATTCAGAGGCCTTGATATCCTCTTCACCGGCGGTTACCTGGGCCTGTGCAACCTGGAAACCTGATTTTGCCTGGTCATATTCAGCCTTCGAGATCACATTTTGCTGGAATAATTTTTCCTGGCGGTCCCAGGTGAGTTTTGCATTTTCAAATTGTGCCTTAAGCTGTGCCAGCCGTGCCTTTGAATTTGCCAGGTTGGCTTTCTGGGTATTTACCGAAGCCTCGCTCTGATCGAACTGCGAAATATAGATCTCCGGATCGATTTTCGCGAGAAGGTCGCTTTTTTTAACCTGGTATCCCTCTTTTACATACAACTCAACAACTTCACCGGAAATATACGGACTGATCTTGATATCCTTTTCCGGCTGGATCTTGCCATTCGATGATACGGTTTGGATGATTGTCCGCTTCGCTACCTTTTCGGTGGCAACTTTAATACCTTCGCTTCCTTTGCCTTTGAAAACGGCGGCAATTACAATAATGGCCACTACCGCAACGATCGCGATAATGATCCATATTTTCTTTTTTGAGATCTTCCTGGTCATGGAAAAGTGTGTTATTGGTTATTCACGGTCAATCCTGATGGGGTTCCCCATGTAGAAGTCGAGAATGGTGGTTTTGAAAATAAAATCATATTTGGCCTGAAGCAGTTCAGACTCAGACCTGGTCAGGTCTTTTTTACTGTTGTTATAATCGAAAGAGGTCATTACCCCCACATCGAATTTCTGCTGGGCATAGTTGAACGCTTCTGTCTGGGCATTCACTTTTTCCTGTGATGCGGTATATTTCTGCAGTGCGGAAACGGCATCGGCATAGGCCTGTTCAATGATCTTTCTCAGGTCGCGTGTCTGGATCCCAAGGTCAAGGTCGGCCTGTGATTTTTGAATTTTTGCCTGGCTGATGGCAGTACGGCCGGCCCACCCGTTGAAGATAGGGATATTCAGGTAAAATCCTACCGATTGATTGTTGTTGTCCCTCAGTTGGTCGGTGAAGGACTTGGTGCGGTATGAATAATCGATTTGCCCGATCATAACCGCATCGTTGGAGTTTTTTGTATAGCCGATCGAATCGAAGGTGACCGTGGCCGGTTTAGTCGGGTCAATTTGCTGTGCAACTCCCGAGTATCCTGTTCCCCAGGAACCGCTCAGCGACAGGGTGGGTTGAACATAACCGCGGGCGATCGCTAACCGTTTCCGCGCGCTTTCCACCCGCAGTTCGGCGCTTTTAATCTCGGGGCGTGTTTTCAGGGCATGTTCGAATATGATATCCGCGGTGATTTTCTCTTTCGGGGCCTGAACGGGCTTGAGCATGGGTTTCTCTACCCTGAAGTCGCGTGTTACCGGCAGGTCGATCAATTGTTGCAGCGAAAGGTTTGAAATATACAACCGGTTTTCAGCATCCACCACATTCAGTTGTTCGGTTGCTTTCTGTGCCTCGATATTCAGCAAATCCCCCCTGGCGGAAGAACCTGCCTCAACCAGTTTCGCGATGCGTTCCGATTGTGCTGTTGTGATCCTGAGCTGCTCTTTTGCCACATCCAGCAATTCAAGGTTAAATAAAATGTCGAGATAAAAACCGGCGACAGAAAGGGAAATGCTGTTTTTCATCACATCCAGGTCGTACTTGCTTGCCAGGAGGTTTATTCTGTTTTCTTTATACGTGTTTAACTTCTGAAGCCCTGAAAACAATGTAACACTGCTCGAAATGTAAAAATTGTTGGAACGTACCGTGTTTGTGGCAAAGGTGTTGGTATACTGGTCGATCGTCTGGCCAAAGTTCCAGACATTGGTACCGTTTGCATTGAGATCCGGCAACATCGTCAGGCCACTCTGTAGCAATTCATCTTTGTATGATTCAACAGTGAATAATTGTTTATTGACATCGAGATTGTTTTCCAGCGCATAGTTGATACAATCTTCCAGGGTCCATATTTTTTGACCGGAACCTATATTGGAAATTCCCCAAAAAGAAAAAATCAGGAAGGCCGTAAGGCAGAATCTGAATCGATACGAATGCATTTCCATGTATTTTAAAAGTGTTCAAAAGTAATGAATTAAACGTTCACCGGTGCATTAAGACGAAGAAATTACGCTTTGGTTACAAACGCTGATTTTACCGGTTCAATATAATTTTCTATTTTTGCATCGGTTAAAGCATATCAGGAATTTTCATGGCAGTATCCGGATCATACATAACATTACCGCGTTTTTTGGCTCTCAGCTTCATCTTTGGCATTCTGTTCAACAGCAGTGTGGTTGCCTCCGTACAGGATCATACCATGGTTGTTCCGGCTACTGACACCATATCAGAACACTCAGGGAAATCCGAAGGCCATGCCGGCGATAAATTCAATGCCGGTGAAATGATCATGGAACATGTGGTTGACAATCATGAATGGCATGTGGCCGAAATCGGCCATGTACACCTGACCATCCCTCTCCCGGTAATCCTGCTTTATGACGGTAAATTGCACCTGTTCAGTTCAAGCCGTTTCCATAATGACAAACACAGTTTCGAAGGATTTAAACTTGAACCGGAAGGGCCCCGCAAGGGAAAGATCGTACGTGTTGAAGAACACGGAATATCTCCGGCCGGTTTTCCGCCGGTCTACGATTTTTCGATCACCAAAACCGTCCTGGCTATTTTAATGAGTACCTTTTTGCTGATCTTCATTTTTGTTTCTGTTGCCCGGTCGTACAAACGCAACCGCGATAAGGCGCCAAGCGGATTGCAATCATTGCTTGAACCGTTGATAATCTTCATCCGCGACGACATCGCGAAAAGTTCCATCGGGGAGAAAAAATATGAGAAATTCATGCCGTTTTTACTGACGGTGTTCTTTTTCATTTTTTTCAACAACCTGTTCGGGTTGATCCCGTTTTTCCCGGGTGGCGCCAATGTTACAGGAAATATAGCCGTTACGCTGGTCATGGCTGTTTTCACCTTCGTCATCACGACCATCAACGGGAACAAACACTATTGGGTGGATATCATCAATACCCCGGGAGTTCCCTGGTGGCTGAAGTTTCCGGTGCCCCTGATGCCGATCGTGGAGATCATCGGGATCATCACAAAGCCTTTTGTATTGATGATCCGTCTCTTCGCCAACATCACCGCCGGACACATCATCGTGCTTGGATTTGCCAGCCTGATCTTCATATTTGGCGCGATCAGCGCGGCGCTGGGATTGGGCGTTTCAGTGGTTTCCGTTGCCTTTATGATATTTATGAATTTACTCGAACTGCTGGTTGCATTTATCCAGGCCTATGTGTTTACCTTGTTGTCGGCGCTTTACTTTGGACTGGCAACGATTGAACCAGAACACCATTGAGATTTACGAATAGACGATTTACGAATTACGAATTGGGAAGAATAATAACAAAGTGAAATAATTAACCGGGATAATGGCCAGCTATGAAATTAATCGTAAATCGTACAATCTTAAATCTGAAATTCAATCGTAACTCGTAACTCGTCAAATCGTAAATTGTATTTTTTTTTTATAACCCTTAATACCTGTTTATTATGCATTTATTATCAATTTTACTGCAATTAGCCGGCGATTTCGCCGCGATTGCAAAGATGGGAGCAGGGCTGGGAGCGGGGATCGCGGTGATCGGCGCCGGCATCGGTATCGGAAATATCGGTAAAAGCGCGCTCGAATCCATCGCACGTCAGCCTGAAGCGATCGGTGACATACGTTCGAATATGATCATCGCCGCGGCTCTTGTTGAAGGAGTGGCATTTTTTGCAATTGTTGTTTGCCTGCTGATACTTTTTATATAGCAGCGGCAACAGGTTCTTTACGGGTTAACGGTTGGTTGATCCGTAAAGAACTTTTTTATTCACAAAAATTAAAAGCAATCCGATATGGAATTAATCACTCCGGGACTGGGACTGATTTTCTGGATGACACTGGCTTTTTTATTTCTGGTGTTTTTCCTTGGAAAATTTGCCTGGAAGCCAATCCTTCAGATGTTAAAGGAACGGGAGACCTCCATTCATAAAGCGCTGAATGAAGCAAATCAGGCAAGAGAAGAGATGAAGCTGCTGCAATTCAGCAACGAACAACTGCTGCAGGAGGCTAAAAATGAACGTGACGCCCTGTTGAATGAGGCGCGTAAAGTCAGGGACAAGTTACTGGAAGAGGCACGTATAAAAGCCGGCGAAGAGGCTTCGCGAATCGTTGAAACGGCCAAAGCAAGCATTAACAATGAAAAAATGGCTGCCATGACCGAATTAAAAAATCAGATAGCCGAAAGCTCGCTTACCCTTGCCAGGTTTATTTTAAAACGTGAACTTTCCGATCCCGAAAAGCAGGAAGAATATGTTCAGGAACTGATAAAGGAAATTAAATTCAACTGACCCGGATGAATGTTTCTTTGGTAGCGGAACGTTATGCAAAAGCACTGTTTGAGCTTGCCCTTGAAAAGGGTGTGGCCGGGGAGGTGTATCAGGATAGCTTATCGATCACCAATGTCTGTGAAAACAGCAGAGAATTGCGTTTATTGTTAAAAAGCCCCATCCTCAACTCGGGGAAAAAACTGACCATCCTTCAGGAAATTTTCGGTAAGAATATTAACAGCCTTACGATGACCTACCTGCTGATCATGGTCAGGAAAAACAGGGAATCCTTCATTCCCGCGATCGCCATTCAGCTTGTTGAACTTTACCAGGCATACCGGAACATCCTGACGGTCCATTTCAAATCGCCGGTACTACCCGATGAAGTAACCAGGAAACAGGTGCTGGACCTGATGGAAAAATACACCGGGGCAGATATCGACCTGAAAGCTGAAATTGATGAATCTCTGATCGGGGGGTTCATCCTGAAATGGAAGGACAAGCAGTACGACGCCAGTATCCGAAGGGAAATTGACGATATGCGTAATGCAATAGCGAAGATTAATTTATATAAAAAAGGATTTTAAGAAAATTTTAAATTATGGCTGATATCAAACCCGCAGAAGTTACTGCGATTTTACGCAGGGAACTGGCCGGTTACCAGAATGAAAAAGAGCTTGAAGAGGTGGGCGTTGTGCTGACGGTCGGCGATGGAATTGCCCGCATCTACGGCATGAACAATGTCGAAAGCGGGGAGCTGATTGAATTTGAGAAAACCGGGCTGAAAGGCATTGTGCTGAACCTTGAAGCCGACAATGTTGGGGCAGTATTGTTAGGCGATTACTTTGAGGTAAAGGAGGGCGATGTTGTAAAACGTACCCGCCGCATCGCTTCCATCGAGGTTGGCGAAGGATTGCTCGGCAGGGTGATCAATACCCTCGGAGACCCCATCGACGGCAAGGGAAAGATCGAAGGGGTGCGCTATGAAATGCCTCTGGAGCGGAAAGCCCCCGGGGTTATTTACCGCCAGCCGGTGAATCAACCGCTTCAAACCGGAATAAAACCTATTGATGCCATGATCCCGATCGGCCGTGGGCAACGGGAGTTGATCATCGGCGACCGGCAGACCGGCAAGACAGCCATTGCCATTGATACCATCATCAACCAGAAAGAATTTCACGCCAAGGGAGAGACCGTATTTTGCATTTACGTCGCGGTTGGTCAAAAGGGTTCGACAGTAGCTAACATTGTAAAGACGCTGGAAGAAAAGGGAGCCATGGATTACACCGTGGTCGTTTCTTCGACTGCCTCCGATCCGGCGGCCATGCAATATTATGCCCCGTTTGCCGGTGCTGCCATCGGTGAATTTTTCCGGGATACCGGCCGGCCGGCCCTGGTGATCTATGACGACTTGTCAAAACAGGCTGTTGCCTACCGCGAAGTTTCCCTGTTGCTCCGCCGTCCTCCCGGACGTGAAGCCTATCCGGGAGATGTGTTTTACCTTCATTCCAGGCTGCTCGAACGCGCCGCGAGGGTAATTTCTTCCGACGATATTGCACGCCAGATGAACGACCTGCCCTCCACGATCAAAGACATGGTAAAAGGAGGAGGATCCCTTACAGCCTTGCCAATCATCGAAACACAGGCCGGCGACGTATCTGCATACATTCCCACCAATGTGATCTCCATTACCGACGGACAGATATTCCTGGAAACCGCCCTGTTCAACTCAGGCATCCGCCCTGCCATCAATGTGGGGATATCGGTATCGCGGGTAGGAGGGAATGCCCAGATCAAGTCGATGAAAAAGGTTGCAGGTACTCTTAAACTTGACCAGGCTGAATACCGGGAACTTGAAGCCTTCTCGAAATTCGGTTCCGATCTTGATGCAGCCACCAAGGCCGTTCTCGATAAAGGAGCGCGCAATGTTGAAATCCTGAAGCAACCCCAGTACTCCCCGTTGCCGGTTGAAAAACAAGTCGCCATCATTTTTTGCGGTACACGTGGTTTACTCCGCAACATCCCGGTCAGGAGTGTCAATAATTTTGAAATTGAATACCTGCATTTTATGGAGATCAGCCATCAGCCGGTATTATCAAATCTCAAAGCCGGCAAACTTCTGGATGAGGATCTGAAGATCATGGAACAAGTTGCAATGGAACTTTCCAAAAAATACGAGGAAAAGAAATAAGAGACTTAAATGGCCGGACTGAAGGAAGTACGAATTCGGATCGCTTCGGTAAAATCAACCCAGCAGATCACCAATGCCATGAAAATGGTGGCGGCCTCCAAATTGCGCAAAGCACAAACGGCCATCATCAGATTAAGGCCCTATGCTGCCAAACTGCGGGAGATATTGCAGAACCTCAGCGCGAGCATCGACAGTACCGACGAAAACGTATTTTCCCAGGAACGCAAACCCGAAAAGATCCTGCTGATCGTGATCACCTCCAACAGGGGACTGTGCGGCGCCTTCAACTCAAACATCATCAGGATGGCCGTGCATCTTACGGAGACCACCTACCACAGTCAGTTTATCAACAACCAGGTGAGCCTGATCACCATCGGGCGAAAAGGTACTGAATTTTTCCGTAAAAGGAATTTTAATGTATTAGAATCGCACGATGAACTTTTTGACCAGCTTACCTTCGCCAATGCATCCCTGGTTGCTGAAAAACTGATGAAAAGGTTTGCCGGTAAAGACTTTGACCGGATTGACCTGGTTTATAACCAGTTTAAAAATGCCGCCGTCCAACGATTGATCGTAGAGCAATACCTGCCCATTACTCCGCCAGAGGTTTCGACCTCCGGAGTGAAAGCAAAAACTGAAACTGATTACATTTTTGAGCCCGACAAGGAGACCATTGTCAGCGAGTTGATCCCGAAAACATTACGCATCCAGTTATTCAAATCTGTACTTGATTCGTTTGCTTCCGAACAGGGTGCCAGGATGACTGCCATGCAAAAAGCCACTGAAAATGCCAAGGACCTCCTGCGCGACCTGAACATCTCCTACAACAAGGCACGTCAGAATGCCATCACCAATGCCATCCTCGAAATTGTATCCGGAGCGGAGGCGCTCAAAGGGTAATATTCATGTGAAAAACAAATCAAAAAGCCTGTTTTCCCCACCAGTTTTATTGGTGACCCTGGTCATTCTTTTGGCCGGTTGCATAAAAAAAGAGGACAGTTACATCGTCTTTTATCCAACGGAGGAAACGGTAAAAGATGCCGATGGCAATATTTATCATACGGTATACATAAAAGGTCAGACCTGGATGGTTGAGAACCTTAAAACGACCAGGTACCACAATGGAGATCCAATTGTCCATGTATTTGATTCAGCAATATGGCGCAATCTTAAAGAAGGTGCTTACTGCAATTATGGCAATGATTCGACCAGGGTAAAAACATATGGCCGTCTTTACAACTGGTATGCGGTAAATCAGGGCAATTTATGTCCTTTTCCTTTTCATGTTCCTTACGATCACGACTGGCAATCCCTGATTGACACAGTGGGCGGCATGGCAGTTGCCGGCGGCATTCTAAAGGAAACCGGCAACATCCATTGGCAAAACAATACAGGAGCCACCGATCAATTTGGATTTACAGCCCTTCCGGGTGGTTTCCGCGGTGCCGATGGAGCATTCAGGGACATTAACCTCCAGGGTTATTGGTGGAGTTACACGAATGATCTGGAACCTGCCCGTTCACGATCCATGAATTCCGGCAACACCATGGTAGTCCGTTCCGAGCAAAACAGGGAGTCAGGGTTTTCTGTACGCTGCATCAGGGATTATTGACCATGATGAATGGCAACGTGCAGGGCGGAGACCTTTGTTTTTTTAGCTTACGTCAGAAATCCAAACAACCACAATGGGATTTTATTCCCCGAGCCATATTTCAGGTCATCGGCCACGATGTATCCTTTTGGATGGTTGAGCAATTGGCTTTTTTCTCCGGTAAAATTTCATCACGCAGATTACCATAATTACTGTTTCCATTTCCTGCATTTCCTGCATTTCCTGCATTGTTTGCATTGTCTGCATTGTCTGCATTCATGAAAATTTGTAACTTTGTTTCAATCAAACATCAAAACTATGATCACCAAAAAAGTAGAAACAGCTATTAATGAGCAAATCAAACGCGAGGATCACTCTTCCCGCATATACCTCTCGATGGCCTCATGGGCAGAGCGGAACGGCTTTCCCGGTGCAGCCAACTGGTTGTACGTACAAACCGAAGAGGAACGCGTTCATATGCTCAAACTGGTGCATTACCTCAACGACCGTGGTGCGATCGCAATAATTCCGGCGCTGGAAGCCCCCGAGGCAACGTTCAAATCCTTACCGGATGTGTTTCAAAAGGTGTTGAAACATGAAGAATACATATCGGCTTCGATCAATGAACTCTATGCCATCTGTACAAAGGAGAGGGACTTTGCTTCGGCAAACTACCTGCAATGGTACATTACCGAGCAGATTGAAGAAGAGAGTACTGTTCGCAGTATCCTTGACCAGATCAAACTTGCAGGAAGCGATAAAGGCGGCCAATTCATGATGGATAAGGAATTTGCCGCGATGGCGTCGGCAAAACGGGCAGCCATGGCCATCAGCGGCGGTGCTAACGCAGTAACTTAACGAGTTTATTGTACCAGGTTCGACCGTACTTTCTGATCAATGCCCCTTCCAGGAACCGGTAAAGGGGTATTTTTTCATTGTGGCCTTTCACAAGCGCTTTCTGACAAATAGACCATTTATGATAGTTGAGCAAATCATTGACATGGGTAGACCTGATCCTGATCGGGTAAAGGTGGCATGAAACCGGCTTGGCAAAAGGAATTTTTTTCTCCTGGAAAGCTTTTTCGATGGCGCATCTGGCAATTCCATTTTCAAAATAAACAAATGCACATTCCTTCCCGCGGACCAGTGGGGTGACGAACTTTCCTTCGGCATCATAATCGAAAACACCCAAAGTTTCCACCTCCTCAATTCCATCGGGCACCATATACGGCTTGATCTCTTCGATATAATCTTCGAGTAATGAGATTTCTTCCTCCTCTAAAGGCGCACCGGCATCGCCCTCCACGCAGCAGGCGCCTTTGCACTTTGGCAGATCGCAACAAAAGAAAACCTCTTTTATTTCGTCGGAGAGCAGGGTGTTTTCGAGTGAGATCATGTGGCAAAGTTAAGAATTATGAATGCAGGAATGCAGGAATGCAGGAATGCGGGAATGCAGGAATGCGGGAATTATGAGTGCAGGAATTATGGAGAAGTTGGCGGGGTGCCTGATTTCAGGACTGCAAAAAGTAACCAGCTTTTAACGACTATTTCCCAAAATTTCCGAACTTTGCCCCCTGCATTCCTGCATTCATTCTAAACTCTTTACCATGAAAGACAAACGAATAGATAACTATATTGAAGGTTCCGCAGAGTTCGCGAAGCCCATCCTCAGTCACCTGAGAGACCTTGTTCACCAGGCATGCCCCGGTGCAGAAGAAAAACTAAAATGGGGTTTTCCCCACTTTGATTATAAAGGTGTGTACACCAGCATGGCAGCGTTTAAGGAGCATTGTGCATTCAGTTTCTGGAAAGCAAAACTGATGGATGATCCACAAAACCTCCTCGGGGAGAAAGAGGAAAAAGCGATGGGCCATTTAGGGAAGATCCGTTCATTGAAGGATCTTCCGCCGGATGAAATTCTGTTGGAATACCTCCTCGAAGCCAAAAATCTGAACGACCAGGGGAGGAAGATCACCCCGAAGAAAGCGACGGAACAGGAGAAGAAAGAGCTTGTCATCCCTGACGATCTACAGTCAGCACTGAACAGGAATCTGGCGGCACAGGTGATTTTTTCCAAATTTCCCTATTCCCACCGAAAGGAATATATCCAGTGGGTCACAGAGGCCAAAACAGAGACGACCCGAGAAAAGCGGATTGTGCAGGCTGTGGAATGGATTGGAGAGGGGAAGGATAGAAACTGGAAATATAAATGAAATGAATGCAGGAATGCAAAGAATGCAGGAATGCAGGAATGCATGTCAGTCGCGGTTGGGAAGATCTGACCGGGAAGTAGTTTTGAGTATTGCGCAGAGGATCCGGATGACTTCATCACATATTTTCAGGCTGTTGCCGGCTTTTTCACTGGTAAGATAACCCGTTGCGCAGAGGAGATTCAGCCAAAATTCAGTTTCCCGGGATTCTTTGTATGCTATTGACAAACGGTGGGAAAAATCTTTCCGTGATTGTCCGGCAATCCCTTCAGCAATATTGGCTCCAACGGAAGTTCCCGAGCGGAGAATTTGCTTCGATAGCACGTATTCATGTTTTTCCCGGGTAAGATATTGGTAAAGAAATACGATTTCTTTTGCCAACTCAAAGCTTTTTATTCGGATAATATTCTCTTTCATGTTTTTCCGGCTTTATCACCCCAAACATAAAAGGTGAACATCCTGTTAATAACTTTTCATTCCTGCATTCCTGCATTCCTGCATTACTTCATTCCTACATTCCAGCATTCCTTTTACTTCAGTCCTGCAATCATCCTGCGCGACGGCCTGTAACGCCGCCAGAATTTATACCGGGTAACGGAGGTAAAGTAAAAAAGTTGCCGGATGCCGGGTATCCTCAGCAGGTAGTGGAAAATACGATAGGAAACGACCAACACAATGAAGGTAAGAACCCACCCGGTAAGCGTGACACCGGTTTGCACCCAGCCATTGTCTGCAGGAATGTTGATAAATCTTTCCACTCCCTGCCAGAACCAGATGATAATTCCCATGTTAATCAGGCACATGATGCCTATGATGTACAAATGTCCGGTTTCAATGGCCCGTTTAGGGCAGTTGTTCATGCACCGCATGCAACTTTCGCACCGGTACGTCCAGAACGGGCGTTTATCGACCGTAATAATGGCTTTGATCGGGCAATTGATGATGCAGATATCGCATTTGTCGCAGGCATCGGTTGCATAAAACGATTTGGCAAGCATGAACCTCCCAACAAAGAAATACCCGACGGCTACCGGGGTGATCAGCAGATCCTGGATGATATCGCGGAAAGCGGTATACACTTTCTTTCCATTCAGGATTTTTGTTGCGAATTTAATAGTGATCCCTTTGCAATGTCCGTACATTGATTCCACCACTTTTTCTTTCAATCCCGGATGGAAAGAGATCCAGTTGGAAGGAAGGTCGATGGAGCGAAGACCCACGATCCGGTATCCCTTTAGCAGAAGTATGATGGCAGAAAGCCAGAGCGCGATCCCGCTCAGTCCCGGAAGGAACCACTTTGAAAGTTTCATCCCGGCCCGGGTGTTCATCAGGAAAACTTGATTTCCTTTTGACCTGGGGAACCGGAAGATGAAATACATCATGGCCGGGGGATAGTTAAATCCATGGGTCGGGGAGACAAATCCCACCATGGATCCGGCCGGAGGTGGTTCGATGTTTTTCCGGTCGATCTTCGCGATATCGATCGTTCCGGCAGGGATGTTCATCTCCTGTGCAACACCGGCAAACCAGTTAACGACATTGCGGGCATTTCCGGTACCGGAAAAGTAGTAGAGGACAACTGTCCCTGAAAAATTAACATTATCCATTCGAGACTTGATTTTCAGCGGATAAAATTAAGGAAATAAAGTTAAATAGCTTTGTTCAAAGGCAGTGAATAAAACAGATAAAGGAAGATCTCCATGTTTAACGGCACGCCGCCTTTTCTTTCACCACAGGCATTCCGATGGTGCTGGTTTCCTCGGCATGTTTTTCAGTGTTCATTCTTTTTTGGTCCTTCCTGTATTTTGACAGGTTGATCAGCAAAACACTGCCAAGGATCACTATCAGGCCAATTATCTGGAAAAGGCTCATGTGTTCACCGGCAAAGATCACGCCCAGCAACACGGCAATTACCGGGTTTACATAAGCATAGGTACTCACCTGTGTGGCCGATCTGACTTTTAATAACCATACATAGGCACTGTATGCCGCCAGCGATCCGAAAATGATCAGATATAAAAGCGAAAGCCATGCCCCCGTTGTAACAGAGCGCCATTCAAATCCACTCCCTTCATTCAGGAACAAACTGCCCAGCATAAAGGCAATTCCAGCCGCGAGCATCTGCCACGCGGAACTTACAGTAGTGGATCCCGATGAGCGATATTTTGAATAGAGCGATCCGCCTGCCCAGCTGATGGTCCCGATTAAAAGAATAAACAAGCCAATGATCCCGGTTCTGTTTTCCGGTGACGAAATTGCCTCCACAACCTTTTCACTGAACATTAAAAGGACGCCGATAAAACCGAAAATCAATCCCAGGATGATCGTGCGATTGGTTAGGTTTTCCTTCCACTTAGGCACGTCTAATATGACAAACCAAAAAGGAGAGGATGAAACAAGCACTGCAACCAATGAGCTGGGAAGCCATTTCTCTGCCCAGATCACCGCACCGGTGCCCATCAGCAACATCAGCAAGCCACTGATGATGGCAGGTTTTGTTTGTCGCCAGGGACCCAATCGCTCTCCTTTAAAAATGCACCATCCCATCAACAATAACCCGGCAGCTAAAAAACGAAAGGCTCCCAGCAGCATGGGCGGAAAATCCTGCACAGCTACCTGAATAAAAAAATAGGTGGATCCCCAAACCAGATAAACCGTGGCAAAGGCAATGACCACCATTACCTGTGAGACCTCTTTATTTGTGGCGACTTTCATGGGATCATTTTTCAGGAATAATCAAATGTTGTTGTTCTTTGACGGTCTCCAGTACTATCGTTGTCTTCGTGGAGGCAATGTTCGGTATCTGCTGTAGAGAGCTGCGCATCAAATTCATCAGGGAAGCCGCATCGGTCGTCCTCACTTTTATCAGGAAACAATCTTCGCCGGCAATATGATGGACTTCCTGTACTTCTGGAATTTTTGACAACGCATCCGCCGTTTGGCTGCTGCAGGAAAACCCCTCCGCCGACCGGATAAAAATAAATGCAAGTAATTTTTGCTGTAAGGCATCGGGATCAATGCAGGTCATATACCTGGTGATCACTTTTTTCTGCTCAAGTTTTTTTACCCGCTCCAGTACCGCGGAAGGTGCCATTTCCAATTCCCGGGCCAGGTTGGCATTGGAAATGCGTGCATTATCCTGCATAAGCTGCAGGATATGAAGATCGATGCTGTCCAGATTAATGTCCATTTCTATTTATTTCTGCAAATATACGCATTTTTAGAATATAATTCGTAATATATTTCATTTTACGAACCATAATCTATTTATTGAATATTTTACAGAACATGTCCTGCATTGCCTGCATTGTTTGTATTGTTTGCATTATTTGCATTATTTGCATTGATTGCATTCCTTCATTCATTGACAAATATCAACCCCACCTTTGAGATATTACAACCCCCAACTTGTAATTGTCATAAAATCAAATAAATAATAATAATATATATATGTAAGTCCCTGTAATCGGTTAGGTTGTTACATATTAATTTTTAACTTTGCCGCACTTCTATTGTTAAAAGATTCACTATGAGTGCTGAAAGTCTTATACTCTTCTTTATCGTCGGGGCCTTTCTGGTTGGGTTTGCCATAGTATTCTCCATCTTTGTCGCACCGACATCGACCAATCCCCAGAAAGCAGAATCCTACGAATGCGGGATCCCTACCGAGGGGATTACCTGGCTCCAATTCAACGTGGGGTATTATTTATTCGCCATCATTTTTCTTGTGTTCGATGTTGAAAGTGTTTTCATTTTCCCCTGGGCCGTGGTAATGAAAGAACTGGGAATGACTGCTTTCATTGAGATCGTCATCTTCTTTTTCGTATTGGGTTTGGGCCTGTTATATGCCTGGAAGAAAGGAGCTTTGAAATGGGAATAAAAAACATGAAAGAATCGGATTTCCACGACAACGAGACCCTCGAACTGTTTAAGAAATCCGGAGGAAATATTTTAATGACGACCATCGATGCCGTGATTGACTGGGGCCGTTCGAATTCCATCTGGCCACTCACGTTTGCCACAAGTTGTTGCGGGATCGAAATGATGGCCACGGGCGCTGCACGACACGATTTTGCCCGCTTCGGGATCGAAGTTTACCGTGCCTCTCCCCGGCAGGCCGATGTGATCGTGGTAGCCGGAACCATCGTGAACAAAATGGCGCCGGTGCTCAAACGCCTGTATGACCAAATGTCGGACCCAAAATATGTTATAGCCATGGGTGCCTGCGCTGTTTCCGGCGGACCGTTCTTTTATAACTCCTATCATGTAGTCCGTGGGGTCGACCATGTGATTCCTGTCGATGTGTATGTACCCGGCTGTCCGCCCCGGCCCGAAGCCCTGCTTTACGGTGTGATGCAGCTCCAGCGCAAGATCAGGCTGGAATCCATGACCCAACCGAGACAAACCAAAGAATTAAAATAGATAACTTCCAAAAATGGATAACGAAGCATTAAAGGAGCGTATTCTGGGTCTTGTTCCCGACGCAGAATTCCAGGAAAACAAACAATTCCTTACTTTCATCATCCCACCGGCAAAAATGCATGACCTGGCCTTCAAATTAAAATTTGATACAGATCTTGCTTTCGATTACCTCTTCTGCCTTACGGGTATCGACATGGTTAAATTCCTAGAGGTGGTTTACCATCTTGAATCAACCGTTCACAAACATCAGCTGGAGCTTAAAGTCCGTACCGAAGATCGCGTCAACGGCGCTGTCGACACGGTATGTGACATCTGGAGGACTGCCGAGTTCCATGAACGGGAGGTTTTCGACCTTCTTGGTATCAGGTTCAATAACCATCCCGACCTGAGGCGGATCTTTCTTGAAGAAAATTGGGTCGGACACCCACTCCGCAAAGATTATGTTGATGAAGTAAACATCGTAGAATTTTAAGGTATGAAAGAAGTCATTCACCTGCCTGTCAAGAATATCGAGGAGGAAGAATACAATATTAATATGGGGCCGCAACATCCTTCCACCCACGGAGTGCTTAGGTTGGTTGTTTCACTCCAGGGAGAGATCGTTAAAAGCCTGAAGCCGCATTGCGGGTACATCCACCGGGGCATGGAAAAGATGTGCGAAAAGGATACCTATCCGCAGATCATCCATCTGACCGACCGGATGGATTACCTGTCGGCTCACATCAACAACCACGCCGTATGCATGCTGGTTGAAAAGGCGCTTGAAGTGGAGGTTCCCGAGCGCGTAACCTACATACGTACCATCATCGATGAACTCAACCGAATTGCTTCCCACCAGTTGTGGTGGTGCAGCTTTGGAATGGATATGGGCGGATTGACCTGTTTCTTCTACGGCCTGCGTGACCGGGAAAAAATTCTCGATATCTTCGAAGAATCATTCGGCTCAAGATTGCTTCATAGTTATTACACCCCTGGCGGCCTGATGATGGATATTCATCCGAATTTCCAGAAAAATGTCAAGGCTTTCATCAAGTATTTCAGGAAAAAGATCAAAGACTACGATGAATTGTTCACCGGCAATATCATCATGCAATTGCGTACCAAGGGCGTTGGAATTCTTACCAGAGAAGATGCCATCAGTTACGGGGTTACCGGTCCTTCGGGACGTGCCTCCGGCTTTGCCTGCGATGTTCGAAAACGTCACCCGTATGGTGTTTATGATAAAGTGGAGTTCAGGGAGATCCTCGGAACAACCGGCGACACTTTTGAACGATATATGATGAGGATGCAAGAAATGCACGAATCGATGAAGATCATCGAACAGCTCATCGACAACATACCGGCGGGCGATCATACCGCGAAAATGAAGGCAGTGCTTAAACTACCGGCCGGAGAGTATTTCCAACGGGTGGAAGCTGCCCGTGGCGAACTGGGTGTTTATGTCGTGAGCGATGGCAATAAAAACCCGTACCGGATGAAGTTCCGCTCACCGAACTTCTCCAACCTGAGCGTGCTTGATCACATCAGCCGGGGTTGCAAAATCGCCGACCTGGTAGCCATCGGAGGATCATTAGACTATGTTATTCCGGATATTGACAGATAATAAAATTTATCTATGAACTTTAGCATCTATGACTTTACGTCATTCACCCAATGGATCGATAAGCTCCTGTACGACAACCTGCCGCCATTCTGGGCCGTTGTCGTGGAAATGACCATTATCGGCCTGGTTGTCCTGCTTTTTTATGCCCTGGTCGGTCTGTTCTTAGTGTATGCCGAACGTAAAGTGTGTGCCTTCATGCAGAACCGTGTCGGTCCGAACAGGGTGGGTCCATATGGTTTTTTTCAAACCATCGCCGACCTGTTCAAGTTGCTGATGAAGGAGCTTATATACATCAAAAATGCAGATAAACTGCTGTTCAACATTGCACCCTTCATCGTGATCATTGCATCGTTCATGGCCATTGCAGCCATCCCGTTTGCAAAAGGGCTGCATGCCATCGATTTTGACATCGGGGTCCTGTATGTGATCGCCGTATCCTCGCTGGGTGTTGTCGGCATCCTATTAGCCGGCTGGTCGAGCAACAACAAATATTCACTCATCGGCGCCATGCGGTCGGGGGCCCAGATCGTGAGTTATGAACTTTCTGTGGGGTTGTCGCTGGTTACCATCATCATCCTGGCCGGAACCATGCAGTTTTCTGCCATCGTTGAAGGCCAGGCAAATGGCTGGTTTCTTTTCAAAGGACACATCCCGGCTCTCATCGCCTTCATCGTGTTCCTTATTGCCAGTACCGCTGAAACCAACCGTGGCCCTTTTGACCTGGCCGAGGCCGAATCAGAGCTGACAGCAGGATTCCATACCGAATATTCGGGAATTAAATTTGCGTTTTTCTTCCTGGCCGAATATATGAACATGTTCATCGTGGCCTCCATCGCTGCTACCGTTTTCCTTGGCGGCTGGATGCCGTTCCACGTGAGCGGATGGGAAGGATTCAATCATGTTATGGACTTCATACCACCCTTCGTGTGGTACGTTGGTAAAACCTTTTTTGTCATCTGGATGATGATGTGGTTCAAATGGACCTTCCCCAGGTTAAGGATCGACCAATTGTTGACCCTGGAATGGAAATACCTGTTGCCCATCAACCTGGTCAATATTCTTATCATGGCATTTATTGTATTAATGGGGTGGCATTTTTAAAACTATGAACAGCTTCTTCGAATATTTTGCAGATATTTTCCGGGCGATTAAATCGCTGCTTACGGGGATGAAAGTAACCGGAAGATACTTCTTCAGTCCCTGGGAGATCGTAACCCAGCAGTACCCGGAAAACCGGAAGACGCTGAAAATGTACGACCGGTTCAAGGGTGAGGTGATCATGCCGCACAACGAGCATAATGAACATCGCTGCACCGGATGCGGTATTTGCGAAACAGCTTGCCCGAACGGTTCCATTGAAATCATACAGGCAAAAATTGATATGCCTGATGGCAAAAAAAAGCGCATCATCGACAAACACATTTACCACCTCGGGATGTGTACTTTTTGCGGACTATGCATAAAAGCTTGTCCTTCCGACGCAATAACCTGGGGACAGAAGTTCGAACACGCGGTATTTGACCGGTCGAAACTGAACAAGACCCTGAATCAACCCGGATCATCCATCATAAAAGATATTGTAGAATGACACCAAATCAATTGATGTTTGCGATCTTCTCTGCAGTTATAATTCTTTTTTCCATTATGACTGTTACCAGCCGGCGTATCCTTAGGGCGGCCACCTACCTGTTGTTCGTCCTGGTGGCTACCGGCGGCATGTACTTCCTATTGAGGCTTAACTATCTGGCAGCCATACAGCTTACCTTGTACGCCGGGGGCATCGTGGTCCTGATCATCTTTTCCATTCTGCTTACCAGCCATATCGCGGAGAAACTTGAAAAACCGGATCTTAGAAAAATAATCCCGGCATTTCTTGCCACGGCCGTCGGAGCCGTGATGACCATCGCGACCATCCTGCAGCACAATTTTCCGACGGAGGTCATCACAAGTACTGAGCGTACCAACATCCGGGAGATCGCTAAAAGCCTTATCAGTACTGAAAAGTTCGGTTATGCCTTGCCGTTTGAAGTGATCAGCATCCTGTTGTTAGCCGCGATGGTAGGGGCAATTGTACTGGCAAAGAAACGTAAAGATTAATTCATATAATACCCAGAAGATATGTTTGAAGGCGTTCCATTAAACTGGTTTTTGATCACCGGCACCATCATGTTCTTTGTCGGTCTTTATGGATTTCTGGTCAGGAAAAACCTTATCACGATCCTCATGTCGACCGAGTTGATCCTGAATTCGGTCAATATCAACTTTGTTGCCTTTAACAAAATCCTTTACCCGGACCACCTGGAAGGGATGTTTTTCAGTATTTTTATCATAGCAGTAGCAGCAGCGGAGGCTTCAGTGGCCATTGCCATCATCATCAACATTTACCGCCGCCTGGTGAATATTGATGTTGAAAAGATGGATGAAATGAAATATTAACCTCCCTCTCCCCAATCCCTCCCCCCGCGGGGGAGGGGCAGGGGGTGGGGTAATAAAACACCTATGATCGATTTCAGTTACACCGTTTGGATCCTGCTGATACCCTTGCTCATGTTCGTGGTGGTCGGCTTGTTTGGGAACCGGTTCAAGCCGCTGGTATCCGGGGTCGCCGGAACCGCCGGATTGTTTGTGATGTGGCTCTTGTCGCTGATCACTGCCTACAAGTACTTCTTTGTGCTTGAAAAGGCAGCCGATGGCACATTTCAGAAATTCCTGGCCTTCAATACTCGCTGGCTCAACCTGACCGATACCCTGCACATCGACATGGGGGTGCTTCTTGATCCCATCTCCATCATGATGCTGATCGTGATCACCACCGTTTCGTTCATGGTGCATGTCTACTCCATCGGTTACATGAAGGACGAGAAGGGATTTATGCGTTTTTTTGCATTGCTTTCCCTGTTCAGTTTTTCAATGCTGGGGCTGGTGGTGGCCACGAATATTTTCCAGATGTATATTTTCTGGGAGCTCGTTGGCGTCTCCTCATACCTGCTCATCGGTTTTTATTACACAAAAGATTCGGCAGTCTCAGCCTCCAAAAAAGCATTTATCGTTACCCGTTTTGCCGACCTGGGATTCCTCATCGGCATCCTGATGCTGTCATTTTCAACCGGGACCTTTGACTTTCTGACCCTCACCGGGGCGAACAGTCCTGCCTTCTCTTCAGGTACCGGGATCATGTTCCTTGGATTGTCGACCATGACCTGGTCCATGATCTTTATCTTCATGGGCGGTGCAGGAAAATCGGCCATGTTCCCGTTACATATCTGGCTTCCGGATGCAATGGAAGGGCCAACCCCTGTTTCGGCGCTGATCCATGCCGCCACCATGGTCGTAGCCGGAGTATACCTGGTAGCACGGTTGTTCCCCATCTACATATTTGCCGCCCCTGTTGCCCTTGATGTCGTGATGTACGTGGGGGCGTTCAGCTCTATTTTTGCTGCCGTAATTGCCTGTACCCAGTTCGATATCAAACGCGTTCTTGCGTATTCCACCATGTCGCAGATCGGGATGATGATGTTCGCCCTTGGCGTTTCAGGATACGGAGGACATGAAGGACTAGGCTATATGGCCTCCATGTTCCATCTCTTTACCCACGCATTTTTTAAATCGTTGTTGTTTCTCGGTGCGGGTGCCATTATCCATGCAGTCCACAGCAATGTGATGAATGAAATGGGGGGACTGCGTAAGCACCTTCCAATTACCCACGTGACCTTTCTAATTGCCTGCATTGCCATAGCCGGCATCCCGCCGTTGTCGGGATTTTTCAGTAAAGACGAGATCCTGGCTGCCGGTCATGAAAAAAGCCTGATGTTATACTGGGTCGAGATGATCGTTTCGGGACTGACAGCCTTTTATATGTTCCGACTCTATTTCTCAATCTTCTGGGGTAAAGAAACCCATTATCATCATACCCCGCATGAAGCCTCAAAAACGATGACCATTCCCCTGATGCTACTTGCCACGGGCGCCCTGCTCGCCGGATTGATCCCTTTCTCCATGTTTGTTTCGTCCGACCGTTTGCCTTTCCAGACCCATCTTGATATGGGGATTGCCATACCGGCGGTACTGGTCGGACTGATCGGTATTTTTACCGCCATGGTTTTCTACAGGAAAGAGACCATCCTGCCCGAAAAAATTTACAATGCACTGGGAGGATTCTCCAGCGCGGCATTTCACAAGTTCTATATTGATGAATTATATCTTTTCATCACCAAGAAGATCATTTTTAACTATATATCCCGCCCTATCGCGTGGTTCGACCGGCATATCGTGGATGGAACCATGAACGGGATGGCTTATGTGACCAATGAGGCATCCGAACGCATCAAAAGGTTTCAGTCGGGACAATTACAACAGTATGCCCTGGTTTTTGTATCCGGTGTCGTGCTGTTCACGCTGTTATTCACCTATTTTATGACCAACTAATACGAAAGAGTCATGAGTATTCTGACACTATTTATCATTATACCGGTTCTCACCGTAATTGGTATTTTACTGACCAAAACGCACATGCAGGTGAAATGGGTTTCGGTAGTAGGGATGAGCCTGCAATTGTTAAGCGCCATCGCACTGATCCTTCTGTACCTGGCTGAGCGGAGGGCCGGAAACCTGGCCGAAGTGCTCTTTGTACAGGACAACGTATGGTATGAGACCCTCAACATTCATTTCTATCTTGGCGTGGATGGCGTTTCGGTGGCCATGATCGGACTGACGGCCCTGGTGGTTTTTGCCGGGATATTTGCCAGTTGGGATATCGTTGACCTTCCGCGAGAATTTTTCACCTCACTGATCTTGCTGGCCTCGGGAGTTTTCGGTTTTTTCATCTCCCTTGACCTTTTCACTATGTTCCTGTTCTACGAACTGGCTGTAATCCCGATGTACCTGTTGATCGGTATCTGGGGCAGCGGACCACGCCACTATTCAGCCATGAAACTGACGCTGATGCTTATGGGCGGTTCGGCACTCATCCTCTTAGGGATCATCGGGATCTATTTCAACTCTGCACCCGGCGGTGGACAACTGACCTTCGACCTGATCAAAATATCCAAACAAGCTATCCCCATTGATGTACAACTCTTTCTTTTTCCCTTCCTGTTCGTGGGTTTTGGTGTACTTGGCGCCTTGTTCCCTTTCCATACCTGGTCGCCGGATGGTCATGCTTCTGCGCCAACAGCCGTTTCGATGCTCCATGCCGGGGTATTGATGAAACTTGGTGGATATGGTTGTTACCGTGTTGCCGTTTTTCTTCTTCCTGAAGCAGCGCACGAGCTTGGCTGGATATTCCTGATTCTTGCCACCATCGGGGTCATTTATGGTGCGTTTGGGGCCGTGTGGCAGAAAGATCTTAAATACATCAATGCCTATTCATCGGTGAGCCATTGTGCCCTGGTACTTTTTGCAATCCTGATGTTCAACCAGACCGCCATGAACGGCGCCATCATGCAGATGATCTCGCACGGCATCATGACAGCCCTCTTTTTCGCCCTCATCGGAATGATCTATGGACGGACCCATACCCGTTACATCAATGAAATGGGTGGATTGATGAAGGTAATGCCGTTCCTTGCCGTAGCTTATGTGATCGCCGGGCTTGCCTCTCTCGGGCTTCCGGGATTCAGCGGGTTCGTGGCTGAAATGACCATTTTCGTGGGCGCTTTTCAGAATGTCGATACATTCCACCGGGTGGCTACCATCATTGCAGCCTCATCCATCGTGGTTACGGCCGTATACGTGCTCAGGGTCGTGGGGATATTATTGCTGGGAAAAATTAAAAATGAACATTTCGAGATGATCACCGACGCCAAATGGTATGATAAAATGAGTGTAGTCGCCCTGATCTTCGGGATCACCCTGATCGGGATGGCGCCACTCTGGCTTTCGGATATGATCACCGGAGGTCTTGGCCCGATCATGCATAAGTTATTGGCTGCTGTGCCGGTATTGAATTAGCCCCTACCCCAGTCCCTACCCCCATGGGGGGAGGGGCCGGGGGAGGGTGTATTGATAACTTAAAACATACATACGATGCTGATAATGAGACATGAATTGCTGCTGATTTCCATCACGGTGATCTTATTAATTGTCGAAATATTTCTGCCAAACACGCACAAACGCAGGATCATTTTACCGGCTATACTCTTGATGGCTGCCGTAACGATCGTTGGATTTTTTCCGGGAACACCCGGTTTGCTGTTCGGAGGCATGTTCCTGTCGACCCAACTCACCATGATGCTTAAAAACATCCTGAACATAGGTGTTTTGATAATTTTCATACAATCGGTTGATTGGCTGAAGCAGGCACAAAACAAGGAAAAGATCAGCGAATTCTTCCTGCTGATGTTATCCACCCTGATCGGGATGAACTACATGATCTCCGCGGGCGACTTCCTTATGTTCTACATAGGGCTGGAACTTGCTACCATACCCATTGCCGCGCTGGCTGCCTTTGAACGCATGAAGGAACAATCAGCCGAAGCAGGGGTCAAGCTGATTTTCATCTCCGCTTTATCCTCCGGAATTTTATTGTATGGGTTATCCATGATCTATGGCACTACCGGGACGATGTATTTCGCCGATGTAGCCCCATTGATCACCGGCGCGCCATTGCAGGTGCTCGCCTTCATTTTCTTCTTTGCCGGCATGGCATTTAAGATATCCCTCGTTCCATTTCACCTGTGGACGGCCGATGTTTATGAAGGCGCCCCGGTCAATGTCACATCCTATCTTTCGGTTATATCAAAAGGAGCTGCTGTTTTTATTTTCACAATCATTTTGTACACTGTTTTTTACAAAATAGCCGTGTTGTGGAGTGACCTGCTTTATGTGATCATCCTTCTCACCATTACCGTTGGCAACCTTTTCGCCATGCGCCAGCAGAATCTCAAGCGGTTCCTGGCTTTTTCATCCATCGCGCAGGCTGGTTTCATCCTGTTGGGTATCATCGGACAAAGTCAGCTCGGGATGACCACGGTCATCTATTTTGTGCTGGTTTACATCTTTTCGAACCTGGGAGCCTTTGGTGTAGTGGGGATCATTTCAAACCGTACCGGAAAAGAAAATATCAACGATTATGACGGACTTTACCGCACCAATCCCAACCTCAGCCTCGTGATGATGCTGGCCCTCTTTTCGTTAGCCGGAATACCACCCCTGGCCGGGTTCTTCGGGAAGTTTTTCCTGTTCACGGCAGCGGCAAAACAGGGATATTACATCCTGGTACTGATAGCCCTGATCAACACCATTATTTCTCTGTATTATTATTTATTGGTCATCAAGGCCATGTTGCTCAATAGCAGCGACCAGCCGATCGGTAAATTCAAAAGCGACAATTATACACGCATTGGCCTGGTGATGTGTGTTGCCGGCATCGTGATCATCGGATTTACCAGTTCGGTTTATGAAGCGGTATTCAATTTAAGTTTCGGGCTGTATTAATGTACCAATTGTAGAGACATGGCATACCATGTCTCTACGATAAACGTTACGTAAAAAAATTATCATTATGCCATTATCAAAAGGAAAACACAATATCACCGAAATAGATGGAATACGTTGTACCGTGGTTGAAACCGGGGTCTCCCGGGATCGTGTGGAATTTTTAACCAACCTGCTTGTATTCAACGGATTTGAAGTGAAGTCGGCACATGAGAAAGCAAAGGACGGTACAGACCTTGAAACCTTTGTTATCGGAATAACAGATTTGCTGGTCAACCCGATGATCATCGTTTATGAAAAAAAACTCCTGAGAAAAGATGGACTCACGGTAACACCGGCTTACTGGAATCAATGGGCCGAAAATGATACCCTGCCATACTGGAAAGTTCAACATTAGCTGGCATGCAAAAATTCGCCCGGTATTTTTCCTGGTTCGTGATCCTGCTGTATTTTGTTCTTGGGATTTATGTGCTTGTCAGTCCCCGGTTCCAATATCTTTCGAAGGAAATCAAGATCATCTTTGCCATATTCCTGTTTCTTTACGGTGGCTTCCGCATGGCCCGTCTCTGGACAAAAAACCGGGAGAAAAACGAGGAATAAAAATGAAAGAACAATAATAAATTTCATAAATTTGTGTTCTTTCTTATGAATCAGTTGATTTTAAGCGTAAAAGCGATGAAATTCATCAAAAAAGATGCGATATTTTATTTGAATCCGGCCGGAATATTTTTTTTCCTGATGTTAGTATCTTGCGGGGGCGGAATCAATCAAAAAAATACCGACACTCCCACGTCCGGAAGGATCAAAATCGGAGTGGATGATTCATACCGGTTACTCGTTGAAGCTGAATTATATACGTTTGAAGCAATGTATAAATACGCCTCTCTCGATACTATTTTCAGATCAGAGGCGGATGTGATCAATGATTTTATGAATGATTCCGTACCGTTGATCATCGTAAACCGGAAGCTTTCAGACGGGCAGGTGGCATATCTCAGGGAACGGCAATTCATTCCGAAAACGACTAAAATTGCCATTGATGCCATTGCGTTGATCGTGAACAATGAGAATCCGGATACCAGTCTTTTTTTTCAAACCGTCAGGGATATATTTCAAGGGAAGATTACTTCATGGAACCAGATCAATAAAAAATCAGCGTTGAAGGATGTGAAAGTTGTTTTTGACAATTTCAAATCCGGCAACCCAAGATACTTTAAAGAAAAGTTCGAACTTGATACTTTCCCGCCGACCTGCTTTGCCGCCCGGAGTAATTCGGAGGTCATTCATTACGTCGAGAAAAATAAAAATGCCATAGGTGTGATCAGCGTTAACTGGATCAGCGATCCGGCCGATACCGTTTCGCACAACTTTCTGAAACGGTTTAAGGTAGCCGGAATAGCCCTGGAGGGAGATAATGATCCCGGGACAAAATTTTACAGGCCTTTTCCGGGTTACATTGCCGAAGGGTCCTATCCGTTCACCCGAGATGTGTATTGTATTAATCGTCAGCCATATGCCGGCCTGGCACACGGATTTTCATCATTTATTGCAGGGGAAAAGGGGCAATTCATTATCCTGCATTCAGGCCTGGTGCCTGCAGCAATGCCGGTAAGGATCGTTGAAATTAAACATTAATAACAGAGGAGATTCAGATTATGTCCAGATTTACTAAACCGGTTGGTGTTGTTCCTGCCCTGCTGCTTTTTCTTTTTTTATCGGCCAATGTATATTCACAAGACCTGAATGCGGCCATTAAGCTGACCAAGAGTGAGCAATTTACCGCTGCCGCCTCAGCTTTCAAACAGTTGATCCAGTTAACGCCTGCCAATGGTGATATCTATTTCTTTTATGGCCGCAATTGTCTTGAAAAATATAATTCTGACACCCTCAATGTCTCTTTTGAGGAAAAGGCAGATTCTGCCAAGGCGATTTTTGAGATCGGGATCAGGATGGATCCTGCGAATCCATTGAATCTGGTCGGTCTGGGGGGGCTCAGGATGATCAGTAAGGATCTTACCGGGGCACAGGCAGAATTTGACAAGGCGCTGGCGTTATTGCCATCAAAGGCGAACAAAACGATTAAAATGGATCCCGAACGCCAGGCAAATGTACTGATCCAAATGGCGGAGGCATATGTGATCGCCAACATTCGCGATACGGCCAGCGCTTTTACTTTGCTTCGCCGTGCTGAAAAACTTGACAGCAAGAACCCGGAACTTTACATCGTAATGGGCGACGTTTATTTTTACCTGCTCAACGATGGTTCCAGGGCAATTTCCAATTACAATATCGCCCAGGCACTCGACCCGAATTCACCGGAGGCAAAACTGCGCGTCGGACAATTATGGCTACGTGCAAGACAATATACCACGGCCCTGAATTATTACCAGGAAGTGGTTAAAATGGATTCCACCTTTGCACCTGCCTACCGCGAACTTGGCTCGTTACTTTCCCGTGCCGGCCGGCAGGAAGAGGCAAAGAAAAATTTTTACAAATTTCTCGAACTTTCGCGCAATACCGCAGCACGTAAGCAGTTCGTCAATACCCTGATCGAACTTAAGGATTATCCCGAAGCCATTAACCAGTTGAATGAGATCCTGAAGGTAGATGACTCCGACAATGATGTGAACAGGGCGCTTGCCTATTCATATTATGAGACCCAGCAATATGATCAAGGCCTTGTATATATTAAGAAGTTCATTGCCAATGCAAAACCTGAAAAGGTCAGGTCGCTCGACTATGCCTATTACGGGCGGTTACTGGCAAAGACCAAGCAGGATTCACTGGCAACGGAACAATTGATGAAGGCCTATGATCTTGACACTTCCAAAACCGAACTTATTTCCGAAGCGGCCTTATGTTACACGAGGGTTAAGAAATACGATAAGGCCAAGGAACAATATGAGCGAAAAATTAACCTTAAAAAGGGTACCGCCATGGATTATTACAACCTTGGAAAAGTCTACTACAGTCTCCAGGATTATGTGAATGCTGATACCAACCTCGCGGTTTTTAATGCCATGCAACCCGACTATATTCCCGGGTTTTCCTGGCGAGCACGTACCAAATCAAACCTGGATATCAAGGATACGAAAGGGTTCAATACAACAGGGTATGCTATTCCTGTTTACGAAAAACTGATCGAAATGACCCAGACGGATACTGTGAAATACATGAAAGAACGGTTCGAGTCATTCGACTATCTGGCATTCTACCATTACAGCCAATGGTCGCGCGATCAAAAACAGAAAGAAGAAGCGGCGAAAGCCCTGGAATTTTACCTGAAAATGAGCGCGGTTAATCCCAATGATGAAAAGGTAGCCGTCGTTAAGCCGGTAATTGAAATGCTTAAACAGAAGATCAAATAGCAACGGTTTGATTTCCTGTATTTTTTTTTTACCTTTGTAGGCCTTTTTTGTAAGAAAATCCAATAATAAATTCAATTTTTAAACTAAAACTTTAAAACGATGAGCAAAACAACTAACAAAGGCGGATCATTGGGAGAAGCCTTAAGGTCAGTGTTTACGGTGAGTTCTATGATCGTAGCATTCATTTTTTCTTATTTCCTCTACAAGTATGTGTTTGGTAATCCATTGTTCTTCGAAGGAGGTAATCCCGATGGTCATCCGCTTCCCGGCAACTACCTGGCAATCATCTACAAAGGAGGTATGGTAGTTCCTTTTCTGATTACCCTTAACCTCATCGTGATCATTTTCACGGTTGAACGCGGCATCACACTGTTCCGTGCCAGGGGAAAAGGGCGCATCAATGTTTTTGTGAAAAACCTGCAGAATTTTCTCAACAATAACAAAATCGAAGAAGCCATTGTTGCCTGTGATAAACAAAGAGGGTCGCTTGCCAACGTCATGAAAGCCGGTTTACTGCGTTATCGTGCCTTGCAGAATGATGCAACTCTTGAAAAGGACCAGAAGATCCTCGCGTTACAGAAAGAATTTGAAGAAGCTACCGCACTCGAACTGCCGATGCTCTCCCGTAACCTGGTTATCATTTCCACCATCGCTTCCATCTCCGTTTTAACTGGTCTGATGGGTACCGTTATCGGGATGATCAAGGCCTTTGGCGCTCTTGCACAAGCCGGTGCACCCGATGCCCTTGCCCTTGCAAACGGAATCTCTGAAGCCCTTATCAACACCGCATTTGGTATTTTTGGTTCATTGCTGGCTATCATCTTCTATAATTTCTTCTCCACCCAGATCGATAGCTTTACCTATAAAATTGATGAGGCCGGATTCAGTCTCGTTCAGTCATTTGCTGCTACTACCAAATAGTTAAAAAGAGAACACCATGCCTAAAATCAAACAACCGGCAAGGTCTCCGCACATAGACATGACGCCTATGGTGGATCTGTTTTCCTTGCTGCTTACATTTTTCATGTTAACCACGTCGTTTCGCCCCCAGGAAGCTGCACCGATCGAAACACCTTCATCGATCTCGGAAAAACAGGCACCGGATAATGATATCATGACGATCTTCATTTCCAGGGAGGGAAAGGTGTTTTTCAACATCGATAACGGGAAAGACACTTCTACCCATTTCAGGAAAAAATTGCTTCAGAAGATGGCGGACCAGTATAAGTTGACCTTTACACCGCAAGAACTCGATAAATTCAGCAAAATGTCGTCTTTCGGAATGCCGATCAAGAACCTGAAGGCCTGGATCGATGCAGAAGACCCGAAGGAACGTGATAAACTCCAGGAAGGGATTCCCATGGATTCAACCGACAACCAACTGGCCTGGTGGGTTCGTATGGCCCGCCTGACCAACCTGGGTGCCGAAGTTGCCATAAAGGGTGATGCAGAAACAGATTATACCGCGGTGAAGAAGATCATGGACCTGTTGCAGGACAATAAGGTAAATAAATTTAATCTCGTTACAAACCTTCAGAAAGACGAAGTCACACTGAAGGATATGCCAAAATGAATTACGTGATTTTAATCCCTAAAAGAAAATGCCAGTATGGGTGAAATAATTGTTGAAGAAAAAGGGAAAAAAGGTGGTAAACGCCAGGCGAAGAAACACAGCACCCGCATCGACATGACCCCCATGGTCGACCTGATGTGTTTGCTCATAACTTTCTTCATGCTCACCACGGCTTTTAGCAAGCCCAAGGTCATGGTCATTACCATGCCTGAAAAAGACACTCCCGAGGATAAAAACCGTCCGGAAATTCCAAAAAACAGAACCCTGAATATTCTGTTGACGGAGGGACATAAGGTCTATTATTACATTGGAATTGCAGATCCCAAGAAACCTGCCGAATTGCCAGAGTTGGTCAAAACCGACTTCAGCAAAGATGGGATCAGGAAGTTCCTGTTGATCAAAAACAAAGATCTTTTTACAAAAATTGCAGAATACCGCGACAACCGGGTAACCGGCAAGACCGTCGTGGCCGACACCACGGCTGATGCAGCGATCAAGAAGATGAAAAAAGAGGATCAACATGGTCCGATTGTTCTGATCAAAGCCGATGAGCACGCAAAGTACAAGGATATTGTTGACATTATCGACGAAATGGCCATCTGCAACGTTGCAAGTTATGCAGTGGTCGATCCGACACCAACAGAGCTTGGAATGTTGAAGAATGCTCCGAAATAAGCAGAGATTTTGTGTTTAACAGGTTAAAAAAACATAGTATGGCAATTGAAACACAGCATGTAGAATCGCTGGAGGATATTGTTTTCAAAAACAGGAACAAGGAATACGGCTCATATTACCTGCGGAAAAATTACAGGAAATTTGTAATCTTTTCCATGATCTTTGGTTTTGTTCTGATAGGAGTTGTTGTGGCGTATCCCCTGATCAATGCTTATATCAACAAAGAACGTTTGGTCAGGGAAAAAGAAAAGGAGGTCGGCGTAACCATCGACAACATAAGACCGGAAGAACCGCCACCCCCACCACCCCCTCCTCCTCCTCCCGAAGTCATGGTTGAAAAAGTCAAATTTACCGCCCCGGTTGTTGTGGAAGACACTACGATCGAAGTAAGTATGGCTTCCATGGATGATCTGAATAAAAAAGGCAATGTTGAGGCTCCTTCCGAAGAGGTAGAAGTTGAAGTGAAGGATGAAGGACCAAAAGTTATTGAAACGCCACAGCATGCTGAAATCTTTACCGTGGTGGAAGAGCAACCCGGATATCCTGGTGGCGAAGAAGCCAGGATCGCGTACCTTCAGCAAAATATCAAATACCCTGAAGAGGCAAAGGAATTGGGAATCCAGGGTAAGGTATTCGTGACCTTTGTGGTTGAAGTTGATGGTTCCATTACCGATGTGCGGGTTCTCCGTGGTATTGGTGGCGGCTGTGACGAAGAGGCCATCCGCGTGGTGAAATCGATGCCCAGATGGGTTCCCGGCAAACAGCGTGGTGTGCCGGTTCGTGTTCAGTTCAACTTACCGATCAAGTTTACGTTACAGTAATAAGGGACCAGGGGGACAAGGGACCAAGGGACCATGGGGACAAGGGGACCAAGGGGACAGAAGTTTGATTTATGATTCACGGCGGATGACCATCGCTGTGGTGACACCTCCTCCGCCGCAGATTGACGCAACACAGAATTCCTTATCCACGCGTTTGAGGGCGTTGTAGCCGGTAACGAGTATCCTGGCTCCACTGATGCCGGTGGGATGGCCAAGTGCAATGGCGCCACCATGAACATTTAATTTCGACCGGTCCCAATTTAAAACCTTTTCATTTGAAAGTACCTGGATGGCAAAAGCCTCGTTCACCTCGATGAGGTCCATGTCTTCCAGGGTCATGCCGGCATTTTTCAAGGCTGCCGGGATCGAGTATGATGGCCCATCACCCATGGTCGACGGTTCAACGGCTGTTTGTGCATACGAAACAATAGAAAAAAGCGGTTTAAGTCCGAGTTCTGCTGCCTTTTTACGGTGTGTAACGATCATGGCAACCGCGCCATCACTCAAACCGCATGCATTTCCGGCAGTGACCGTGCCTTCTTTCCGGAATGCCGGTTTTATAACAGCCATTTTTTCAAGGTTTGCATCATAACGGATCGTCTCATCCTTATCGAACCTGAACGACGGTGTTTTGCCTGCAGCCGGAATCTGAATGGGTACAATTTCTTCGTCAAACCACCCGTTTTTCTGAGCTACCGCGGCCTTCAGGTGACTTTCCACTGCAAAGTCATCCTGTTCTTCCCTGGATATCCCGTATTTTTCAAACAGATTCTCGGCAGTCTCGCCCATTCCCTGACCGATGAGCGGATCGATGCTGTCGCTCCATCCATCTTCGAGCGTTTTGTTGCCCATTTTAAAACCATCCCACCTGGCTCCTTTTAGCAAATAAGGAATAGAACTCATGCTGTCGAAACCGCCGGCAATGACCACCTCCGCATCGCCCGACATGATCCCCTGGGCAGCCAGGGCAACGGAACGCATACCTGAAGGGCAGGCCATATTCAGCGTAATTGACGGCACGGAGAAAGAAACACCCCCTTTTACGGCAGCACTCCTGGCCGGGTTTGGGCCATTTCCAGCCTGCCGGCAACTGCCAAGGATCACATCATCGATCTGATCTCCCCGTAAGTTGACCCTTTGCATGGCTTCCATGACGGCGACCGCGCCAAGGTCCCACGCTGGAATATTTTTTAATGTGCCACCGAACTTGCCCATGGCCGTACGGCAGGCGGAGATGATTACGATGTTTTTCAAGTCCATAATTTTCGCATTTGATACAATCACGAGCCTGGTTAAAAAACTTAAATATATTGCCCTCCATCAACTTTGATTACTTCCCCGGTGATATGCCGTGCCAGGTCGGAGCATAAAAACGCCACCAGGTTGGCCACATCTTCGGGTTGCCCGATCCGTTTCAGCACGATCTCTTCCAGGGCTGCCGTACGTACGCTTTCATCGGCATTCTTCATCATATCGGTTTCAATGAGGCCTGGGGCAACGGCATTCACGTTGACGCCGTATTTTCCCAGTTCTTTGGCTACCGATTTCGTCAGCCCGATAATCCCTGCCTTTGATGCCGAATAGTTCGACTGTCCGAATTTTCCCCGCAGACCGTTGATCGAGGTGATATTGACGATCTTTCCCGACTGCTGGTCGCGAAAGAGGGGAGAGACGGCCCGGATATAATTGAAATATCCCTTCAGGTTTATGTCGAGTACCTGGTCCCACTGATCTTCGGTCATCTTCCAGATCACCCCGTCGCGGTTAACACCGGCATTGTTGACCAGGATGTCCACCTTGCCGAACTCACCAATAACAGTTTCCACCATTTTTGAAGCATCTGCGAAATTTGAGATGTCAGCCTGGATCAATAGCCCTTTTCTTCCCAGGTGAAGGATCTTATCGAGGATAGCTTCCGCTTCCTCCCGGTGTTTTCTGTAATTAAGAGCGACGTTGGCCCCGCCTTCGGCCAGTTTCACCGCGATGGAAGCGCCGATACCGACACTCCCGCCGGTGACAATGGCGGTTTTTCCTTCGAGATTTATTGATGTGTTCATGTTTGTTTTTTTACCTCACCCCCCGGCCCCCTCTCCCGTGGGGAGAGGGGGAAGATGGGCGAAATTACTTTTACTTCGTTTTATTTATCCCCTGGATGGCCTCCAAGACTCGCTGGGGAGTGATAGGAAGCTCGAATACCCGTGCCCCGATTGCATCTGCCACAGCATTGGCAATAGCCCCCAGGATGGGAAGTGTTGCGCCTTCCCCAACTTCCTTGGCGCCATAAGGCCCGGCGGGCTCATAACTGTCGACGATTGTCGAATGGATCTCCGGCATATCGGCTGAGGTGGCGATCAGGTAATTGTGAAGATCGCCGTTGATCAGCTTTCCGTTCTTATCAAACACTTCATTTTCGAACAGCACTTCACTCATACCCATCAGCACGGCGCCTTCGGCCTGTCCTTCGACGAGCATCGGATTCACCGCGGTACCACAATCATGGGCATCCCAGAAATTGAGGACTTTGACCTTCCCGGTTTCCAAATCAACGTCCACCTCGCAAACAGTCGCTGAAAAAGAATAGGCCGGAGATGTTCCAACCGCTGCGCCTTTATATTTGCCGCCAAGACCTTCAGGTGGCGAGTAATACCCCTTCCCGAGGAGGGGACCTTTTTTGGAGAAATGTTCAAAGCCGGCCTGTTCCCAGGGAATAAATGTTGACGGGTCGCCTTTGAGGAAGATCTTGTTATCCCTTGCTTCCAGGTCGTCATGATCCACGTTCATGATCGTGGATGCCTGTGCAAGAACCTGCTTTTTCACTTCTTCACCGGCCATTTTACAGGCGTTGCCGCCCATGAGGGTCACCCGGCTCGAATAGGCGCCGAACCCAATGGGAGTGAGGTCGCTGTCGGCCGAAACCACGCTGATCCTGTCATATGTGATCCCCATGGCCTCACAGGCTGCCATGGCCAAAACAGTATCCGATCCCTGGCCGATATCGGCATCCCCGATGAAAAGAACCGCCCTTGAACCATCTTCCACTACTTTGATAGTGGCGCTTGAATGGGGGAATTTTGAACGGTAGATCGGGTACCCGGCCCCGGAAACAAACCCGCCGCAGCCGATCCCGATCCCATGTCCCCGGGGTAGTTTTCCTTTTTTCTGATCCCAGTCCGACTTTTTCCTGACCTCATTAATGCAAGCAGTAAATTCACAGGAATGGATATCGAGGTCATTACAGGTGTGATACTCGGGTGTCATGGCATTTTTCAGCCGGATATCAATGGAGTCCATTCCGATATCGTCGGCGATCATGGTCAGCAGCGACTCGAAAGCGAACCGGGGGTGCGGACACCCATGCCCGCGGAAAGCCCCGCATGGCGGCAGGTTGGTATTGACCCGGTATCCATCGTATTTGTAATTCGGGAATTTGTATAACGTTGTGAGCATCGATCCGGCGTAATAGGTCGAAACGATCCCGAAGCTGGAATAGGCGCCCCCTTCGAGCACGGCTTTCTGCTTTACAGCAGTGATGGTGCCATCCTTCTTCACACCGATCTTTATGTCGATGTATTGCTTGTGGCGTCCGCGGCCGAAGAGGTACATCTCTTCACGGCTGAAACGCATCTTCACGGCGCATCCGGATGCTTTCGAAAGAAAGATCGACATCACCTCAATGGTCGTGGTGGCGGCCTTGGCGCCGAAACCGCCCCCGCAATTGGTCATGATCACCCGGATGTCGCCCAGCGGAAGTCCCAGGATATGCGAGATCTGGTGGTGGACATAATGGACCACCTGCGTTGAGGTATGGAGCGTAACCCGGCCGTGCTGGTCCCATTCGGCGATGGAGCAGTGCGGCTCCATCGGGTTCTGGTAGGTCCTGTTGCCCACGAACCGCTGCTCGCGGATGTGGTCGGCCTCTGCAAAGCCCTTTTCGATATCGCCGAAATGATGATCGACATGGGTATTGATGTTGTGATCGTATTTGTGATCGAACAAACGGGGAGCGCCATCCTTCATCGCATCCACCGGATCGAAAACGGCCGGCAGTTCCTCGTAGTCTACTTTTATCAGGTCCAGCGCCCGGTAACATGTCTCCTCGTCGATGGCTGCCACGGCTGCGACCACATCCCCGACAAACCGGACTTTATCCTTTGCCAGGATCGACTCATCGTAACGGGGCGGGGAGGTGCCCCACCGGACATCTGGCACATCGGCGCCGGTAAGCACCACCTTGACCCCCGGTAAGGCTTTCGCCTTAGTCGTGTCTATTGACCGGATCCGCGCATGCGGCACGGTGCTCAGGAGCAGTTTCCCGTAGATCATGTTTGGCAGGGTAATGTCGTCGGTGTAAATAGCCCTCCCGGTGGCTTTATCGGGCGCATCGATCTTTGGAAGCCGTTTTCCGACAATTGACAGGTCTACGGCTGATTTCTGAGGCATAAACACCAGTTCAGGCGATTGCTTCCCGTTGAGGTAATCCCTGGCCGTTTCAACTGCTTCGATGATCTTGGTATACCCGGTGCACCTGCATAAATTGCCGCTTAACTTCTCGCTGATCTCTTTTCTTGTAGGGTTTGGATTTTTATCGAGAATGCTTTTCGTCCGCATGATCATGCCCGGGGTGCAATAACCGCACTGGATGGCCCCTTTCTCAATATAGGCGCGCTGGATCGGGTGCAGTTCGCTCCCGCTGGCGAGCCCTTCGATGGTCTCAATCTTCTTCCCCGCCGCATCCATGGACAAAACCAGGCATGCATTCACCGCCTTCCCGTCCATGATGACCGTGCAAGCCCCGCAGTCGCCCAGTTCACAGCCTTTCTTGGTCCCAGTCAGCTTCAGTTCATCGCGAAGCAGGTCCAGCAGGGTGGTGGATGCTTTCACCGCCACCTCATAGTCATTCCCGTTAACAGTAATATTAATGATTTGTTTCATGCCGGCTATTAAAAATTATTGTTCATTGTTCACTGTTCATTGTTCGTTGTTCACTGTTCATTGTTCACTGTCTTCCCATTTTGTACCTCATCCCCCCCTGATCCCCTTCACCAAATATACGTCATCCCCCCTGACCCCCTTCACCAAATATACCTCATCCCCCCTGACCCCCTTCACCAAATATACCTCATCCCCCCTGACCCCCTTCCCCTCATAGGGAAGGGGGAGAGAGTGCCTCCAATGCTTTTAATATTGCCCGTCTTGTCACTACCTTCAGTACATCCCTTCTAAACTGAGCGCCTCCGCGGATGTCATCGATCGGGATAGAATCCCTGACGGCTGCATCCCCGGCCTCTTCGAAGAGTATCGAATTTTCAGAGAATTCGGATATCTTTTTTCCTTTAAGGAGTTCTGTAGCCTGACTGCTGATCTTTGGCGTGGGAGCTACTGCCCCGATAACGATGCATGCATCCACACAAGTGCCAGCTACAATTCTCAGCCTGGCAGCCACTGAAACCACCGAAATGCAACCTGACTCGCGCAGGCCGAACTTTACGTACGCCGCACCGGTGCCGGGGGCGGATTTAGGAATGATGACACGGGTCACAAGGTCCCCTTTTTCCAGGATGGTTTTTTTATTGAACGTGAAAAATTCACACAGGGGCAGTGTCCTTGCGCCCTCCATATTCGCTATTTCAAGCGACGCGTTCATGGCCAGCAGCACCGGCGCCGAATCGCAGCAGGAAGCGGCCGTGCAGAGGTTTCCGCCGATCGTCCCGGTATTCCGGACTTGTTCCGAGCCGATTTCTGCTGCCGCCTCCGCAAGTACCGCCAGGTTTTTATTCACAAGCGGTGATACAATGATCTCACTGTGCGTCGCACAGGCGCCGATATACAGGTTCACTTCATCTTCAAAAATGAGCTTCATCTCATTGATTTTAGCTAATGAAACAACCTCATTATGGTTGCGCAGCCCTTTTTTCATCTCGACCAGCAGGTCGGTACCCCCGGCCATGGCCGCGGAGTTGGAATTATTGCCGAGGAGGGCGATGGCATCGTGGATGGATGTGGGTTGGTGAAAATTGAAGTTCGGTAAATGCATATGATGGGTTTATAATTTGATTTTATTTTTTCAACGTAAAAGGGATTGACGAAGTAAATTTGCAGCAACTCTCATTTGTCAATAGAAATAATTAAATGTTTTTCCATCGTAACGGCAAATGCCTTTTGCTGTTCCGAACCAAATATTCCCACTCTTGTCCTCAAGGCTACCAAAGATGGCAGGATTCTTTTGCGGTTCAGATTGCTCATAGATTTTTGAAAGTAATTTCCCATCATAATTAAATAATGTGAAGTGAGGGCTATTAGGATAATCGTTGAATGCCATCAATAAATTTCCTTTCTTATCCTGTCGGATATACATGACAAAATTTGGAATGATTAATTCCGTTAATGTCTTCCCATCGTAGCTACAAAGACCTTTGCCTCCTGCTTGTTGAGCACTGCTTCCTATCCAGATAATTCCTGAGTTGTCTTCAAACAAAGAAGCAACTTTTTGAAAAGGTAATCTTTCTTTATCCAAGAAATTGGTGAATGTTTTTCCATCGTAATGGTTAATTCCTTTGGCGGTGCCAATCCACAACATTCCTTTATTATCCTGAAGAAGAGAATTAATATTGTTATCGCTAAGACCGTCTTTGATTGTGAAGGTTGTAAAGGTTTTTTCATCATAACGGCATAAACCATTCTCAGTTCCAAACCAAATGTTTCCGTTTTTGTCTTCTGCAAACGCCATGGTGGTATTGTGAGCAAGACCATCTTTCGTTGAAAAAAGCTGAAAAGATTTTCCATCATAGCGATATACTCCTCCACGAACATTGCTAAACCATAGGTTGCCTTTTGAATCTTCAAACAGAGCAAGAATATGAAAATGAATAAGCCCGTTTTTCAGCGTATAATTTGTAAACACCTTTCCATCATATTTAATTATGCCTTCCCAACTGGCTATCCAATAGTTTCCGTTTTTGTCTTGCAGCACATCACGGACAATACTCTGCGGACCATGTGCTGAAATAGTGTCGCTGCTTTCAACAAAGTAAGGGTCAACACCTGCATTCACCAATGAATCCATTGTGTCGGATCGCGATTTTACAGTTTGCTCATTGCTGTTCGGATTTACTTGTCCGTTGCAAGAAGCAAACAAGAATAAAAATGGCAACAGAAAATAAGTTTGCTTACGCATTATGCATTTCGTTATTTGGATTATCAATCCCATTTCTTGCAGTCACTTCAAAGTTAGTAATGTCCAAAAGCATGACGCAAAACTTGTGAATGCTGTTGAAAAAGATCAAAAATACAAATCTTTTTTTGATAGTGTTATAACAGGTTTGTGAAATTTCCAGAGGGTGAAAGACCCTTACGGGCGGGTTAATTTCCCGAACCGCTAACAAGTGTTGGCAAGCTGGTTGCCGGTAACGGCAGCAGTGAATTGAGAAGCAATCACGAGCACCATTGAAGATAAACAATATTGTGAGTAACGAAGCGGGACTGCAAAATCCGGTACTGACGAACAGAACCGGGCGAAGCGAGCTCATGAGCACCATTAAAAATGAATATGTTGCGAATAACAAACCTGAACGGAGAAGGAAAAGCCTGATCCGACTGGGAGTTAAACCGATTCAAGCCAGGTCATGGAGCCGGACGCGGATGGGAGGTTGGGCAACAGCCCAAAGTCCGATTCTTGTCACAACAATCACCCTGAACAGGTTGATGAAGAGGGGGTATCAATCCACACTCGATCTCTATCTGAAAATTTCCCCACAGTTTAATGAACCGCTGATTGCGGGGCCCGCATGAGCAGTGGTGTGAGAGCCTCACCCAGTCAGCTTACTACTGGCTGGGCGGGCTACTCGCTTACCAGCCGTAAATTGTTAATCTACAAAGGTTTCCTTAATAACCAATTTGACTTTTTTAATTTCTTTTATTCCAAGTTCCCCAATAACTTTTATTATCCTTGTTAAATCAATAGTTCGAATTTGATCAATCGCAATCCAATTATCATTTCCTTCAAGTTCAAATTTAACTCGAGTCATATAATCCTTAGACTTCGACGTAATAGGCGCAATCGTTATTGTTCTCAGATGTTTATTCATCTCATTTGGTGAGATTACTATACATGGTCTTGTTTTTCTTATCTCACTTCCAACTGTGGGATCCAGATTGACAATAATAATCTGATATTGTTTTATTTCCATTCCTCAAGATTTTCGTCATTAAAGATGTCGTTTATTAAAAGTCTATCATCCCCATTTGCATGCATCTCTTGAAAGGATTTTTCCCAACCTTGTCTTGGTTTTGAGACAGGTTTTAAGATAATTCGACCCTTTTCCAGAATCAATTCGACTTTATCTCTAATGTCATACTT